>Ga0315546_1000929_pt1 | contig 19598 bp, 18 predicted proteins | sample SalMarSW160170MG_FD_203833 | JGI IMG/M metagenome (GOLD analysis project Ga0315546, IMG submission 203833) | Salt marsh sediment microbial communities from the Plum Island Ecosystem LTER, Massachusetts, United States - Salt Marsh Sediment SW1601-170 ... | reverse complement strand
TCATATTATCAAATAAACAAGGCACAGGATTTACTTAATGGTAGACCGAGGAAAGTGCTTGACTGGAACACACCGTATGAAGCTTTTGCTGAAAATGTTGCGTTAAAAACTTGAGACCAAGCAAGATTAATTGCGGATATAATTGCCCTTATGACACTTCATAATGTAAAATCTGAAGAAGTCGTCGCGGAAGCACTTGGAGGATTTGGGGTCGCTCAATCAACAATTGATCTAATAAAAAGAACTATGGATGAGAAAATAGCGCTACAGTCAAGAGGATATATGCGGCTTGGGCTAAAAGAAGATGGGCTAACAAGCTTTGAGATTAGTGCAGAAGAAGTAAAAAAGGAGATTGAAGACTTAAAGAATCTATTGAACTGGGTTGAAAGTAATTGTGAGGTTCTTACTTGTAAAGCTGCACTAAACATGAACCGAGAATCCAAAAAGAAACTTGAAGATGTGCTTGGTAGATCATTTATAGATACAGTTTTGATTGCCAGTGAAGAAGGTAATTTGTTGTATTCTGATGATAGAGCATTAAGATCTTTTGCTAATATTGAATTTGGTGTAAAGGGTATCTGGACACAGATTCTATTAATGTATTGTTTGAATAACAGAATTATTGAAAAAGAGGATTATAATAATGGAGTCGTCAAATTGGCTTCTTCCAATTATTACCATACAAGTATTAATGGCGATATCCTAATGGAGGCAGCGAAACAAGCAGGATTGAGACCAGTATACCCTTATGAATCTGTTATATTAATGCTAAGTGGAAATCATTCAGATGAACTTTCTGCATTACATGTAAGCATTGACTTTTTATACCAGTTATATATTAAAGATATTCCCACACAAAAACGTGACTATTTGATAATTAAACTATTAGGAGCATTAATGTCCAGAAGAAATAAGAGACTAATTTTAGGAAAGTTAAGCTACCTTGTCAAACTAAAATTTGCAATAATGCCGTTAGCGAAAGATGATCTCATCCGATTGTTTAAAGCGTGGAGACAAACCCAAATTATTTAAAAAATGTGATTTGGGGCAAAATCTCGACCTTGACTGGACAAATGGAAATGAGGGATGACAATCAGGACAATTTTTCAGATATTTTTTTGAGTTCTGAGTTCTGCGTTGAGTATTTAAAATCTAAAACCAAAGACTCAAAACTTAACACCTCTTATCATATACGGTACTTTAATTTTTGACATTTTTCTATTCGTCAACCTTCAAATTTGGTAATGAAGATAAAGGGACCAAGTCTTGTAAAAAATTTTAAAATTGATAAGCAATAATAATGAAAACTAGAGGTGGCCGATTGTAATAATTGAAATCGGAAATCCCCCTTTTATATTAGATATCAAGAATCAATTTTAAATTCATTTTCATCTTTTGTGACTAAATACTTATTTATAAATTTAATAAAAGAAACTATTATTAAACGCATTGCTAATCTTCGCCTTTCTGTTTTGGAGATCCAGTTGGCAAGGGGTGAACTGTATTTATAATATTTTCCAATCAACCATCTTCCAAGTTTTTTCTTTTTTAAATAACAATCTCTATATCTCCTTAGGATATTAACTTCTGAGGCAAATGGGTTATTATATGCAGCTGTTGCAATAAAGCACGGCATCCATTCTCCTGAAAAGGCTTTTTTTCTAACGGTACCTTCTCCTATCTCATAATCAGGTTCTTCCTTATGAATCATATTTAGTACTTCCTCCAATTCCTCCTCAGGATCAAATCCTTTCCATTTAATGTATTTAAAATTCTTCATTTCTTTCAATACTTCACATCTATTTTTTAAGATAGGCAATTTATTATCGTCTGAAATAAAAACTAACGCGTATTTGAAATAATCATTTGCATTCAAGAAATCATTTCCAGCTGTTTCTTCAGCATCTTTTCTATATTTTATTCTCAAACGATCTGGATCTTCTTCAAAAGTCGATGGGGCTTCTTGTTCCAATCTTTTGTATGAATTACGTCCTCTTAACAATAATTTCTTTCCTTTATTGTTATAATCAGAAGCAATCATATTTTGTGCCTCTTCTACGAGTTGAGGGTCTCCTCCCAATTTAATCACTTTAATAAAGTAGTTTAAAGATTCTTTAGGCTTATCCAAGAAACCTACTGCGAGCCCCTTTATTATTAATGCTTGTATATGACGAGAATCTCTTTCTAATACCTTATTGCAAAATTCTATTGCTTCTTTAAAATTTCCACTTTTTATTGCTGTGTTAGCCAAATCCATCTGTGATGCCATATTTTCCTCAGCCATTTCATCTATTGCTTTCTGAACAACTATATCACTTCCACAATACATACATTTCACAATTTTTTTCTCTGGAGGAACTTGTAGTTCACCACCACAATTTGGACATTTTGCTGGTTTAAATTCCATAGAAACCTTCTTTTTTAATTATTTTATCTATACTTAAAATATACAATAATCCTGATATTTTAAGTATATAACTACTTATAGATAACTTCATGTTTCTCATCATTTCAATTATAACGACCCCCCCCACTCCGTCAACCCTTTTAACAACAAAAAGGGTCAGGATTTTAATTTTCAATTATTGATTTTTTGTTTTTTTATATGAAATTTCTCCATTCTAAGAAGTCCTTGACTATTCCAGTTTTCTTTATTAAGATATTAATAAGATTAAAATCTATGGAGGTGGTAGATGCCCATAATAATTTCTAAAAATGGGAAAAATGCTAAGAGAGTCGAGAGAACAAATTGTAACCTATTAAATTTTTACAGAAAATTTGGGACTTGACTATCCCACACTTATAAGAACAATCAGTACAATTAACTATATATTTGATAATATTATATCATAAGTATATAAGTGGTAGCGTTATTATTCCTCTTGCTTTTCTATATCAAGTAATAAATGCCAAATAGATGACTTGACAATAAATGATATTATGATATTTTTGTATCAAAAGGAGATAATATTGAAAGAAAGTAGTAAAAATTTTAAGGAAAAGATAAAGGAAGAGATGGTAGTAGATTATGCAAATGCTTTGGAGAAAAATTACGGTATAGCTAAGAATTTATTGAGGTTAACTAGTGCAGGAAAAGTTGACATCAAAGATAAAGAAAGACTAGATGAAAAAGATAAAATTTTATTATATATGATTGGAAAATTATATGCAAAAGAAGCTGAACTAGCTGAGAGTGAATATGTCAGCAATAAAGAATTCGCGAATGAATTAGGTATGAATGAAAATTCTATACGCTCGTACTTAAGTCAACTTAAAACTAAAACAGATAAAAAGAAAGATGGAGGGAAAGCATTTCATAGAATATCAATCAATTATGTTGAAAAAATCCTTAAAAAGATTGATAAAAAATTTCCTAAATAGCAATGGAGTAAAATGAATATAGAGGAAAAAATTAATGAGTTAAAAGATAGAATGAACCAATTAGAAGATAGGATTTTAAAATTAGAAGAGATACTTAAAACACAACCTAGCAAGATTGAGAAAAACCTTTCGATTAAAGAATTAATTCTCGAGAAAGATCCACAAGATGATATTCAAAGGACTTTAGTAATTGGTTATTATCTTGAAAAATATGATAGATTGAAATCATTTAATAAGAGTGATATAGAAGAGGGATTTAGAAAAGCTAGAGAACCTGTACCTGATAACATTAATTATAAAGTTATTAGAAATATTAAAAAAGGTCATTTGATGGAAACGAGAGAAAAGAAAGATAAACTTAAAACATGGTGTTTGACAAATACCGGAGAAAAAATCATTGAAGATGGGTTTAAAAATGAATGAGGAAGTGAGTTTAGAAGGCTTAGTTAATGATTTTGAAAGTTTAGATTTGAAAGATTATCCAGACTTTTACAAGTATAAAAAGATATTGGGTAAAGCATTGTGGGTATTATGGGTCGTAAAAGAAGCATTAGATATTCGGATGCTTACTTCTGAGCGAATTGCGGAGATAATTTTACAAGTTATGGAAGAATCAATTGAACCAAGGCAAATCACGAATTCTCTTAATCCTGCAAAAGGCAAAGTACATATTCATAAGAAAGATAGTGGTTCATATTATGAAATTATGAAAAAAGGAAAAGATTATTTAAAATCTCAGATAAAGGAAGGTATGATAAACTTACTTTATTTTGAACCAGGTAAAGAATTTACTGATAAGAGAGAATTATCAGAAAAGATACTGCAAAATTTAGAGGGAGAATTGGGAATTGTAGATCCTTATTGCGGAATAAGGACACTTGATATCTTGTCAAACATAAGTAATGATGTAGTGAAGTTTTTAACAAAGATAGAAAATCTTAATAAAGATAAAGAAAGATTTCTAAGAGAACTTAGAGATTTTAATTCTGAGCACCTAAATTTTGAATTTCGAGATTATACCAATAGAGATATCCATGATAGGTACATTATATCACGTGATAATTTAGTTCTTCTAGGACATAGTATTAAAGATTTAGGTGGGAAGGAGTCGTTTGCTGTAATACTAAGTAAAGAAGAGAATGTAAATGTATACGATGCAATGATTGAGAATTTTAATAGAAGATGGAGATCCTCTTCAAAATTATGAATTGTATAAATGGTTAAAAAAGTGCCAGGTCTTCTTTGAAAAGTGTCAAGGGGTTGGGTTAATTTTCTCCCTATTTACCTCCAGTTTATATTCAAATCAAGCTTGCAATATCTCATATTATCCATAATATTATATTAACTTATTCTTTTAGATGTTAATAATGTTAAGTGGTTACCCAGACATAAATGTATAGGAGTTTATACATCTTTTTATGATGGATTTGCTAATCCGTCTAGGAGGTATAAACTATGTTAGGCACAGTTAGCACTTCTAAAAGCAAAGATGTTTCCTACTACATATAAGGAACTCAATCAAGTTCTAGTCGAACTTGTATCGAGGATTGAAAAGATCCTGGTCGATAACTTCATTGGTGCTTATTTACAAGGTTCGTTCGCCTTAGGGGACTACGATCAACATAGCGATGTCGACTTTATTGTTGTGGTTGAAAATTATCTCAATTCACAGCAGGTTGATGCATTGCAGGCAATGCATCAACAGGTTTACCAACTTGATTCTGAATGGGCCAAACACCTGGAGGGATCCTATTTTCCAAGAGAGATCTTGCGACATCATTCAAAGCGGAGCATAGAGCTATGGTATCTAGACCATGGTGCTCGCTCTCTTGTCAGGTCAAATCATTGCAACACAATTCTTGTTCGTTGGGTCGTTCGCGAGAAGGGGGTAACCATAGCTGGGCCCCCGCCGAAAACACTTGTGGATCCGATACCCGACGAATTTCTGAGGGCGGAGATATTTGAGACACTCACAAACTGGGGGCAACAGATTCTAGATGATCCAGCTTCCTACAATAATCGCTTTTATCAATCGTTTATTGTCTTAAGCTATTGTCGAATGCTGCATGATCTTTATAGAGGCTATCCTGGCTCGAAGCGAGAGGGTGCAGAATGGGCAAAATCTGTTCTTGATCCATCATGGACAGATTTGATCGATGGTGCCTGGGATGTTCGGCCGGATCCAGCTAAAAAAGTCAAGCAGCCTGCCGATCCCAATGCTTTTGAAGAAACCTTAAGATTTGTCGAATATGTTATGAATGAAAGCAAAGCATACATTTCAAATGATAACTGCGCCTAACCACTCGCTGAAGGTAACCGGGGATGCGGTGCGATTTGCCAACGAAGTTGTATAATGGAGATGCGGAGGGAGCAGTTCAAGGAGCGAGTCAAATACTATGGGGTCGGTACTGCTAGTTGAATAGCTTCGCATTCCACTGGACGGGCCCATGTGGAATAGTTCCACATTCCATCCCAGAGTAATAGCGTTGCATTACACCCTAATGAAATAGTTGTACATTTCATCATACAGTAATAGCTACGCATTACATATGACAAGTGTGGCAAGTGTGACAAGTAGGGCAGGTGGGGCAAGCTTGACATCGGTGAAAAATAAGGTATAATAATTAGAAAGGATGACAAATGAATAAAAGTAAGTTATTTCTACTTTTTATTTTGATAATACTTATTTTATCTAAATGTTTTTTATCCTCAAATCCGTTTGCTATCTTAGAAATAAACATTTATTCTGAACAAACCCCGGAGAATTTAAGGGTAACTTTAATGGATAGTGATTCACTAGATTCAATAAAAAAGGGGACAAAATGTTTAGAATCTTTAAACGCAAAGGCCTTACCATCACGAGGAGATAAAATAGTCATAATACTATATGATTATATAGGTAATTTAAGGGTTCGAGACACATTATATCCTGATTCTGGGGATTATAGCATAGAATTTAAATATGACGATGAAGGTAAACTATTACTTGACGGCATTTACAAAATGATTTATAAGGTATATGATATTGATACTCTTTTGATCGAAGTCGAAAACCCCATTGTTCTGGTATACGAGGATTATAATATAGAAAAATATAATCAATCAGGATTACTTCCCGTTTTTACCTGTATCCCCGACGGTTATAACTTTACTATAAAAGATATACCTGTTGAGCCTATCACTATTCATGGATTACCTGAGAATTTGGGAACACCGTCAGGATTATCCGAAGATGATTTAATGGTTGAGACGCCATATAGAATATACTGTAGAGATATTATCAATGAGACTGAATCATTCAAGAATATTGAACTAAAAAAAGGAAAAAAAACAACTGTAAATTTCAAACTTAATAATTAATCAGGAGACCACGAATTTATTGAATGGGGACGGTGCTAATTTATCCATGTCAAGTGTAAACTTGTAGTTTATTTAATAACCCTTTGTTTCCGACCTTTTCACAATTCTTAATTTTAAGGATAAATGTTCTTTTGAGTTAGTCAAAACCCTCATTATAATTACAAACTAGCTCTATGGCACTCTATGACCGTCTGAGGGGGAATGTGAATACCTCTGGACTTAGCTGATAGCAATAATAACAGCGAAAATTATAGTTAAATACTTTTTGGACTTTCCCTTGAGTATGGATTTGGGGTCAAATCTCAACACTTGACAATTTCCAATAATTTATTTCTATCAGTCTTTTGATTTTCACATTCGAAAAAGTATTCATTTCCTAACTGTACCACCATGTGCCTGAATTTTCCCGTCCCCCCTCTAGGAAGTCCTTGACTATTCCTTTTTTATATGATAAAATAAATATAGAAAGGTCGTCGCTTTACGATTTGAGGTAATTTCGTAATTTTAAAAATGATATAAAAAGGAGGGAAAAAATGAATAAGACAAATAAAAAAGATGATAAGAGCTCATGGGCTATTGGTGGAACAACACTTATAGGTATTGGTGTTGGATTCGTTTTCCTTCGGACATCAGCCCTATTATTTGTTGCATCTATATTAATAGGAATAGGCCTGGGTCTTGTAATAGCTTCCATAATTTCAAGCAAAAAAAGTTGAAAGCAGGACTTAATATCTAACCTTCTTCTTCTGAGGGGAAAGATAAAATCGGTCATTGATAGGCGCTATCAGTTGCGAGGGAGGAGGTCAGACACAGAAATAAGATATAACATTTTCATAGTTCCTTTTCGTTTCAGAAAATCGGGACAGCTCCCAATTTTTAGATAAATCCTCCACCTGATCAACCCTAAAAATCTTGACATGTTCATAAATAGCAAATGGGGTTAGGCCGACCCCACGGGGTCAGGCTGGAAAATGGCAATAACTCCAGAATGATAAACCCTAAAACACTTGACTTTCGCGTGAGTTTTTTTAATATCCCACAACACAACGGAGGAAAAGGTGCTCAAAAATCGTTGGTTTTTAGTAGTGTTTTTTATATTCTTCTGGCAGGCTTTTGTTTTAGCAAAAGAGAGCTCTATCCCGGTTATCAATGCCATTCATACAGAAGAAAGGATAATTATTGATGGTCATTTGAATGAATCTGTATGGCAAGGAGAAGGATACTCGGCACTTATTCAGAAAGAACCCATAGAAGGTGCTGAACCAACCGTAAAAACAAGCGTTTTATTTGTATATAATGAAGAGGGAATTTTTGTTGCAGCACGATGTTATTCTTCTGATACCATTTCTATTATTGGAGGGATTGCCAGAAGAGATGAAATGGTTCAGTCTGATTGGTTCTGGTTCTGGGTTGATCCTAATAAGGATGGGACTAATGGGTTTGGTTTTGCTGTGAATCCTGATGGTTCGATTATTGATAGGAAACTTTACCAGGATATTTATTTTGATGATACCTGGGATGGAATTTGGGAAGCTGCCACAAAAAAAAATAAAGACTATTGGACGGTAGAAATGTTTATTCCATTCACCCAACTTCGGTTTGAAAAAAAAGAAGAATACGTAATGGGAATTAATTTTAAACATTATATTATTAACAATGCTGAAGAAGACTATTTTGTTATGGTACCTAAAAGAGAAACCGGTTTTGTTTCCAGATTTGGCATTCTTACAGGAATCAAAGGCATTGAACCTCCATCACGATTTCAAATTATTCCATATATTATGGGAAAAGCTAATTATATATCGGAAGATAAAGATAGTCCCTTTTATGATGATAATAAATATATGGAGAATGTTGGGGTTGACTTAAAATATGGATTAACAGGAAATTTGACCTTAGATTTGACCTTGAATCCTGATTTTGGCCAGGTAGAAGTAGACCCGGCTCAAATTAATCTTTCTGCATTTGAAACTTATTATTCTGAAAAAAGAACATTTTTTATTGAAGGTTCGGATATTTTCTATTTTGGAAACAATCCAGCCGGAGGTGTTTGGGGATGTAACTGGGCTGAGCCAGAAATTTTCTACAGCAGAAGGATTGGAAGAGAACCAAAAGGGGATGTTTCTCATGAAGGATTTGTAGACAAGCCGGAGCAGACAACTATTTTGGGAGCTGCAAAACTAAGCGGTCGGATAGGGAATTGGTCGATTGGTGGCATTAGCGCCATAACGGATCGAGAATTTGCAAGAATCGATTCTTTGGGGATACAATTCGAAGAGGAAGTAGAACCTCGTTCTTACTATGGAATTTTAAGAAGCAGTAAAGAATTCCATAAAGGAAATCAGGGGTTGGGGTTTATTATGACAGGGGTTAAGAGAGATTCAAGAACTCAGGATCTAAAACAGATTTACAACCACAATGCTATGGTTTTCGGAATGGATGGATGGTCGTTCCTGAATAAAGAAAGGGAATGGGCATTCATGGGAAAGTGTGCTTATTCGTATGTCGACGGGATAAAAGAAAGAATTCTGAACTTACAGCAAGAGTCAGCGCATTATTATCAAAGGCCTGATTTTAACTACGATTCTCTGGATTCTAACCGAACGTCGTTGTCCGGGTTTATGACGCGGTTTGGTCTAAAGAAGACAAAAGGAAATTTTAGTTTTCAGACAGCGCTGGGAGTTATTTCTCCTGGTTTCGAAACAAATGATGTAGGATTTACTTGGATTACAAATCTGATTAATATGCATGTTGTAGGAGGATATACCTGGTTTCAGCCCACAAAATGGTTCAGAAGTGCCAGTCTTTCATTAATGACCTCAAGAAATTATGACTTCGACAGGAATGAATTGTTTCAACAATATTATGTTACAGGAAATATGACTCTTCTCAATTACTGGAGCATTACTTCGTCGCTCCAAGTTACACCAGATGGATTAGATCTATATGATACACGAGGAGGTCCAGCCACTGCATATCACGGATATAAGGACATTTATTTTGAAATCGGCTCAGACCAGAGAAAAAAAGTTAGAGTAAACGGAGGCATGGGTTATAATATGGTTAATGATGGAGGATATGATAGAAGTTACAGTCTTGATTTTATTTACAACCCTTCCCCGTCCATAAAGTTTACGCTTTCTGCTAACCTTAGTGAAATGCTTACACATCAGCAATGGGTGGATAACATTCAGGATTCCTCAGCAGTTTCTACTTATTACACAAATTATATATTTTCAGATTTAGACCAAAAAGTAAGATCAGGCACAATCCGACTTGATTGGGGATTCAATCCTGAACTATCATTACAAACGTATATCCAACCTTATATTGTAGTAGGTCATTATTCTAACTTTAAGAAATTAATTGAAGGTGGTACCTATAATTTCGAAACATATGATTATCAAGAGTCTAATCCGGATTTTAATGTTAAATCTTTTAAGTCGAATATTGTACTACGTTGGGAATATCGTCCCGGCTCTTTGATCTATTTGGTGTGGACACATAACCGCAAGAATTATGACCGACCCGGAGTTTTTAATTTAAAAGATGATGTTCAGTCCCTTTTAGGTGAAGATGCTGACAACATATTCCTGCTTAAATTAACTTATTTATTCACTGTCTATTAAAATGAAGAGGTAATATATCAATGTGTTTTTTCTGATATATAGAAGTATCAATAAAGGAGTGCCGTTGGTAATAAAATGAAACTAAATTGCTAGTGGTTCGTAGAAAATAATAGAATAAGTTATAAAAAGGAGATCATAAATGATTATACAAAGCACTAAAATTTCAAACCAAATCAAAGATTTGGTGAAATCTTGTGGAGGTGAAAAATGATATCTAAACATTCGATTTTTGTATGTACATCAATTATACTGTGTTTAATTGTACCGATCAAAGCCGAACAAAATATGACCGACCCTTATCGTATTTTGGAGAAGCACTTTGAGGTGATCGGTGGATCAGATAAAGTAAAGAATCAAAAAACAACCTATAGAGAAGGAACAATCTCTATTGAAGGTGCCAGACTTCAGGGAACATACAAACAGTGGACAGAAAAGCCACTTCGGATGAGACAGGAGGTGGATTTAACAGTAGTTAAGATTGTAGCGGGCGACAATGGTGAATTTAGCTGGAGTATTGACGCTAATGGGAAATTACAAATTCAAAAGGATGAAAATACCATAAAAGAAAGAAAGGGGTAATAGCAGGGGTAATAGGGTCAGACCTTGAAATGTGAAAAGGTTGACGTTTTAGCAACTTCGTTGTAGTTGATTTGTTTATTAGTGAATTAGTAAATTAGTATCCCTTCACCTTCCCAAGGTTCTTGACATTAATCATTAATTTTAATAAAATTCATATATTGAGTTACCCAGAAAGATTAAAATCAGTTTATATGGCTTTAATTGAAATATTTGTTATTTGTAGTATTACACATAAACTATGTTGGCGCAATAAATGAAAAAATATCCTTCAGAAAATATAATCATTATCTGTAAGCATTTCCTAGATGGTTTAAAAGACATACTTGGGAAGAAATTATTCGGTGTTTACATTTATGGGGGTGCTGCCTTTCCAGATTCGTTTCCTACAGGTGATATCGATTTTCATGTGATTCTAAGAGAAACGCTTACAGAGAGTGAGAGTTTAGCGATCGATGACCTACATAAATTCCTCGCCAATAATTTTCCTCCTTTAGGTGTAGGAATGGATGGATACTATATTCTTCTGGAGGATGCCCGTCAGAAATCGCCACCTAAGAGCCAAATGTGGACCGGTGCAACTGATAATTCATGGGCACTTCACTGCGAACATATCAGAGCGGGTCGTTGCATCATACTTTATGGTCCCGATCCCAAACAGGTGTATCCGTCTATGATGTGGCCAGAGCTTGAGAGTGCGTTGCGAGGTGAATTAGATTATGTGGAAAAACATCTCAGGGACTACCCTCACTACTGCATTCTCAACCTGTGCCGACTTATGTACAGCTTCGAAACGAAAGATGTAGTTATCTCAAAAGCAGAAGCAGCAGAATGGGCTTACAATGCTTTTCCCGAGTGGAGATACCATATTGAACTTGCAAAGAAATCGTACGCCCGGCAGGCAATACCGCAGGACAGGCAGTTCATGCTATCGGAGGTGAAAGAACTTTTCCAGTTCGCATGCGAGTATATCCGCAAAAGCCATTGACAATATGAAGTAAATTACTTATTATAAGTTTGAAGGAGGCAAAAAGTGGGTAAAAAACTCGAAAAGGAATTTAAATATTACTTAGAACATCAAGATGAATTAGTTAAGAAATATAAGGGTAAATATATAGTAATAAAGAATTGTGAAGTTATAGGTAACTATGATAATGAAATTGAGGCTATCACGGAAACTTCAAAAGACCATAAGTTAGGTACATTCTTGGTTCAGAAATGTGAACCTGGGAGTGAGAGTTACACTCAAACTTATCACTCAAGAGTTGCGTTTACATAAATAAGTCGAATGCATCCAGCACCAAGAAGTTTTACTTTATCATTTAATAAAATTGTAAATGTGTTAATAACACCGGTTGGAATCTAAAAAGGTTTTGATCCTACTAAAACAATAAAAACCCCACCACTTGAAAAATTTAATGCAATTTGGGATACTGGTGCAACAAATACAGTTATCTCACAAAGAGTAATTAAAAAATGTAAGTTAGAACCTATTGGTATAGTTCAAGTACATACTGCCGGAGGTACTAAATTATCTGAAGTCTTCCTTGTTAATATTGTGCTTCCGCAAGGGGTAGGTATTCCATATTTGAAAGTTACTGAAGGAGATTTACCTACCAATACTGATGTTTTAATAGGAATGGATATAATTACAACAGGTGACTTTGTTATAACTAATAAAAATTGGAGAACTACCTTCTCATTCAGAATACCTTCCATTGAATATATAGAGTTTATAAATGAAAAAACAATAAATGCTAAACCTCCGGTAAAAAGATCTACTCCAAAAGTCGGAAGAAATGATCCTTGTCCATGTGGGAGTGGAAAGAAATATAAAGATTGCTGTGGTAAAAAATTATAAAAACAAATAAATGGGAAAACGGGGACGATAGGTTTTCAATAGAATAAAGGAAAAATAGAGGGATTTAAAAAAGTGCCAGGTCTTCTTTGAAAAATAATAAAATATGGGGTCGATCTTAAAAATTGATAAATAAGTTTAAATATAGTGGAAGAGATAATTGAGAAGAAGATGTCCAATGTTTAGATGTGACCCTATAATACTTATAATAAGCCAGATTCCAACCTAACTCACTCTATCTATAATTTAAGTCACATCAGTATTTCCTTTTGCTCCTCCTTTTGGAAATATAAGAGTTACAATAACCGTAATAAGAATTGAGATTACAAAACTTGCAATACGCACAGTCAATATTTCATCAAGACCCGTTACTATCCAGACGATCGTTACTACAGGTCCAACAACTAGAGCTGTTAACGTACCACTCTTACCAAAACGTTTCCACCATAATGATAATGTAATCGCAGGTGCAAACGCAGCTGCGAGGCCTGACCATCCATAGGAGACCAAGGTGTAAACGACCCGTTCCGAAGACACAGCAAACAAGAAAGCAAAGATACCTGTTATGAGGGTTACAAATCGTGATAACTTCAGGGCTACTCTCTTCGGTATCCTCCCTTTTTTAATAACTCCGGAATATAGATCTTCCACAATTGAAGAACTTGCAATTACCAACTGTGAATCGGCAGTAGACATCATACCAGCAATCGCACCGGCTAACAAAATACCACCTAAGAAAGGAGGGACAAGATGCATAACAGTCCACGGCAATATTTGTTCAGCGTCAGCAACAACAGAAGGTCCAAAAAGAGATAAAGCTACAAGTCCAAGAAGCCACGCTCCGAATGTTGTGAGAATACTCCATATAATAGCTATCACCATTGCCTGTTTACGTTCTCTCTCATTTCTTATGGCCATTTGTCTTATAACAAAATGTGGTTCTCCCCCAAGATAACCAAACATCCAGCTCATATGGATACCTATAAGAAGGCCAGCTGAGATACCAGTTTTACCCCCAAACCATGATGTAGCCATTGGGTTAACCATTTGTTGCAATGCCTGTCCTAAAGATATATCCATCATCGATAGCCCAATAATCGGAACTACTACCAGAGTAATTACCATAAGGATTGCCTGTATAACATCTGTCCATACAACAGATAGAAAACCCCCTGCCATACAATATGCAATAACGATAACAGCGGTTATTATCATACCTGGCATTACCGGTATATTGAAAGTACGCGCAAGTATTTTACCACCTCCAGCGAACTGTGCAGAGACATAAGCGATAAAGAACACAAAACAAATAATTGCACCTATAACTCGTATCGCCTTTTCTCCCTCTATATGCTTCTTCGATAGATAGTCAACAACAGTCACCGCGTCGTATTTTTCTCTTTCTTCCCTGAGTCTTCTAGAATAGAATACCCATTGGATTACTGAGCCGATGAAGCAACCGAGGGGTACCCATAATGCTGATACACCCAATGTGTATGCTAGGGCTGGAACACTCAGCATCAACCAGGCAGACATATCAGTGGAGCGTTCCGAGAGAGCCAGCGCCCAACCGGGTAATTTTCCCCCTCCTATATAGTAATCTTTGTCAGTCTTTGTGTAGCGAGCTACGAATATCCCAATTCCTAAAACAACTACCAGATATATGATAAAGGCTGTCAACATTTTAGAGGTTGTTGCCTGTTATATCATTTTTAATATATTTCATTTAACGCTTTTTCATATCCTCTTTAATCAAATTCATCCATCCTTCGCTAATAGTTGTTTCTGGTCCCTCATCAGCATATTTGCAAGCTAAGTATTTGAATAAATTACGGGCAGCAGATTCAGCTTCGAGTGCACGTCCACCGCAATAATTGGTCAGGAAATCCTGAGCCAGTGTCGGGTCTTTTTTGTACAAATCAACCGCCATTTTCTCAATGTAAGATTGCATGGTGAATTGCTTATCCTCTATGCTGCCAAATGCTGAATGTATATCTTTAATCATATCTTTGTATCTAAGACATGAGAAGGTTTCCAAGACCTGAAAAAGCCAATAAGCGGAGTTATCCGAAAACTCATTAAAGTTACCCTGTTTCCAGGGTGCTGGCACATCCGTAATCCCCACATAGAATGGCACATAACATGTAGTGCTTGGACAGTCTAACCCAAACCATACACATCCTCCTATCCAATTTGGAAGCTTTGGCCTCGCTTGTGCGACCCAGCTATACGCAGTATTTCTAGAACAGATAGTACGTTCGCCAATGATAGGCAACCAACCCTTCTCTTCCGAAAGACCTTTAATGTTTGGTGTTTCCGGGCAGCCAAATGGACCTGCAACAATCCCTTTTGTTCTGTCGTATGGTGTACCTTCTAGGTAATCTCTCCAGACGTTATTAAGCCACCACTCAACAGATATTTTCTTCTCAGGCTTAACTGAAAATGGAAATTCCACAGCATCCGGATTCCAATCTTTGGAAGGACAGAGAAGGCTGTAAATTCTCCATTCGCGTATTGTATTAGCTCTATCGACATCCCCACTGTAAACTTTCCAAAAATTAAAAGGACCATCTCTCTCAGGGTCATAAAGACCACATTCTTTAGCATGATTGATTAGGTTCGGTGAAGCCATATACCAGTCTGGTTTATTAAGATCTATTGTTCCTATTTTGAATCTCATTGTGTGTGGACAAACATGGTCATCTGGCACTCTTTGAGCTACCCATTGTCTTGAGTATCCGGGTATCTCCATTATCCAGGCTTCATCAGGGTCTATTATCGTATAAGCTTCTCCAGTACCATCAAGTCCATACTCTTCGATAAGTTTACCTAATTTTTCGATATACTCTCGAGCGGTCTTGGCACGCTGTAAACCTAATGCTGGAGCATGCATCCAATCTAATAAAGCCTCTTCTTCTGTCAATTCGTAGGCTTCTTCACGGGTTTCACATGTGTTTTCACCAAAGAAAACCTGGTATTCATTTGCAAAAGGCACCTCAATGAGAAAATAGGAATATGTCTCATTTACCTGTGGTACCTCTCCGAATGATGCATGCTCATAACCACCAGGAATGCCGAGATAATCCATACGATATACATCACCGGGTTCATGTTTCTCGCCAGGTACTACCGTTAAGGTGAAATCACATCTACCATCACAGGTGTGCCCTGCCATTGTATATTTTTCAACTGTAGCTTTTTTCCCAGCACAGAAAGAAGTACAGCCACTAAAAAGTGAAGATTCTTTAAAGCTAGATGTCTCTGTAGAAGCAAACGCATAGTTCACAGTAATCAGGCACGCTAACAACATCGCTAACACATAAAATAATGGGCGCTTGTTCATAAAACCTCCTTTTTAAGTTATTTTATATTTTAACATCCAATGATTCATCATTACTTTACCATATATCTGGAGAATAAAAAGGATGGATGAATAACATTATACCACATTTGATATTTTATAGTAGATTTTATATCTTTTGTCAAGGTATTTTTTATTAAATGTTAGATAAATTTCAAAAGTGGACTATTTAAATTTTAAAAGTGGATTAAGTTCAGGTCACTGTTTTTGGCTCTTTGTACATCAATGAGTTTACCTTCACACCAGAATCTTACTTCAGAGACAGTTTTGTTTAAGGGATAAATACGTAAATTCACGGTTTGATAAGGAACAGAATGTTTAACCTTGAATTCCAAATTGTTGATAGAGACTCTTCTATAAGCATCAATAGTTCTAGCTGCTCTTAGACAAAAGATATCTTTTGTGGATTTAAAAGGAGGTTTTATAGTAAACTCTCTAAACAAAGACTGATTTTCTTTTAATGCTCTTTGTAATCTAATAGAAGGGATTTCACCAGTAGTTGAGTGAACCCATTGATAGTTAAAATCTAGCCCGGTCTTTGACTTTATGACATTTTCTTCTCTCACATTACTTCAGCCTTTGGGCAAAGGGGTCATATCTTAGTGGGCAATGGGGCAATGGGGTAAAATCTCAACACTTGACAATTTCCAAAGATACCAATGTAGGAAATGGGAACAAATGTGCACGGGGTCGATAGGTTTTGTCAAGACTTTTCTAAGCCTTTCTCTAGTTAGCTTTAAATGGTCTTGACTATTTATGGGAAATTAATTAAAATTTTATAGTATCAAAAAAAGGAATCTTTGAGAGATTTAAAGATTATATACGCCCAATTGGAAAGTTAGGAGTTAATGAAGCTATACATCCAGCAACTAAAGAAAGATTCGAAAACCCAGATATTGATTATGAACCAGAAAATTTAAAGGAGTACTTAGAATCAGAAGAATGCAAAATCGCAACAGTTAAAAACTGGCATTAGTTCTACAAATATTAAAAATAACGAGGAGGAAAATGATGTCATTTATAGGAAAGTTTGAGTATGTAGCTCTCATTGGTATGTTAGCGGTTTTTGGGATATTGCTCATGGCTTCAATCAGTTTTCCGCAAGGTAATGCCTGGACAACGAAAGCCAACATGCTAACAGCAAGGACTGGTCCTTCCACCTGCGCTGTGAATGGGAAGATTTATGCCATTGGTGGTGTGAAAGATGCGAACAGCTCAACTATTTTGACAGTTGAAGAATACGATCCCGCGACGGACACCTGGACAACCAAAACAGACATGCAAACACCAAGAAGTTGGTTAGCCACCTGCGCTGTGAATGGGAAGATTTATGCCATTGGTGGTGGACGAAGTGTGCTGGGAGTAGGTCTTTCGACTGTGGAAGAGTACGACCCTGTGTCGGATACCTGGACAACCAAAATCGACATGCCAACTGCAAGGTTTGTTCTTTCCGCCAGCGCTGTTAATGGAAAAATCTATGCAATTGGGGGAAAACCGAGGCATAGTGCAGCACCTCTTTCAACTGTGGAAGAGTACGACCCAACGACGGACACCTGGACAACCAAAACCGATATGAAAACGGCAAGATTTAGTCTTTCCACCTGCGTGGTAAATGGGAAAATCTATGCCATTGGGGGAGATCCTGGTTCTTCTGAAGATACTTACGTGGGACTCGCAACTGTGGAAGAATATGACCCCGCTACTGACACCTGGACAACCAAAACCGACATGCTAACCGCAAGAGGGTATTTATCCGCCAGCGCTGTAAATGGGAAGATTTATGCCATTGGGGGTGGATTAACTTTGGGAACCGCAGGTCTTTTGACTGTTGAAGAGTACGATCCTGTGTCGGATACCTGGACAACCAAAATCGACATGCCAACCGCAAGATTTTTTTTGTCTACCAGCGCAGTTAATGATAAGATCTATGCAATTGGGGGATCGGTGAAAGCTTGGCCTTCCTGGCAGGCTTGTTCAACGCTGGAAGAATATACCCTTTATCACAGGAGTAGAAAGCAACTCTTTGGAACAGAGGATTGAGGGACAGAGGTTGTAAACTTGTAAACTATGTCTTTGTTACTTATCCTTTATCTCGATGCTTGACCTTAATGGAATAGATAGTCATTCCATCCCAGAGTAATAGCGTTGCATTACACCCTAATGAAATAGTTGTACATTACATCATACAGTAATAGCTACGCATTACATATGACAAGTGTGGCAAGCGGGACAGGTGGGGCAGGCCCCATGTGGAATAGTTCCACATTCCATCCCAGAGTAATAGCGTTGCATTACACGGGACAAGTGGGGTAAACTTTTTGACATTTTTCTTTCTAAAAAGTTAGGAAATAGGGGAGGGTGGTTCTAATTACCCATTTTCATCCATAACAAAAATGGGTAATTAACGAATGACTGGGGAATTAAACTATACCACCAAATGCCAATAAAATCGGGATGTTAATAAATCTTCCATAAATCCTTGCTTTTATAATTAATTTTATTATTTTCATATTATGCAAGCAGAGGATAAACCTGCCCTTGTAGCCATTGTTCCCAGAAAAAAGGATTGGAAAATATTAAAAGAAAAACATTGGTACCGTATTCCAATTAAGAGTGCCCCTAAAATAGCTACACAATTAAGGTATTTAGCCTTTTACCAACCGAAGATATTCAGGGAAGAAAAATGGGCAGTAAATTATTACGCAAAGATAAAAGATTTAGAGATAGTTAAAAGGCTTGAGTTGCTACCTGACGAACCGAAACACATTCGTGCAATGGCTAATTATTATAAGTTTACAATTGAAGAATTGAAGAGACTTCCACATCCCATTCCAAGTAAAAGATGGCGAAGGATTGTCTTTATTCCCACTACCCTTGATAGGTTGATGAATGCAAAGGAAATTAACGACCTATATGATATATCCCCTATTGAGGAAAAAATATACGAGATTTTGAAAGAGGATGAGGTTCCGGCTGAGAGGCAACTTTTTGTCCATGAAGGAGCCAATACATACTGTCTTGACTTCGGGATATTCTGTAAAGAAGGAAAAATTGATGTTGAATGCGATGGTAAAGCATACCATACGACCCAGGAGGACAGAGAAGAGGATAGATTAAGGAATAACGAGTTAGCAAGCTATGGTTGGATTGTCCTTCGATTTACTGGCTCAGAGATTAACCAAAATGTAAGGAAGTGTGTAAAAAAGATTAAAAATGCAATAATGAGTCTTAAGGGTATTAGTAATGAGTAATAGGGGCAGGTCTTCAATCTTCAATTATTGATTTTTTTTATATGAAATTTCTCTCTTCTAAGAAGTCCTTGACTATTCCTTTGTCATTAGTTAGAATAAGATATATATTAAATGGAGGATATTAAATGCCTATAATAATTTCAAAAAATGGGAAGGATACGAAGAGGGTGGAGAAGTAATTG
>Ga0315546_1000922_pt1 | contig 19707 bp, 22 predicted proteins | sample SalMarSW160170MG_FD_203833 | JGI IMG/M metagenome (GOLD analysis project Ga0315546, IMG submission 203833) | Salt marsh sediment microbial communities from the Plum Island Ecosystem LTER, Massachusetts, United States - Salt Marsh Sediment SW1601-170 ... | reverse complement strand
TGCTTCGGTCATTGCCGCTCAGGATATAGCTTTAGCGGAAAGAGCGCGAGAACTGATGGAGTCGCCCAAATTCTTTCTATCTACTAGCGATGATGTTGTTGGGGTTGAATTAGGCGGAGCCCTGAAAAACATTATAGCTTTGGGCGCAGGCATGATAGACGGACTAGCCTTAGGTGACAACGCTAAGGGACTCTTTATTGCCTGGGGGTGGACTGAGGTTGTTTCCTTGGGGGTAACTTTGGGGGCCAGGGCTGATACTTTTTATGGTCTGGCTGGTTTAGGCGACCTAATAGCTACTTGCTCCAGTACTCTAAGCCGCAATCATTATGTTGGCTACGAACTGGCTAAGGGTCGCTCTTTATCTGAAATATCTGCCTCTATGCCATATGTCGCTGAGGGAGTCGCCACCACCGCGGCAGCTCACCAGTTGGCAAAAAACCAAGGGCTTAAATTACCCATTATCAACATTATTTATGGGATTCTTTTTGAAGGCTTGTCCCCAAGTCGGGCATCGATTGACTTCAAAGAGCTAGCAGCAAGCCATCGCTGATCCTGGACTAGACGTCTGGAGGTGGTTCAGTCCGAGGTAGTATCTTAGCCAATTCTTCAAAAAGATGACGCTGGTTTTTATCCAGATGTTGTGGGGTTATTATACTTGCTTTGACAAGCAAGTCTCCTCTTCCCTTGCCATCAACGTGGGAGACCCCCTTGCCTTTGAAGCGAAAGGTTTTCCCATTTTGAGTTCCTGGCGATATTTTTAAATCTACCTTTCCATCTAAAGATGGCACTCTCACTTCATCGCCCAAAGCAGCTTGAGCAAAATTGATGGATAACTCGTAAAGAATGTCACTGCCGTCTCTATGGAATAAATTGTGTGGCTTTACTGAAAGGGTGACATAGAGGTCGCCGGGGGGGCCTCCATACAAGCCAGCGCTTCCCTCTCCATCCAAGCGTAATCGATATCCCTCATACACACCAGCAGGAATATTAACCCTTATTTCGCGCTTCACCTTTATTTTTCCCCTTCCCTTGCATTGAGAACAAGGATTGTTTATTACAGCGCCACTACCTCCACAGCGAGAGCAAGTGGTGATATGAGTGAAGCGCCCAAAAATGCTTTGCTGAACCCTCCTCACTTGCCCTATGCCGCGGCAATCGGGGCAGGTCTCGGGATTTGTTCCCCGTTCGCTGCCAATGCCATGGCATGAAGGGCAGAACTCGATGCGTTGTATTCCAACTTCTTTATTGCAGCCGAAAACCGCTTCCTCAAATGAAAGGGTGAGGTAACTTTGTAAGCTATCTCCTTTTTGGGGAACACGCTGAGCAGTCCGCCCAAAGGGGGTGCCAAAACCATTCCAGAAGGATTCGAAAATATCTCCCAACCCGCCAAAGCCAAAATCGGAAAAACCTCCCTCTATATCTACTCGACCATAGCGGTCATATCTATGCCTTTTCTCGGGGTCGGAGAGGACTTGGTAGGCTTCGTTTATTTCCTTAAATTTCTCCTCGGCTCCTGGCTCTCTATTGCGATCAGGATGGTGTATTTTCGCTAACGTGCGAAACGCCCTCTTAATTTCCTCATCACTAGCGTTTCGAGGCACTCCCAGCACTTCATAGTAATCTTGTTTTATTGCCACAATCTTCAAGTATAACTCTTAAATGCTGATACGACAACCTTTAGGTACTGAACTTGTAAATATTTGATATCTTGATAGGTGATATAATCACAACGCAGTGAAACAGCAGATTGCGAAAATCCTCCGTCATCACAAGAAAAAGAAAATCACCGACGAAAACCTCAGGGCTTCAGCCGTGCTCATACCTCTTTTTTGTAACCAGGGGCAATATCATGTCCTACTTACGGAAAGGAGCGAAGAGGTAAACTTTCACAAAGGGCAAGTCTGCTTTCCCGGGGGGACCCGCGAGCCATCTGATTCCAGCCTACTCCAAACTGCCCTCAGAGAAGCTGAAGAAGAGATAGGTTTAGGGGCTAAAGATATTGAAATTTTAGGAGAATTTGACGACAGAGTGACACTCACCAGTAACTATGTTATTTCGCCTTTTGTTGCCTTAATACCCCATCCTTACCCTTTTAAGGCCGATGCTAGAGAAATCAGGGAAATTTTTTCAGTTCCCCTGTCATTTTTGATGGATGAGGCTAATTTCAAACAAGAGTCTTACGAATATGAGTATGAAGGGCATATCATATGGGGGGCTACCGCGGGAATTTTAAAGCAGTTAATAGATTTGTTGAAATCTGAAAGTGGAGCCCTGCAGTAATCATTTCTTCTCTTTAGCCTTGACTTTAATTGCTTTGGGCTTTATCTCTTCAGCTTTGGGTATAGTGAGAGTTAGAACACCGTCCTCCATCGTTGCCTCAGCCTTGTCTGGCTTAAGCCCGTCGGGAAGGGCCACGCTTCGGGAAAAAGCTCCATAGCGTCTTTCCTGGTACAGGTAATCTTCTCTCTTGACTTCCTGTTCTGCTTTGCTCTTCCCTTTGACGGTCAAGGTGTCGCCAGTGACATCAATGCTGACATCCTCCGGCTTAATCCCAGACAAAGCCGCCTTCACCACTACTTCGTTGGGAGTCTGGTAGACATCTAGGGTTGGAGCTCCTGCTTCACCAAAGGTGCTAAGAACATGAGAAGGGCGAACAAAGCTGTCCTCAAACAACCTGTCCATCGCCTGTCTCAGGCTCATAAGTTCAGTAAAGGGATGCCATCTCTCTATAGCCATCTGCATTACCTCCTTTATTTATTTTTTTATTGAGCCCCACTCTCAGTTCAGTCAATATTACAAAAAAGTTAAACAACTTTATCAAATTTTCTCGAAATTTGTCAAATTTATTTGACAAAAAGATTAAATAATTTTATAATTAGCGTAAAGTAATTAGGGAAGAGAGATGGCAGGCAAGGACTATTATCAAATCTTGGGCGTAAATAGGAATGCTTCAGAGAAGGAAATCAAGCAAGCCTTTCGCCGTTTGGCTCGCAAATATCATCCTGATCTCAACTCTGGTGATAAATCGGCTGAGGCAAAATTTAAGGAGATAAATGCGGCTTATGAAGTCCTCTCCAATCCTGAAAAGCGAAAGAAATATAACCAGTTCGGTGAGCAATGGGAATATGCTGACCAATTTGCTAAATCAGGGGGACAAGAGAGAGTCAGGTGGGATTTCGGCAAGGGTGGCACAACTTTCGAGTACGGCGACCTGAGCGGCTTTGGTGATATTTTTTCAAGCTTATTCGGCGATTCTGGTAAAGGCTCCAGGATGAGGGGGCCACGACGTGGTCAGGATATAGAATCCACCATTGAGGTAAGCCTTGAAGAGGCTTACCATGGCTCTAAACGTGTTATACAGCTTCAGACCGAGGAGCCCTGTACGGCTTGTGGTGGCACGGGCAGGGTGGGCAATCGAGTCTGTACTATTTGCAATGGTGCCGGTGGGAAAGTAATTCCCAGGCGCCTGGAGGTTAAGATTCCAGCGGGAGTTAGAGATGGTTCGAGGATTCGTATAGCAGGGGAAGGAGTTCCTGGCCGTGCCGGTGGCAAAAAGGGCAACCTCTATCTGGTAGCGAAGGTTCTGCCCCATAAGCTCTTTGAGCGCAAAGGAGACGACCTTTACACTGAAGTCTCAGTGCCTTTAGCAACCGCCATGCTGGGTGGCGAGGTCAGATTGCCCACTTTGAATGGCAATCTATCTCTTAAAATTCCACCGGAGACTCAGAACGGCAGGGTTTTCCGCATGGCAGGGAAGGGCATGCCCCAGCTAGGCAATAGCAAGTACGGCAATATGTTCGCCAAGGTAAAAGTGGTTCTGCCCACCAATTTGACCGAGGAGGAAAAAAAACTATTTGAGAAATTGCGGTCTCTGCGACCCACATAAAGCGAGGTGCCACGATGATGGACTGGGAATCCAAACCAAGATACGTAATAAGCATAGCCGCCAAGATGATAGGCATAGAAGCTCACACATTGCGGTATTATGAAAGGCTGGGGCTGGTACAGCCAGGGCGTTCAAGTGGCAATATACGTCTCTATTCTGAGGAAGACGTTGACCGCTTGCGCTATATTAAGGCTCTGATGAGCGATTGTGGCGTTAATTTGGCCGGAGTAGAGGTGGCATTGAAGTTGATGCAAAGGATGACAGAGATGCAACAGCAACTTGAGGAAATGGAGAGAAAAATTAAGGAAGTTGCCGAAGCGGAAATAGAAAACATAATAGAGGACATAATAGAAGACGCAGAATGGAAGGAGGTATAGAAAGTTGAAACCGGAGAGATTTACTGAGCAGGCACAAGAAGTTTTAGCAGCCTCACAAGAGCTACTTCGCCGCTATCGACATAACCAGTGGGATGTGGAGCATATTCTGTTGGCCTTATTGGAGCAGGAAAAGGGAATAACTGGGGACATATTACAGCTGTTAGGTGTGGATGTCAAAGCGGTAAAGCAGCGGGTAGAATCAACGCTTGAGAGTTTCCCCAAGGTAGCTTACGAGGCGGGACAAATTTATGCTACTCCGCGGATTTCCGCTCTTCTCGAAAATGCCAACAGGGAGGCTGACAGGCTTAAGGACGAGTTTGTCAGCACTGAGCATTTGCTCATTGCTATTGCCGGGGAAACCAGAGGCGAAGCCGCAACAATTCTAACTGAATCTGGCGTTAACCAGGAAAAGATTTATCAAGCTTTGCAGAAAATTCGTGGCGGACATCGAGTTACCGACCGTCAAGCGGAAAGCAAATACCGCTCCTTGGAAAAATACGGCCATGACCTCACGGAGTTAGCTCGTCAGGGCAAACTCGACCCTGTAATCGGGAGGGAAAACGAAATCAAACGTGTGACGCAAATACTCTCCCGGCGCACCAAGAACAATCCCGTGATTATCGGCGACGCCGGCGTGGGCAAGACGGCCATTGCCGAAGGATTAGCTCAGAAGATTGCCGCTGAAGATGTTCCCGATTCCCTCAAAGGGAAAAAGGTGGTGGCCTTGGACATGGGAGCGTTGGTGGCGGGAAGTAAATTCCGTGGGGAGTTTGAGGAAAGGTTGAAGGCAGTTTTAGATGAAGTCCGGCAGGCAGCCGGTGAAGTTATTATGTTCATTGATGAGCTTCATACCGTGGTAGGAGCCGGAGCTGCCGAAGGAGCAATCGACGCCAGTAATATGCTGAAGCCTGCACTGGCTCGTGGTGAGATTCAATGTATCGGAGCTACTACACTCGACGAGTATAGAAAGCGTATTGAAAAAGATAAAGCTCTGGAGAGACGTTTCAGCCCTGTTTATCTCGATGAGCCCAGCGCGGAAGCCACCATAGAGATGCTCCGGGGACTTCGTCCCAGATATGAAGCACACCACAAAATAAAGATTAAGGATTCTGCGCTGGTGGCTGCTGCCAAGCTAAGCCAGAGATATATATCCGATCGGTTCTTGCCTGACAAGGCAATTGACTTGATCGATGAAGCAGCCAGCAAGCTACGCATCGATATGGAAAGCGCTCCCGAGGAAGTTAAAACACTGGACCAGAAGATGAAACACCTGATTGATGAGGAGGAAGCGGCTTCGCAACGAGGGGACTACCAGAAAGCTGCCGAATTGAAGGCGGAAAGGTTGCAATTGGAGCAGGCGTACAATGAGGCCAAACTCCAATGGCAAAAGGAGAAAAAAATTGACAGTGTGGTAGACGAAGAGGATATCGCCGAACTGGTTGCCCAGTGGACAGGTATACCGGTTTCCCGGATGATGGAAACGGAAACTGACAAACTGGTCCACATGGAGGAAAGGATTCACCAGAGGATAGTGGACCAGGAGGAGGCAGTGGCTGCCGTCTCTGAGGCCATCAAGCGAGGCCGAGCCGGGCTCAAGGACCCCAAACGCCCTATTGGCAGTTTTGTTTTTCTTGGCCCTACCGGCGTGGGAAAAACCGAGCTGGCTCGCGCTTTGGCTGAGTTCCTCTTCGATGACGAAGATACCATGATAAGACTGGACATGTCGGAATATATGGAAAAACACACCGTATCCCGTCTTATCGGGTCGCCACCGGGATACGTGGGGTATGAAGAGGGAGGCCAATTGACCGAGGCGGTGCGTCGCCGTCCCTACCGGGTCATCCTGTTCGACGAGGTAGAAAAAGCTCATCCCGACGTTTTCAACATACTATTGCAGCTATTGGAAGATGGCAGGCTTACCGATGGGCATGGCCGGACTGTGGACTTCAAGAACACAGTGGTAATCATGACCAGTAACCTGGGCACTGAGGAATATCAGCGTGGGGGAATTGGTTTTTCCCGCAGAGAGGAAGCTGACGAACAAAGAATGAGAAGCGCTATAGAGAGTGCCCTAAAGCGGACCTTCCGCCCCGAGCTACTCAACAGGATAGATGATGTCATTATATTCCACTCACTAACTGAGGAGCACTTGAAAAGCATCGTTGACCTGCTTATCCATGAAGTAGAACGGAGGTTGGCTGAGCGGAGTATTAAGCTTGAAGTCAATGAGGAAGCCAAAGCCTGGTTAGCTAAGAAAGGCTACGACCCTGTATATGGAGCCCGCCCCTTACGCCGGGCTATTCAGAGGTATGTAGAGAATCCCATATCGACAAAGATATTGCAGGGCGAGTTTAAGGAAGGAGACACCATAGCTATTAGCTTGAAGGAAGATAACCTGAGCTTCGCTGCTCGGAAAACTGCTAAGGCAAAAAAGAAAACAAAACATGAGTAAACTCCGATGAAATCGGAGTTTACTCACTCCTCCCCAGAACCTTTTTCCCTTGCCGCCTGAGTCCTCAAAGTCCAGTCGTCCCCTTGACCCGGTTCAGATAGATGGGTGATACTTTATATGTTTGTAATATTGGCAATAACCCCCCAGTGTCATTGCGAGCACCTCTTTTTTCGTCATTGCGAGCGAAGCGCGGCAATCTATTAGCCCCACCGAGATTGCTTCGGCTGGCTTCGCCAGCCTCGCAACGACAGAAAGGAAGTGCCACTCAGGTACTGAATGAAGTCACCCACTTTGACGCCTGTGAGCAAAGCTGGTAAGCTAAGCTCTGATGCATCGGAGAAAGGAGACTTGAGTATGCCCGCCAAAGTGGATATGGATAAAATCGTTTCTCTGTGTAAGCGGAGAGGGCTTATTTTTCCCAGCAGCGAAATATATGGCGGCTTAGCTAGTTGCTGGGACTACGGCCCTATGGGGGTGGAGCTTAAGCGCAATGTTAGAGACGCCTGGTGGAGGTCAATAGTCCATGAGCGGGATGATGTAGTAGGTCTGGACACATCAATTATGATGCACCCGGGAGTCTGGGCAGCTAGCGGCCATATTGATAGCTTCACAGACCCCCTGGTGGAGTGTAAGTCTTGTCACCTGAGGTGGCGTGCTGATGTAATAGAGGGCGAGAGATGTCCCAAATGTGGTGGTGAGTTAACCGAGCCTCGCATGTTCAACCTGATGTTTAAAACTTCTATGGGTCCTGTGGAGGAGGAGGCAAGCACAATCTACCTCCGCCCCGAAACTGCCCAGGGCATATTCGTTAACTTTGATAATGTAATCACCACTTCTAGGAAAAAGTTGCCTTTAGGCATTGCCCAGATAGGCAAATCCTTCCGCAATGAAATCACCACAGGCAACTTCATATTCAGAACCAGGGAGTTTGAGCACATGGAGTTGGAGTACTTCGTTAAGCCCGGGACTGACGAAGAGTGGCTTGATTACTGGGTCAAGGAGAGGTTTGACTGGTATGTCGAACTGGGTATCAGGAAGGAAAATCTTCGCCTGCGCCAGCACGGCAAAGATGAGCTGGCTCACTATGCCCGGGACTGCTATGACGTCGAGTATCTATTTCCCATGGGCTGGTCGGAACTGGAGGGTATAGCCAACAGGGGCGATTTCGACCTTATTCAGCATGCAAAATATAGCGGCAGAGAGCTCGGTTACTATGATAATGAGGCTGGTGAGAAGTATGTTCCCTATGTTATCGAGCCTTCGGCTGGCGTCGACCGCTCCGTCCTGGCTTTCCTCATTGATGCCTATGATGAAGAGGAAGTCGAAGGAGAAAAGAGAACGCTTCTACACCTGCACCATTCTCTGGCTCCTATCAAAGTAGCTGTTTTGCCCTTAAGCAGGAATGAAAAATTGACCCCTCTGGCTAAAGAGGTCTTCAACAAGCTGTGTCCAAATTTCGTGACCGATTACGATGATTCACAAAGCATAGGGCGGAGATACAGGCGTCAGGACGAAATCGGCACCCCGTTCTGCGTTACCATAGATTTCGAGTCTCTAGAAGATAAACAGGTTACCATTCGGGAGAGGGACAGCCTGGCGCAAATTCGAGTGCCCGTAGGGGAATTAGGGAAAATCTTAGAGGCCAAACTCAAAGGAGAGGCTTTCGACGCTTCGCCACTATGGGCCACAAGGCAGAAGTAAGAGTTCTGCACTTTGCTGCAAGAAGGATAAGCTAGCCTTTACAATAGCAACGAGATAAATAGGCGCATTAAGTACAATCATACGCATTACCAGCCTAGTTGCCTAGTGCTGACCATTTCGTCATCTTGTAGCCCGCATTATTAATTGATAAAATATTGACAAAATTTTATCATTTGATATATAATATATAGAAATAAATAAGTCATGGATAAAAACCTAGCCAAACGAAAGGATGTTAGAGATTTTCTTCAGTCAGTTAAGGAAACGATAGCTAATCCCATAGCTGAGAAGGGATGGGTCATAGTACTTCGTCCAGAGAATAAGGAATGCATTTTACAGCTTGGATTCAAATATCAGGATATAAAGGAAACGCTATTAGATCTGTCGGTTGAAGATTACTGTGAGGGCCCCAGCCGGGATCGAGATCAGCGAGGTGAATTATGGATATTCGGAAAAGTTATAGAGAACAAGACTGTTTACATCAAGATAAAATTGGCTTCTATAGGGCCGCTAAGAATCGTAAGAATCTTATCCTTTCACTTTGCCGAGCATACATTAGAGTATCCACTAAAAGAAACAAAGGAGGGTAGAGAATGAAAAAGATAAATAGCACTCGTGGTTTTTGTACGAATTGTGAAAGGGAAACTGAATTCGAGCGAATAGTCAAAAAGGAGGCTTTTAATGTAAGGGGAGAACCAATAATCATAAATGTCGAATACATTAGGTGCCAAATCTGTAAAGACGAAATTTTGAATCCGTCGGTAAACCATGATCCTTTTGAACTTGCGTATAAAGAATATCGTCAAAAACACGCTTTACTACAACCTGAAGAGATAGCAAGTTGGAGAAAGGCACACCATCTGACTCAAGGTGAGTTTGCTAAACTACTTGGTATTGGAGTCGCCACTATAAGTCGCTATGAAAACGGAGCACTTCAAAACGAATCTCATGAAAAGTTGCTTCGACTGGCTATGGATTCGTCCAATCTATTGAAGCTTATAGAGAAATCGGAGGGAGTATTCACCGAGAATAGAAAAAGGGAGCTTGTCGAGACATTAAAGGAATCAGAGGAAATCTCCCGTTCATTAGATGATACTATCATGATTAATTTTGGTAGTGCTGAGAGGGATAGTCTGAACGGGTTCAGAAAGCTCGACCTCTTAAAATTGTATAATGCCGTGCTCTTCTTTTCTAGGAATGGGGAATTAAAAAGTAAGCTCAACAAGTTGCTTTTTTACGCCGATTTTAAGCACTTCAAGGAATACACCATCTCCATCACTGGTCTCCGGTATGCGCATTTGCCGTACGGACCAGTGCCTGACAATTACGGAATGTACTATGCTGCCATGTTCTCCAAGGGATTCGTTGAGTTCATTGAAGAGCCATATTCTGGGGGGTATGTGGGTGAACTCATCAAATCAGTGAAGGAACCCGACCTAAATATCTTCTCTCCTAGTGAATTGCGCATCATGGCTTCAGTAATGGAAGATTTCAAGGGATACACAGCGACCAAGATAAAAGATTTCTCACATAAGGAAAAGGGATATCAGCAAACCAGCGACGGTGAAATCATTTCGTACGCATATGCAAACCAGTTAAACTATTAGATTATTTTTAATTTCAGAAATTTAGGTCGATTGGAGAAAGGAGAAATCAGAAATGGGAGAAAAGCACAAACCAGGTGAAATTGCTAAAAGGTCTGGACAATATCCAATACAGGGACCGCGTGGGGGTGATACGGGTAAGGAGAGGACTGTCGTAAAGGGAGAACCATTTACTCCGGTACCCAAGCAAGGTCAAACTTATGGAACACCTGATAAAACCAAGCACTGACGCATAAAAACACCTCAATTTGTCTGAGTCGCTTGAGAAGTTGGTATTGTCGGCAATTTTGAATTCTTTTCTATGAATGTTGCGGCAAAAATAATAGAAAGGAGGAGGATTAAATGGAAGAAGTGGTTCTTAAGTACATAGTAGTACCACTTATCGCTGTCCTAGGAGTCTATGTTGTAGGCACTACTATCTACCAGCTATTCGGGATACCTGCGATTGTTCTCTTTGGTGCTGTCGGCGGCATAGCATTCTTCGCCAAGTTTTTTAAACGTTAATATCTTATCATGTAGGATATCAAACTTTTCATCCTATTGTAGAATGACAAAAAGGAAAAAAAGTTGGGTAATTTTACATAAGATTTTGCACCACCCTAGAATAGCCCAAGAATAGCAATGAAGCGCTCAGCAATTAAGAGGACATCATACATATCTTTTGAAGTAGGTAAGGAGGCGACATAATCTTTGGAATTAAGCATCATGTAGCCCGAAATCATGCACTCTAGTATATGAACCTTGTCAGAGTATCTTTTTATAGGTACGCGGCGACTAAAGGTAGTTAATCTATCACAAGCCAATACTATACAGTCAGAACATTCGATGCCAATGCCAATGATCGTCCCTGCACTTTCAAGTTTATATAACGTGACAACATTTGCTTGATTACCAAGTCCTAGGTCTGCTTCGTCAAGTGCTTACCCGTGCAGATTTACAGATATTTTCGAGGGCGGCTATATTTGCTGGAATTTAGGGTATTGACAAACAGAGAACTTACAATTATAATTCAATCAAATAATCAAATGATTAATCAAGGAGCTAAAGGTGACGGAACCGAGGCAGAGACCAATTCCAGTTACGAGTCAGGAACGGAGATTCCTCGAAGAGCAAAAACAACGTTACGAAAATAACAGTGGTGACACAGGAGACTGGGGGCAATTTCTTGGGTCGATGGCTCTACTGGGGCTAGCAGCTATTGGTATATATGCTCTCGCCAATGCAATCAATCGGACTCCTCAGTCGGTGGATGTGCGATGCTCGGTTTGTAACAATAGTTTTTTGATGGCGCTACCAACTGAGGTTAGGAGGGTCCTGTATACCAGATGCCCTCATTGCCAATCGGAAATCGTGGTGACCCTATCCAATGAAATTTAAGGGAAAGGAGATATGCTGATGGCTATCGAGAGATATCGAGGGAGCCCCGCTGAGATTCGCTTATCCTATCCAACGAGGCTCCAACCGAACCCCTTGCTTGATATCCCTGCTACAACGACTCAAGCAAGGGAAGCCGGTGAAGTGGCAATTGCATGGGGACTAGCCAGTATATTCTTTGGCCTGATTCTTTTAGCCATGCTACCAAAGCCATAGTTTCAGATGATGATGAGGCGACATAATCTTTGGAATAAGGTATTGTATTCCTAAAATTCATGAATAAGTATAGAAAATAGGTGTAAAACATAGATGTTTGAGGGCCAATTCAAGAGAGGGGGTCGTACTGATGTCCGATCCGGTTATTGAACTGGAGTACCGCTTTAGCTCCGGTGACGAAGCCGCGCTCGCCAAGGCTCTTTCCGCCTTGGAGGCAGATCTGGGTGGCCAACGACGACCATGGAGCACGCGTGCGGGCGCGATCGACCTAGTCACCTTCTTGGAATTCGTCATCACTTTCGTAGTAGGTGCTACGGTCGGCGAGATATTGAAGAGCTACTTCGCTGGTCTCGCAGGTGCCGAAAAGGCCAAGAAGCTCGGGGAACATCATCAGGAAATCATCCTCAATTGGCTCGGCGCCGTAAAAGAGAGTCTGCACCAACTGATTTCCTCGGTTAAGCATCAATTTCACGAAGGCTTGCGCGCGTCTCGCTTTGAAGGGATGGAGAAACCTATTGCGATCCGGATTGGGCTGGGGCAGCTTGAGTGTTACATAGTGCTTAACGGTCAGAACGTCTCTGACGATGCTCTTGAGAACCTTCCAAGTGCTGTGATCAAGATGTTGCAGTTCGTTGCTGAGACTGGGCTTCCAAAAGACGCAATTGTCCTCCAACTCTGTCTTGACCCCAATTCGAATGAGTGGCGGTACTTCCTCGTCCCGAGTCCTCAGGCATTCAGCAGGTTCGTCGATCGGGTAATTGATCTTTCGACGGGACAAGTTCTGATTCTTCGCTCTAGGGAAGAGTTCATCAAGCTCCTTGGAGCCACTAAAGCAGAGGGCATTAAATTCTTGATCGATCCATATAGATACGCCGACGCAGGGTAGAGATGTGTATATGCCTGAGAAATCCGGCCCTCTAACAACTATATGCAGACGGAGGCGCATACGCGCTACTGCTAATGCCGAGCGCCGGAAACTGCGAAGATATAATGAAGGGAACTGAATCTATCTCTAGCTGGGATTGGCTTAGGGAACTCCGATTACATCGTGGTTAATTCTACTTGAGCAACTTAAACTCTACTACGTCCACCAGGCCTAAATCGGTCAGCCTGAGCTCGGCGAGTGCGATTAAGAGGACACCACACATATCTCTTGATGTGGATGAGGAGGCGACATAATTTTACGAATCATGCATGGCGTCCTTGAAATTCTAATAGATAAGTATAGAAAATAGGTATAAGATATAGATGTTGGGCGAAGGAAGAACGAGATAATGAGAATACCCATCTACCAAGTTGATGCCTTTACCTCCGAAGTCTTTCTGGGTAATCCGGCCGCTGTTTGCATACTGGATTCATGGATCGACGATAACATGCTTCAATCCATCGCTGCTGAGAATAATTTGTCAGATACCGCCTTCCTCGTTCGCAATGACGACGGGTTTGACCTCCGTTGGTTCACTCCAACGACTGAAGTTGCGCTTTGCGGGCACGCAACGCTGGCTAGTGCTTTTGTCCTTTTCACCTGCCAGGACTGGGCGGAAAAGGAAATCCGTTTCCATACGCGGGAAAGCGGACAACTCGTCGTTGGTAAACGCAACGGTCTCCTTGAGATGGATTTCCCCTCCAGACCCGTCCATAGCATAGTCCCACCGCCTGGCCTAAAGGAGGCACTTGGTGTGACACCAATCGCAATACTGAGTTCCGTCGAAGATTTACTTGTGGTACTGGAGAGCGAGAGAGCCGTTCGGGAACTTCAGCCCGATTTTTCTGCGCTTGAGCGGATTGAGTATCGTGGCATCATCGTGACATCCAAGGGAAGTCGGAGCGACTTCGTCTCAAGATTCTTCGCCCCCTGGGTTGGGATACCGGAGGACCCGGTGACAGGTTCTGCGCATTGTGTTTTGGTTCCATACTGGTCGAGCGAACTCCACAAGAAAAATCTACATGCGTTTCAGATATCGAAGCGCGGCGGCGAGTTGTTCTGCGTTCATGCCGGAGATCGAGTAAAGATTTCTGGTAAGGCAGTACTCTATTTGGAAGGTGTGATAACCATATGAAACGTCGAACAAGCGCATGCACCGGACTCGCAAGAGCGCACCGGTGATGCTTGACGTTATACTGAATTATCCCTCATATTTCAACACAATCTAAATGGGGAAATCCTTGACACCTCATACAGCGTCGCTATAGAGTAGATGCCTGTAAACAAGAGGTGGACTGACAGGTTCGCAGAAGGAGCAAAGATGCAAGAGAAAACGACATGGGAGCAGTTCTTCGACGCTCACGCGCCAATCTACGATGCTAACGTCTTCACCAAGAACACAGTCGACGAGGTGGACTTCCTGCTCGAGGAACTGGAACTCAAGGCCGGCGACTCAGTTCTGGATGTCGGGTGCGGGACGGGCCGGCATTCCATAGAACTTGCGAAACACGGTTACTCAGTAACAGGACTGGACTTGTCCGCGGAGATGCTGGCAAAGGCAGCGACTAAAGCCGAAGCCGAAAACGTGAAGGTAGAATGGATCCGCTCAGATGCAACGCAGTTCGCGTTCCCGGAAAAGTTCGATGCGGCGATCTGCTTATGCGAAGGGGCTTTGGGACTTCTCAGCCAGACTGATGATCCCATAAGTCAACCACTGGCCATTCTCCGCAACATCTCCCGAAGCCTGAAACCAGGGGCGAAGGTCGTATTCACCGTTATCAACGCAGCAGCCATGCTCCGCAGGTATCAAAACAAGGACGTGGCTGAGGGACGATTCGACCCGATAACCATGGTCGAATCGTCGGAGCACCCGCCGCAAGAAGGACTGCCTCGTATTACCGTTCGAGAACGGTCTTTCGTCCCGACGGAGTTACGTCTGCTGCTCCAGATCGCCGGCATGTCTGTCCTCAGCATATGGGGCGGAACTGCCGGTAGCTGGGGAAGAAGGACACTCGACCTGGACGAGATGGAAATCATGATCGTGGCACGCAAGACGGGCGAACCATGGACGCAAGACACTGCAGCGACACTGCACGTCGCCGACGACATTCTTCGGAGGCAAGAATAAACCAGGTCAACATTCAGCGTCACAAGACTGAGATCGGCGAACTGGTACTTGGTTCTTTCGGCGGCAAGCTCTGTTTGCTCGGATTCGGAGACAGGGAGATGAGGAGAGTAGTTGATGGCAGGATCAAGAAAGGACTGGATGCCGAGTTTGTCGAGCGGGATGACGAAATCTTGGAGAAAACGAGAAAACAAGTTGATGAGTATCTCAATGGAAATAGAAAAGAGTTTGACATGCCTCTGCTAATGGTGGGGACCGATTTTCAGAGAAGAGTCTGGAAGGCACTGATGAAGGTTCCTTACGGAGTCACGTCAACATATGGGCAAATAGCAGAGGATATAGGCAGTCCAAAGGCCGTCCGAGCGGTCGGCAATGCTAACAGTGCGAATCCCATCAGCATAATCGTTCCCTGTCATCGCATAATCGGGAGTGACGGAGAGCTTGTTGGATATGGGGGTGGATTGTCCGTTAAGAAACGATTGCTAAAGCTGGAGCAAAGGAATACCGGTTTACGTGATGATTAAAGGTGTCACATTTAAGGGCACGCTATACTTGTCTCTTGATATAGTTGAGGAGGCAGTATAATCTTTGGAGGTAAGTATGATATCCTCGAAAGTGAATTCTACTTGATCAACTTAAATTCTACCACGTCCACCAGGCCTAAATCGGTCAGCCTGAGTTCGGGAATCACGGGCAGAGCCAGGAAGGAGAGGATAGCAAAGGGTGCTGGAGGCAAGTTCCCTAGGCTAGCAGCGGCTTCTTCCACTTTTTCATGTTGAGATACGACTACGTCCAGCGGCTCGGGAGAAAGCAAGCCGGCGATGGGCAAGGGCAAAGAAGCGAGAATTTCCAGGTCGGCACAAACAGCCAGCCCGCCTTGCAGCCTATTAATTTCCTCGATTGCCTTGAGGATGTCGAGGTCGTTGGCGCCCACTGCTATTATGTTGTGAGAATCATGAGCCACTGACGAGGCTAACACTCCTTTCTTTAAACCGAATCCCTTGACCAGTCCTACTCCGATATTGCCGCTAGCCTTGTGCCGTTCCACTACTACCAGCTTTAGAATGTCTCTTTCCACATCAGGCATCACCGCCCCATCCACAACTTTCGTCTTTTCCATTGCCTTCCTGGTAACTATCTGCCCGGGGATGATTTCGATAACTGGATAGCTTTCCTCAGAGGTCTCACCCTCACCTAGCCTCTCCCGTCGAGGGAGAGGAATTTTTAGCGATTTCCCCATAGGAGGCTTAATGCGTACCGTGTCTCTTAGCTCCAGAGTGATAGGGGGCAAGGGGAACAAGGGCTTGCCTTGCTTTGCCACCAGCTTGCCCTGGTAGAACACCATGTCTATCTCTAATTTAGCCAGGTCGGTGATGGTTATAAGATTGGCTCTATAACTCGGGCCAATGCCTCCTCTATCATGGAGCCTGAAATACTCGGCAGCGTTAATCGTCGCCATCTGGATTGCTTGGACTGGCTCCAGACCTCTGTCAATAGCCTTTCGGACCACAGCGTCAATGTCGCCTTCCCGAAGTAAATCAGAGCAACTAAGGTCATCCACCACAAAGAAGCATCTTTTATAAGTATTATCAGTAACCAGAGGCAGAAGGGCGTCCAGGTTCTTCTCTGAAGAGCCCTCTCGAATCATGAGATACATGCCCCGGCGCAACTTCTCTTTTCCTTCTTCCAGGGTGGTGGATTCGTGGTCAGAAAGAATGCCAGCGGACAGATAGGCATTTAGCTCCTTGCCAGCGAGCCCCGGAGCATGTCCGTCGATAACCTTGCCCTTAGAGGCGCCGATTTTCTTCAAAACCTCTTCATCTCCACTGACTACGCCGGGAAAGTTCATCATCTCTCCTAAGCCGATTATCTTAGGGTGAGCTAGAATTTTCTTTACTTCCTTGGAGCTGATTCGGGCGCCTGATGTCTCCAGATGGGTTGCTGGCACGCATGAGGGGGCCATGAATAGCATATCCAGTGGGAGCTTTCGCGCCAAATCCGTGACGAACTTTATTCCTTCAGATCCACAAACGTTGGCGATTTCATGTAAGTCAGTGACCACGGCCAGAGTGCCTCTGGGAACCACGGCCTGAGCGTACCTTGCCGGGTGAAGCATAGAGCTTTCTATATGCGTATGTCCGTTAATCAGCCCGGGAGCTAAGAATCGGCCTTGTAAATCGATAATTTCCTTGGCTTTACTATAATCTCCTACCCCGGCAATCCTATCGCCGTAGATAGCCACGTCGGCTTGCTCTATTTCTCCAATAAAGGTATTTACTATGCGGGCATTTTTCAGGAGCAAATCGGCCGGTATTTCTCCCTTGGCCACAGAAATGAGCTCCTTTAAATCCATCTCCTAATCCTCCAGGGCGTAAATATCGGGCAAATTGCGGAACCTTTGATCGCAGTCCAGTCCATATCCCACGATAAATTTATTGGGCACGGTGAATCCACGATAATCAATGGATACCGGAACCCTGCGCCGAGACGGCTTGTCTGTTAGAGTACAGAGCTTCAACGAAGCGGGCTGCTTTTTCTTCAAGTAATCGAGTAAAAAAGAGATGGTAATCCCAGTATCCACGATATCCTCAATCACCAGAACATCTCTTCCTTTTATAGGCGTCTTGACCCCTTGAACTACTCTAACTCTGCCCGAACTCTCCCTGGCAGCGCCGTAGCTGGAGAGCCCGATAAAATCGAGTTCCAGGGGCAAATCAAGCTGGCGAATAAGGTCAGCCATAAACATAAAAGACCCTTTAAGGACGCCAATGAGCAAAGGCTGTTTATCTTGATAATCCCTCTTGATTTCGGAAGCCAGTCTGTCTACAGCTTTAGCTATCTCGTCACGGCTGATAAGAATTTTGAGTTTCGGCTGAAAGACCATTACATCGTTCCCAAACTAGTTACTATGATAGCATAATTGCATATGGTTACGGATGCTGATCTAGTTCAGATGCTGCGGAGGCTGAGATACAATAGAATATAACTTCAACCGCCCGCAACAATCCCTTGGCTATTTTGCTCCGGTAGAGTATATTGAAAAAGAACTTGTTAAAATCCGTAGTTCAGTGTTACCCATGTGGTCAGCCAGCGCGAGGTATTGACAATAATCATGAGCAGTGTATAATGTAATATACATAGTATACCGATGTATCGGGAACTGATCAAATGCCGGTCAAAACTATAAGCTATGAAGAACTGATACCTGGTTACGAATTCCCTCCTGCCACTTATGAACTTAATGCTTCGCTCGTCTCCAAATATCTGAATGCTGTGGGTAGTGCAGGTGATGGATTTGTTCCCCCCTTGGCCATTACGGCCTGTGCCATAGCTGCTATGACGGGGTCTCTTTCCCTGCCATCTGGCACTATCGTTATACATGCTTCGCAAGAATTAGAGTTTTTCAAACTGGTGCCCATTGGCGCCACCATAGAGTGTCACACTAGAGTGGCACAAAAGATAACTCGGGGCAAAATGAGCATGTTAATTTTGGAGCTCGAGGTTTTAGACAAAGGCAAAGAAAAAGTGCAATCTGGAAAGGCAACCATAGCATTGCCCACTTAAGGAAAAATGCTCACAGAAATTCAAGAAGGGAAGACTCTTAATTCGGTGGTAAAACATATCACCCAGGAGAAAATTAATCTTTATGCTGAGGCATCGGGTGATTTTAATCCCATTCATGTGGACGAGTCTTTCGCTGCTACGACTCCTTTGGGTGGCACTATTGCTCATGGTATGCTCAACTTGGCTTATGTGTCAGAGATGATGACTTCGGCTTTTGGTCGAAGCTGGCTGTCTGAGGGTAAGCTTCGAGTAAAGTTTAAAGAGCCGGCACGCCCTGGAGATACTCTCACTATCAATGGTAAAATTGATTGCGTTGAACAGAAAGATGATGTATCATACGCCAATTGCAGTTTTGAATGCTTTAATCAAAAAGGAGAAACGATAGTCACAGGGGAGACAATAGTCAAGCTCTCAAGTGATAAGGAGTAAAAATATGACTCAAAATGGCAGAGTAAGGGTGGCAGTGGATGCCATGGGTGGTGATTATGCCCCTGAGGAAATAGTCAAAGGGGCGGTGCTTGCAGCTAAGAAAAACGATGTAGAAGTCCTCCTGGTTGGCTCCACAAACATTCTGGAAAAGGAATTAGCCAGGTACAGATTTACCAACAACGGTTCATCCATCCATATTGTCGAAGCCAGCGAAGTTATCAGGGAAGATGAGCCACCTATTGCTGCAGTTCATCAAAAGCCTAATTGCTCTGTAGCCATAGCGGCAAAGATAGTAAAATCAGGCGAAGCAGATGCACTGGTTAGTGCCGGGTCGAGTGCAGCTGCTGCAATAAGCGCAATTCAGTTTATGGGCATGTTGGATGGGGTGGGTCGTCCGGCAATTGTTGGCTCCCTGGGTAGCTTTGCACCGAATACTGTGATGGTAGACCTCGGAGCTAATATAGATTGCAAGCCACCTCAATTTCTAACTTTTGCCATCGCAGGCTCGGTCTACGCTAAGAAGTTCCTTAACATCCCTAACCCTAAGATAGGTTTGTTGAACACTGGGAGTGAAGAAAATAAGGGGAGTGAAACAGGGCGTGAAGCTTATTCCCTTCTCAAGAATAGTGGATTGAACTTTGTTGGCAATATAGAAGGCAATGATATCTTAAATGGCAAGGCCAATGTCATCGTCTGTGGCGGCCTTGTGGGCAATGTTCTTTTAAAGTTTTATGAAAGCATCGCGGGTCATGCCAAGGATTGGACAGCGCAGAAGATGAAGAAATACCCACCTCTAGATGTCTTCGTTAAACTATTATTTAATGGATTGTTCCCAGCAACCAAAATATCCAGTGAAAGTGAGAGGCGGGGTGGTGGTATCTTGTGGGGTGTTGATGGAGTTGTCAGGATAGCGCATGGAGCTAGCCGGGCCCCCCAAATAGCTAATGCTATAGAAGGCGCCAAGGAAGCGGTAAAAGCCGAGGTTATTGAAAGCTTGAAGTTGGATTTAGCAAAATTTAACCATGGAGGTAAACTGTGACTGTCGAAGAGCAGG
>Ga0315546_1000919_pt1 | contig 19816 bp, 13 predicted proteins | sample SalMarSW160170MG_FD_203833 | JGI IMG/M metagenome (GOLD analysis project Ga0315546, IMG submission 203833) | Salt marsh sediment microbial communities from the Plum Island Ecosystem LTER, Massachusetts, United States - Salt Marsh Sediment SW1601-170 ... | reverse complement strand
AACCTTGATAGCTTCTTCTCTAGCTGCATGGAGTAGCTCATTATACTTGGTTGTTGCCTCATCTAATAAGTTCTGTGCCTCTTTTCTTGTTTTTTGAATCTCCCGCCTGGCTACTAGCTGCCTGATATAGTACCCAACAAGGATGCCCAAGACAAGAGCAAGGCCACCTATCATTAATGTATAGTTGTCCATCTTTCCTCTTTATTTCGTTGTTATAATAAAAACAAAACATTGCGTATTAATAATAACCTTTTATTGGGTTGTCGTCAAATAACTGCTCTTGCTAGACCAGGAATGCTCAACTTATTCACTCTTCCTCCTCGTCCTCATCCTGCTCCCAAATAGGCTCGGTAAATTGGTCAATAAATTCAGCCGTAACTCTCTTCGCTATTCTATCCATCTCCTCGTCTACTTGCTCAGCCAGATGGCTAAGCTCGGTCAAGTCAAGTGTAATTCCTAACATTTCAGTTAGGATACCAAGTACAGCCAGGGAGGCTCTGGGATTTGCTATTTGCGTGGCATACGCTGGCACTTCGCCCAGCAAGCAAATGCCTTCCATCCCCCTTTCCTTGGCCATTCCCAATATCAATCCATTCAATCCAGCAATGCGAAGGTTACCTCTAAGAACCACATTATGTTTGTTTAACTCGTCAACTAATTTAGAAGTTGTCGCTGCTCCCCAGACCTTCATCTCTTCACTATGGTGGATGCGCGTCACCGCAGCAGCACAACTATATACCCTTGCCACCTTAAGCCTTTGCGCTACGTCCAAAACACAGTTAACCAGCTCATATCCTTTGAAACCAGGTTGTTCCTCACCAATAAAAATCACCAAGCTTTTCTCTTCCTCAGCCGACTTCCAATAATAAAACTTGCTCTCAGGAAAACGAGGGCTGTCAACTACGTTGTCTCTGACCGTGACACCCATTGGTTCAAAGAAGTTAATAGGTTCAATCTCCCCTATTTCTACAGCATTTAGATTCTCCACAAGATACTTCGCTGCGGTTAGGGAAACGTCGCCAATGCCAGGCCAGGAGGCAAGCATGGAACAATTCTTAGGGCGTGGCTGTTTATAAAGCTTGATTACGTCTTTCACATATATATTAGCTTCCCTTTGTCGCCGCTGATACACGAGAGCAATATAAAGAAGGAGTTTGCAAAATCCCGCCAACCCATCTTGCTTCCTGCCCTATGCCCAGAAGCTCTTTCAGCACTTGATACACGTTACCGGCAATCATAGTATCCTTCACTCTTCCCACTATCTCACCATTTTCGACCTTGTATCCCAGCAAAACATTGCCGCCGAAGTCACCACCCAGAAGATTACCCTGGTCAGCACCCATAAGCTGCTCCACAATTAACCCTTCCTTCATATCTTCCACCATCGCCTGGAAAGAAACATCTCCTCCGCTTAAAATAAGAGAGCTTATAGCTGGGCTGGGGAAACCACCACCTACTCGCTGGCCGTTACCGGTGCTCTGAGTACCGGCTAAAGCTGCTGTTTGTAAATCATAAAGGAAATTCGTCACTACTCCATTTGTAACAAGTGGTAGACGCTGGCCGGACACCCCCTCGTCATCAAAAGGATAACTCCCTACGCCGTAAACTATGGTAGCATCATCCCATAAGCTCAGCTTTTTGTCAAAAACTTGCTCCCCCAGTTTATCTTTTAAAGGCGAAGCCCCCTCGAGGACTGCTTTGCCGTTAAACGCCAGCACTAGAGGACTCAGTAAAGCACTGGCTACTCCAAGAGGTGTAAAAATTACTGGTAGCAGCTTGGTGGACACGGCAGCTTTTTTCTTAGCCATTTCCAGTTGCCATATCACTCTATCAGCCAGGCCATCAATGCCGATAAAATCAGGACGGCATGAGCTTTCGCTATCACCCACAAAAAGCATATCTGTATCACGAACAAGAATGCCTTCCAGGCTAAGGCTAAAATAGCTTCTGTCATACCCCCCCTCACCGCCTTGAGAATTAATTAAGGAGATGGAGCTTGTTCCCTTGGTTACTTGAACATCGCAAAGGATATCAGGAGTATGCCTCCTGATCCTGGCTATAAGCTCCTTCCCGATCTCAACCATCCTCTCCATAGCTATTTCTTCTACTTCAGGGTCGAAGATGCGCACTTCCGAATATTCCCGGGAAGAAGGAAATTGAAAACTGGCCGGACTGCCAAATTGAGAGGTTTCCACGGCCATGTCAACCAAAGCTTCCAAACCGCCCCCTCCACTGGCAGTAGCAAAGCCAATTCTGCCCTCCCTGAAAATTCGCAAAGCAGTACTGCTGCTCTCCTTGGTCTGAACTTGTTTCAGTTCATTAGCTTCGAACTGTATCGGCATTGCTCGAGAAGAAACCGAGAAAACTTCAGCTTGCTCAGCCTCCCTCCGAGCAGAGCGGAGAACCTCCATAAGATGTTCCATCTTAAATTCTAATACCCGAAATTAGTATTCAGTAGTCAGGATTCAGCAATCAGAAGCTACCCCCTACTGGCTACTAACTACTGACTTCTGACTTCTCAATTTTTATCTTCCTCCTATCACACAATGGCGAATCCTGATATGTGGGCTACCGTTAGAAACGGGTAGCGGATATTGCCCCCCTTTGCCACAACCACCGCCCTGATTCATCCCCAGGTCATTGCCTATGGCATCTATATTTTGCAGGGTAGTAAAAACATTACCAGTTAGAACCACGGGGCGCAATAACTCCGCTAACCTCCCCTGGCGAATCATGTAAGCTTCTCCAGCGGAGAAGGTGAACATCTCCAGGCTGGTCGTCCCGCCGTACCAATCCTTAACATAGACACCTTCCTCAATGTCACCAAGCATCCCCTCGAATGAAGCACTACCTGGCGCAATAAAGGTGTTGCTCATTCGCACAATGGGAGGAAAGAGGTAATTAATGGCTCGAGCATTCCCCGTAGCTCTTTCTCCCATCTTAGCCGCCGTTTCTCGGGAATGGAGCCTTCCCTCCAGAACGCCCTCCCGGATAAGGTAGGTTTCCCTTGTCGGCGTTCCTTCATCATCGTATTTATAACTTCCCCGCAAGTTGGGAATCGTAGGGTCATCAATGATATTTAGATGCTTGCCGCCAAATCTTTTCCCCAGGACCATGATTTGCTGCAGGTTTTCATTTTGATATACAAAATCCGACTCTGATAAATGCCCGAAGGCTTCATGAGCAAAGACTCCAGCCAGAACGGGGTCCAATATTACGGTATACTCTCCACCTTTTACCTGTGGGGCGGAAAGAAGGGCGGCGGCACGCCTCGCTATCTCTCGGGCTCGCTCATGTAGCCCCTCCAAGGTGGAAAACTCGCCATCGCTTCCCAGGCTTAGTCCGGCCTGTTGGACCTCGTTATCCTCACGAGCTATGGCTGTCAATCGTAAAGCAAGGTCAGTTTTAGCTTGCTCTATATAACTGCCTTCGGAATTGGCGAAGGTACGTTGCTTTCTGCCATCACGATAATTGATTCTCGAGCTTTGAATTTTGGGGCTACTTAACATAATATTATTATAGCTATCTAAAAGCTCTTTCTTGGTTGCCAACGGTATGGTTGTGGCATCTTGTTTCAATTGCGGCACCACCGTATCCACTGCAGGTTCTATAGGGAAAAGCTTAAGTGGGCCCCTACTTGCTAACCTTGCCTCCTCCACTGCCAAGGCTACCTTGTCCCGCAGTCCATCAAGACGGTTAAAGCTGACGAATCCCCAGCTACCTCGGGCTAAAGCACGAACATTGCCACCGGAATTACGAGCCCTGCTTATCTCCTCCAGCCTCTCCCCCCTGTAGGCAATGTTGGTAGCCTGGCTCTCGTCAAAATGGATTTCAATATAGTCGGCACCATGGCCTTTCAAGGCATCAACAATCAGGTTCTGCACGCCTCCATTGTAGCCTTTGACACGAATAAAGGCAAAGAGCCATGTCATTCCGAGCCGCCTCCCTTTTGTCATTGCGGGCCCTTTTCTTCTTGTCATTGCTAGCGAAGCAATCCCACGCCGTCGAAGAGATTGCTTCGTCGCTACGCTCCTCGCAACGACAAGGGGGGAGTGTCATTGCGAGCCCCGACTTGTCGGGGCGTGGCAATCTCATTGACTAAGGCCCAAACACGATTGTAGTGCGACCTTTTAAGGTCGTGCAATCCTGCCCTTGCACGAGGCTAAAGCCTCGCACTACATTTTTGCATTTTGAGTTGTCATTTTGATTTTTACCCTTTGATTTTTGAATTTCAATGACGTCCCAGCATAGTAGAATATTGCCGAGCTTTAATTTATAACCATCTCCTGATATTATCTGGGTTATGGCAATGAAGTTCACCGATAAACTGCTTGACGCCAGCCGGAAAAACAAAAGCTGGCTTTGCATCGGACTTGACCCCGACCCGGAGCTTGTGCCCGGGGTAGACGTTCTACAATTCAACAAAGCCATTATCGAGATCACCAGCGACCTGGTCTGCGCCTATAAGCCCAATTTAGCCTTCTATGAAGCCTTAGGGACCGAAGGGCTTGCTATCCTGGAGAAGACCATTAAATATGTGCCCGGTGATATTCCTGTCATTGGTGATGCCAAGCGCGGCGATATCGGTAACACCGCCAGGGCCTATGCCAAGGCTCTCTTTTCGGTTTTGGGCTTCGATGCCGCTACTGTCAATCCCTACCTTGGCTTCGATTCCATAGAGCCTTTTATCGACTACCAGGACAAAGGGGTATTTATCCTGTGCCGGACATCAAACAAGGGAGCCACAGATTTCCAGAACCTTTGCACCGATGGCCTCCCGTTATACGAAGCAGTGGCTAAAAAAGCCAAGGAATGGAACATTCATGGCAACATCGGCCTGGTAGTCGGGGCGACCTATCCTGAAGAATTAAAGAAGGTCCGCTCAATTTGCCCCGAAATGCCTTTGCTTATCCCCGGCATTGGCGCTCAGGGAGGGGACCTGGCTTTAGCAGTTGGCTACGGAGTGGATGCCCGGGGCGAGAAGGCGATTATCAATGTATCGAGGCAAATTCTCTATGCTTCAAAGGAAAAGGATTTTGCCCGGGCGGCTAGAACCATGGCTGAAAAAATCCGCAACCAGATCAATGACCATAGAAATAAAGCCCGGTGATGTAGTCCGGCTGCGCAAAGCGCACCCCTGCGGCAGCTATGAGTGGGAAGTGGTGAGGGTTGGCGCCGACATCGGCCTTAAATGCCTCAAATGCCAGAGAAGGGTGCTTTTAGAGAGAGGGGTGTTTGAGAGAAGGGTGAAAGAATTTGTCTCCAAAAGTGACTAACTAACCAGCTTCGCGATAATAAAAAGCACCCTGTGATGGTTTGTGCATTACGACAACAAAGCAGGCCTCTGTGCAATTTCAACAAGTTGCGGCGTCCAAAATATACTTCCTAATTAAGGAGTCACAAAACGCTACATTGTGCAGTTGCACAGCTTCATCCTGCCACGTGGCTCAGCAGCTCGGAAAATGCTGCTTCAAAAAGGGTATGTCAACGCTGAGATGGAACCGCACGCTACGAAATAAGCGCACCAAAAGGACCTGGTTTTTGATCGGTAGCAGAAGAGCTCGGTTGCCTCAATGATGACGATAGGACCAGGCGAAGCGGATTCTGCCGACCTTCCAAGCCAGCTCTCTGGGAGGCTATTGCCAATCACCAACCAACACGAAGGGCGCCCAGTAGTAGGGGTGTGAGTATTCTTTCCTTGCCATTATGCTCTTCTGCGCCTCTTGCAGAGCAGTGGCCTTGTCCCTACCAGCCTTCAAGCGTCTGTAGAACTCGAGCATCAATTCCTGCGTGGAAGCAGCGTTCACCGAGCAGAGACTGACTATTACTGATGGGGAACCAGCATACATGAACGCACGTGTGAGGCCGATCAACTCCTCTCCCGGCTTCCTTTGGTTTATTCCTGTCTGACAGGCGCTCAATGTTACCAGTTCATTGTGCAGTCTCATGCCAAATACTTCCCTCACCGAAAGCCAGTCGTCCGCCAGCTTTATAGCAGAAGCCAGGGGCTCTGTGCTGTCGAAATATCCATGGCATGAAAAGTGGATGATGTCCTTGCCACTGCACGTTCGGATCACTTGGCTCTTGGTCGCCAATGGTCCGTTGAAAGCTACTGTATCGAAGAGTCTCGCTATCTCTTGCGACTCCTCCTCGAACTCGACCCCGAAGGCTGCACAGGTCAGCAACTCACCACTCCCCTTATTCTGGGAGAATGCTATAAGGGACGCACTTGGCGAATATGCAACTGGATTCCGACTTATTAGCGGTTCTCCCTCCATCTCAAAGGCATGAATAGGAAGGTAATGCAGCAAACCATAGGGAACGAAATAGACTATATCATCTTCAGCAAGATACTGCGAAATTGGTTTGATAATGTAGTCACTCAAACCAAGCCAACTGCCACGAGTATCTTGAGATCCAGGAGGACTTGTCATTTCTCTCTGGTAGTTCTCTACATAATCTCTGAGTCTTTCCTGAGATAGCGGCACGGCCTCTACATGTAGTGCGTTATCTTTTGATCGGAGTACAAAGATGAAAGTCTCTTTAGTGGTCATGAAGTACTCTATTAAGACGACATTCCTTTTCTGCGCTGAAAGCATCTCTTGTATCTTGGTTAGTGAGAGTGGCTGCCCTCGTCTTAGCGAAACATACTCCGGGTCAAGTAGCTCTAATCTGTCGTAGATTGCGTTTAGGCTATCACGTATGCCTTCTATTTCTCCGAATTCGGTGTGAACGTAGCGCCTTCTTGACTGAGCTATCTGAAGTGCCCTCAGCTTGGCGAGGCAAACGGATTCATGGTCTAGCAGCAATTTCACGTCGCTTGTTGCCTTGACAGTTGGTTGGATTTCTGTAGCAGCAAGCAAATCAAGGATCACCCTCGATTTGCTTCTCTCCAAGTATTCATAGGCATCAGCTTGTCTTCCCAACCTCAAACAAAGATGGACCATTAAGCGATGTGCATCAGACCACTCGGCACGGAAGGTTACCTTGTGCTCTTCTTCGACAAGATACTCGATGATCATTTCGGCCAATTCTATAGATTGTTTGCAGTAGTCATAGGCAAGGGTAGGATTGTCTTCGCCATAGACCAAGGCAAGGTTGAAGTTTAAGGTTCTTGCCAGGGCGATATGACCGATTTCTCTAGCGATATATAGCGCCCTCGCCCAGTATTCTTTTGCCTTCTCAATATTCCCTAGACTGTGATACGTGTCAGCAAGACATCCGTAGCATTCGGCTTCTCCAGCCTTGTCTCCTATTTCTATCGCGATATCCAAGGATTCCTCGTGCTTTTTGACCGCCCTACCGAAGTCCCCCAGGTCATAGTAAGAGATGCCCAGATTCCGATGGCATTTTGATTGCATTGCCTTGTCGCCTATTTCTTTCGCAATCTCCAGCGATTTCTCAGTGTAGCTGATTGCTCTCTCACCATCGCCTTGACTAGCATAGGCATTGGCAAGATTCGCATAGCATTTCGCTTCTGCAGCCCTAATCCCCAACCGCTGCACTATCTCCAACGATTTCTCCAATAGTTCAATCGCCTTTGGGGTGTTACCGAGCTTGTGCTCAGCTATACCAACGTCTGCATAGCAGCTCGACTCCAGATTCAGGTCTCCCGCTTCCTTTGCGATCTTCAGCCCTTCTCTGAAGTATTCTATTGCCTTTCTGTGCTGAGCAAGCTCACCATAAGAGGTGCCAAGATTCAAGTAAGATTTGGCTTCTCTGACCTTGTCGCCTATTTCCTTCGCAATCCTCAGTGATTCCTCATAGTACTCGATGGCCTTTTTTGAATACCCTAGGCCACTGTAGTCATTTCCAAGATTGCCAAGGCAGTCTGCTTCTAGAGCTCTGTCTTCAGTTTCCCGCGCGATCCTCAGTGACTTCTCGTGGTGTTGAATGGCTTTCGCGAAATCCCCCAAATGACTAAGGGAACTCCCAAGATTGTTATGGCACGTGGCCTGACCATGTCCATTTGCCATTGCCTCCGCGATATCAAGTGATCTATTGTGGTATTCGATTGCTTTGCCATAGTCTCCCAAGTTGTCATACGCGCAACCGAGATTGCCCAACCACTCTGATGTCTGTACCCTATCTGCTATTCCTGACGCGATTTGAAGCGACTTCTCATGGTGTTCGATTGCAGTTCGAGAATCACCGGCTGCATTGTAGCTATTTCCCAGATTGTTGTGGCATTGTGCCATCAACAACTTGTCCTTGAGCAGTTCAGCTAGCCTTAGTGCTCTGATTTGGTATTCGATCGCTTTGCGAAAGTCGCCCATGCGCTTATATGCGACCCCAATATTTCCATAGCACGCTAACTGCCCCCTCCTATTACCGTTCTTGGTCGCATATTGTGCAGCATGCTTCCATGAGGCTGTAGCCAAGGCAAAATGGTAGGATTCAAAGAGGATGGCCCCAACCTGGTGGAAAAGAGCACCCGTGTCCCCCTGCAGAGCTTTGAATGACTGCTCGAGTTTCGAAATGAAGTCATCCGGCTCTTTGCAAGTTGCAGCTAATTGTAGGGTTAGTTGCTTAATTTCATTTTCCTTCATGTTCGCAGCTCAGTCTGATAAAGTGTTTGCGTCATCAGCAAGTCCATCGTCTCGGCGCAGTGACACTCCTCATGATGCCACATTTACATTTGGGCTGCAATGATTGCTCAGGCCAGAAGAATCATACCCCCCTCAGGTGCTTCCATATACCATCATGACAAATGACACAGGCCAGTCGGGAGCCAACAAAGTGCAATATTCGTGAAGTCGCACCTAGGTAAATGAAAACAACGCCTTGAACATCATGTCTAGGGTTCTATCTATTGGACAAAAGGTAAAACTTTCTCGAAGACCTTCGCACTGGCTTATTGACTACATTACCCTCAACAAATGACCTGAACTCCTGTTATCTATTGAACAGAACGATGAAAAGTTGGCTTTATCTGCTCTGTGTGCTAGTTTATATACTATTTCATGGCTCGTTGTATTTTCCATATTGATTTGGATGCCTTCTTCGTTTCTGTGGAGCAGGTACTTAACCCGCAGCTAAAGGGAAAGCCGGTAATCGTCGGCGGAGACCCTGAGCGCTGCGGGTTGGCCTTAAATGCCTCAAATGCCAGCGGCGGGTTCTTTTGGAAAGAGGGGTGTTTGAGAGAAGGGTGAAGGAATTTGTTTCCAAAAGTGACTAACTGACCAGCCTCGCAACAATAAAAAGCACCCTGTGATGGTTTGTGTAGTGAGGTAACAAAACAGGCGAATGTGCAATTATAAATACTATGGACTTTATTAACCAACACATGCAGTCTCTGCGGTAAGTAAGAGCCTGACCATAGCCCGGTAAAAAGCTATGTGCATTGATGTCAGGCACTCGGGTAATTTGGCTATGTCATTTTTTGATAAGCCGGGAATCTGAGTTCGTAAAATATCCCGAACCTAGGTTATTGCCTCCTTATTTGCAGTGGGCATATCGTCATAGACCCGTCGAATAGGAAATATAAATTAACCCTCTCTCATATCTAATCAGCCTGAACCATTTATCTCACCAGTATGTTAAGCAGTTCTAGACCGCGAATAATCATACTTACCGCTATGGCCGCCAGCAGCAAGCTAAATACTTTGGAAATTGCCTTCAGCCCACCTTGCCCAAGAAAACGAGTAACCTGTCCTCCCACCATAAAGATCATCCAAGCAATAAGCATATTCAGAGCAAAGGACACAAGAACCATATAGAGAGGGAATTGAGTGGCCAATAATAACAGAGTTGCTATTGTAGCTGGTCCTACCGTTAGAGGTGTGCCAATAGGGACTACGGCTACCATTTCCTCTTTGATTACTTCCATCATCCGTCCGGTTGTCATGTATTTAATGGAAAGCACTAGCAGGATAAGCCCACCAGCAATAGCAAATGAACCTACTGAAATGCCCATTACCCGCAGAATGAACTGCCCGAAAAACAAGAATACGAGACCGACAATGATAGCTGTTATGGTAGCCACATGGATCATATTGCGGCGCTCTTGCTTTGACATTCCTTCACTCATAGAGATGACGAAGGGTAGGATACCCAGCGCGTCAATAACGATGAATAAGGGCACAAAGGTTAATATGAAATACTGTAAGTTGTTATACAAAGATATTTTAGTCCTTTCTTAGCTCAGCTAGTGGTGGAACTAACCGCTGAAACTTCAATCGGCTATGTTATACGGCTATGTTATACCAGTAACTGTTACACTTTCGCCGACAGCCAGTTCAAACTGCTGCTCACCCTCGGGCGACGTGACAATCGCAATACAATCGGCAGTGCCCATATTCTCAATTACGACCCCGTCATCTATTTCAATTACGGAAACAGCTAATGTAGCTTCTGGGGCACACGATAAGCCGAGCAAGGCTAAAGCAAGAATACAGCAAATCAGAAACGTTGCTTTCATAAGTGCTTAATGATATTAATAGTAAGCCAACTATGGGGTGCAGTCAATTATCTGCACCATCTGAACAAAACCGAGGATTGCGCAATCCCTTTTCGAGGATTAGTTCCTCTCTCACCCTTTAAGGAGATGGGGAAAGAGAGGATTAGAAAGGCTTCGCTCTTCTTACTTTCCTGCTTCTTCTTTGGTTACGGGCTTTTTCTGCTCCTTCTTGGGTTTTTTCACATTCCTTCTGCCTTTAGTTCCCATTGCTTGTGCTCCTCATTGTATTTCGGAATCAATTATTCTTGCTCTCCGTATTCTCTTAGTATGGACAAAAAGGCAAGTTGCCTAAAGAGATGGGTACTATGTTTGACATTCCCTTAAGGTGAAATCAGTCTAGATAGCCTTTGAGCTTTCGACTGCGGGTGGGATGACGTAACTTGCGCAGAGCCTTGCCTTCAATCTGTCGTATTCTTTCCCGAGTTACACTGAATTCTCTACCCACCTCTTCCAGAGTTCGAGCATGCCCGTCTTTAAGGCCAAATCTAAGCTGCAGCACCCTTTTTTCGCGCTCGGTAAGTTCATCAAGCACTTTATCTATTTGTTCTTTGAGTAGCTGCTGTGAGGTGGCTTCAGTCGGCGCTAAACTGGCATGATCTTCAACAAGGTCGCCTAACCGGCTATCAGCATCCTCGCCAATGGGCATATCTAGCGATATTGGCTGACGGAAAAACAAGGCCATGACCCCTTCTACTTTTTCTGGGGATATCTCTAGGCGGTCGCCAATTTCTTCGTAACTTGGCTCGCGTCCAAGTTCTTGAACTAACTGCCGCATTGCGCGTAATAGCTTGTTAATTGTTTCTACCATGTGTACCGGAATGCGAATGGTACGGGATTGGTCAGCTATGGATCGAGTGATACCTTGCCTGATCCACCAGGTGGCATAGGTACTGAACTTGTAGCCTTTTCTATACTGGAATTTATCTACAGCTCGGATAAGGCCAATATTCCCCTCCTGGATAAGCTCAAGGAGGGGCATGCCATGCCCGATGTATTTCTTGGCTATGCTCACCACCAGGCGTAGGTTTGCTTCGGTGAGGTGCCTTTCTGATGCTTTTGCTTCATTCTTTATCTGTTCAAAGTAAGCTTTGAACTCACTGCTATGAGAGTCGATTCGATACAAGAACCTGTCGTCAGTCAAGAGAGTCTTTAGTTTTTGCCATGAAGTTTTATCTCTGGCTAGAAGCTCCAGCAATTGCGAGGGCAGAAGTTGACTGTTTATGGAAAGATTTACTATAGCATCTTCAGCCGTAGTGGTTCCTTTGTCTATTCCCTCAGCGGTTGCTGATATTAACGATGGGTCTATAACAGCATCAATGGCGGAGCGAAATTCAGGGTTCTTGATCGTCTCCACCACATTACTGAAGGGATCGATACCAATATGCTCTCCGATAATCTGAACAACGGGGTATGCTTTGGATAATTGAGAAAGAACGTGAATAACTATGTCACTGGGTGGGGGGAATTTCTTATATTTCCTGAAATGGTTGTCTTCGATTCTTTCTAGGCTTCTGCCCAGCTCTATCTTCCGGCATAGTAATCTCTCTTCATGGACATTGAGAAGTGGCACTCTGCCGATTTCCTGAAGATACATACGAGCTGAGTCGTCAATTACCTCATAGTCCCCTAGTGGTGGCGGAGGCCTGATCTCTTCAGTTTCCTCAGCGGGTAATTCCTCGCTTTCTTCTTTTTCTTCACCTTCCTCGGTTAAGGTGCTGACGTCCTCAACTTCGGCTTCATCGCTGAGTAAGCCTTCAGCCTCTTCCTCATCACTATCCAGGTTGATGCCTTCTTCTTTCATCGAATCCATGGTTTTTTCCCTTCTTTAACGAAGACCACGTGAAGTTGTTGCCCGGAATTTATGGTTGTGTTAGTTTGTTGGCGAAAATTCAACCCTTGGCTTGCTTGCCTTGACCAGAACCCATCCCAGTCGCTCTTATTGTAGCACAACGTTTGCAGTTTGAGAAGATTGTTCACTCCCTCGGTAGACGAGCTCTACCCGTGTCTCTTGAATCTCTCACCGGTTCTGGTCGGAGCGGAGCTATCTCTTGGCGACGAAAAGTTATGTTGCAACTATTCTCCACCAGACTCCAGTGGCTTTGGCTTCAAGGAGATTGCACAATAGTCAGAATTGTTGGGTCACTTTTCGGTGAAAAGTTAGCTTTATCAGCTCTGTGTGCTAGTTTATATACTGTTTCATGGCTCGCTGTATTTTCCATATTGATCTGGATGCCTTCTTCGTTTCCGTGGAGCAGGCGCTTAACCCGCAGCTAAAGGGAAAACCAGTAATCGTCGGCGGAGACCCTGAGCGCCGCGGCGTAGTTTCCTCTGCTTCCTATGAAGCACGACCTTCCGGCAGCTACGAGTGGGAAGTTGTGAGGGTGGGCGCCGATATTGGTCTCAAATGCCTCAAATGCCAGAGAAGGGTCCTTCTGGCAAGAGATGTGTTTGAGAGAAGGATGAAAGAATTTGTCTCCAAAAGTGACTAACTGGCCACCTTCGCGACAATAAAGAAAACCCTGCGATGGTTTGAGTAGTGAGGTAACAAAACGATGAAATGTTGAGGGTAGAAGCGATCTTGAGGAGCAACCATAACCTTGAAGGTTCGTCTTCGAGGGAAATTCTTGGATTGACAGGCATTTGCTATGTTGCGTATATTGGCAGCGGTGCTGAAAATGGAGAAATACCTGAAGTCCACGTTTTTCATCGATTGTGACACCAGTTCAATAAATGAAAAGTCTCAACAACTTACCGAAGGACGAAGGCAAGATATGGCGAAAGCCAAATCTTTATTTTATTTTGTAAGGGACGAAATTCGCTATAACCCTTATTTGCCCAAGCATCTTCGAGAAGACTTTCGGGCCAGCAATGTCCTGAGCACGGGCGAGGGTTACTGCGTTCAGAAGGCAGTGCTCTTGGTCGCCCTGGCTCGGGCGGCTGGCATTCCCTCCAGGCTTGGCTTTGCCATGATCAGGAACAACCTCATGCCCTACAAGCTATGTCAGCTTATGAAAACCAACATATTCCCCTGGCATGGCTACGCTGAACTGTACCTCAAGGGGAAATGGGTTAAGGCAACACCGGCTTTTGACCTGAAGATGTGCCAGGAGAATAACATTGTTCCGGTGGAATTTGATGGCCAAAGTAATGCTAAGTTCCACCTTTATGACCGGGAGGGCAAGCTACACATTGAATACCTCATGGATCGCGGGCTATTTGACGATGTGCCCCTCAACCAGATCAAAAAGGCATTAAGTGAGCGAGGCCTGTTGAGAAAGGCCCCGGATGCTAATCCACTCCCACCCCGCTAAACACGTAAGCCGCCAGTGGCTAGGTAGAACCGATTCGCTGGTTCCGCCATCGCCATAGTGTTTGGGGATACAAAGGCAACATGCGATGGCCGGGCAACTTCAGTTTGACTTCCCGAATTTTGAACTTTGGCATGCTGGCACTGCTTGTGACCATCTCGGCGACATCGTCCGGCTGCGCAAAGCGCACCCCTGCGGTGGCTATGAATGGGAGGTGGTGAGGGTGGGCGCCGACATCGGCCTTAAATGCCTTAAATGCCAGAGAAGGGTCCTTCTGGCAAGAGATGTGTTTGAGAGAAGGGTGAAAGAATTTGTCTCCAAAAGTGACTAACTAATCAGCTTCGCGACAACAAAAAGCACCCTGCGATGGTTTGTGCAGTGAGGTAACAAAACAGGCTTATATTGCCTAAGTTACACAATCGGCTATATTGTTAACCATCACAGAAGTTTCCTCACACAATGGTAGACGCGGCGCTGGAGAGCGAACCTTTGTTTAGGAAACGCAAGGTCAGATTCTACCTGGGTGGCAAGGTATCCCTAAGTTTTTCTGAAGCTGATTCACCACTTTCAGCGTGGTAAGTCTTCATTCCTCCAGAGATGTTTCTAGCCGAGAATCCGTTGAGGCGCAGAGCACGCAATGCATAATACGATCTCAGACCTACCGCGCAGTAGACTAGTATTTCTCTGTCACATGGCAACCCACTCATACTGTCCCGAAGCGAATGAAGTGGGATATTGTTGGCTCCCTCAACATGACCAAGAGCGAACTCGTGAGGTTCACGAACATCAAGAACGTATGATTGTGAAGATCTCACATCTGCCCAGTGTGCCACCGGGGCGTCACCCCGCAGGGCGTTGGCAGCGATCATGCCGGCAATATTGACTGGATCTTTAGCAGCGCCAAACTGAGGTGCATAGCATAGTTCAGCTTCTTCCAGATCAAAAACGGTCGCCCCTTTTTGTATAGCCATTGCGATAACATCTATGCGTTTCTCAACTCCTTCTTCGCCAACAGCCTGCGCGCCCAAGACTCTCCCGTCTTCTGTCGAAAAGATCAGCTTCATGGTGATCGGCTTTGCTCCAGGGTAATAATTAACATGGTGGCCCGGGTGCAGATAGATCTTCTCGTAGTGGTCTTCTTGGCCACTGAGTTTGCGGCGATTCAAGCTTTTCTCACTCATGCCGGTGGCCGCAACAGTAATATTAAAGACTTTACACACTATCGTGCCCTGAACGCCCCGAAACCTGGCTTCACGACCCAAAATAACGTCTGCCGCAATTCGCCCCTGGCGATTGGCAACGCCAGCCAGTGGGAAGAGACTCCAATCACCGCTTACGAAATCCCTTACCTCTACTGTATCGCCGACTGCCCATATTCGTTCGTCGCTTGTGCACATTTGATCATTGACGCGAATGCCGCCCAGTCGTCCTATCTCCAGACCAGCTTCCTTTGCAAGCGTAATCTCGGGGCGGACGCCTATAGCGAGCAGGACCATGTCGCAAACATATTTGACTCCCGACCTGGTTATTACCGAAATCGTGTTTTCCTCGGGACCTTGCTCGAATCCAGCCACAGCGTCGTCCAGACGAAGGGAAACACCGTTTGCGGTCAGGTGTTCCTGTATCGGTACTGCCATCTCTGGATCGATGGGCGGCATAACCTGTGCAAGCATCTCAACTATAGTGACGGAGATGCCGCGCCTAACCAAGTTCTCAGTCGTCTCCAGACCAAGGAAGCCCCCACCGACTACAACCGCCCGCTTTGCCTTCCTCTCGGCAATTTGTTCCCTTATCTGACGGCTGTCGGGGATTGTTCGTAGGCTGAATATGCCGGATAGGTCGATGCCAGGAATAGGAGGCCGAACTGGCTGTGCTCCGGTAGCAAGCACCAAGGCATCATAGCTTTCCCGATACATTTTGCCTGTTTCGATACTCCTTACCTCAATTTCATGCTTCTCTCTATCGATTGACCGGACTTCGCTCCGCAGTCTCACTTCGATATTGAATCTCTTTTTGAAAAGCTCCGGCGTGGCAATGAGGAGGTCTCTCTCATCAGTTATGACATCACCCACATAATAGGGCAAACCGCAGTTAGCAAAGGAGACATAAGGGCCACGTTCAAAAATGATGATTTCCGCCTTCTCTGACATCCTGCGCGCCCGCGCCGCGCAAGATGCCCCACCAGCCACTCCACCTACTATCAAGATTCGTGGTCTACCAGACTGACGTTTTTCCTCAAGATTATTCTCCACAGTATCAACATCCTCCTTTGCCATTGACTTATTAGTCTCATTTGCAGGTATGTTACCATAATACCAGAGGGTCGATATAGTCACGTTGAGGCAAGACTGATCGCCCCGAATGCCTTAAGGGAAAGAGACCAGTTATGGCAATCTCACTGACCAGATATTGTGTCAAAATCCATTAAGTTATGTCCCCCTACTCGAGCACATGCTAAGACTCCAAAGTAGCGTGACGTTCAAGGCAACATTTCCCGAGTTCCTGCTCCTACCCTTACCTGCACTTTGGCGCCAGTCTGAATGGTAACCATGTCTTGGTGTTATTGTCACTTGTTGCGACTATGTAAACAACAGTTATAAATGTGAGCAGATCACAAAATGACGTTTTATTACTACTGAACAAATATCTGGATTGTGGGGACACAATAATATGGAACTTCTACCGTTCAGGGTGCGTTTTTAAAGTAGCATGTTCAGAATATAATATTCTCAGCTTGTGTAATGAGGTAACAAAACAAGTTTTTGTGCAGCGTCGGCGATGCCACACTCCCGGACTCTTAGCTATGACTTTGCTGGTTGTCATTCGCCTTCTTAATTGACCTTCCCAGTAAACTTCAATCTGACAACGACAATATCTGTGCCAGACCATCGAGGGTCTCTATTCCCCCTGTATTTCCCGTGTCTAAGGCTGCTCTGATTTTACTTAACAGAAGTTTGCTGGTTTCCGCATCAAGTATGGCTTCAAAGGCTTTGTCTCCCTCCGAGGTCGTGTTGTACATCATGAAAGACAGAAATTCGCCAATTACCTCGCCCTGCCTGACTGCTTCTATTTCACCGACCGCGTCGATCATTCCTTTGAGTTCCTCCGGCGAGCAGGTGAAAGTCCAGATGTTGGGGAGGTCGTCATTGCCGTAATGAAATCCTGAACGGCGGAATGGTCTAAATTTCTCCATATCAACGGTGTTGAAACTAGAAGTAAAAGCGACTGTTGGGATAGGCTCCTCCTGTATTCCTACATAAGTCAACTTAACCTGTAGGGTACGGAGTTGTTCAAGATTGAAATCCTGGAATTCATCAAATCCCATTTCTGCCTCCTCAGGAGCACAATTAACACCAAAGCCACCCACCAGAAGCAGCAAACCAAAAATCAGTAAAGTTATCAGCTTAGTATTGAACATCTTTCTCCCTTATCTATTTTGGTATTGGTAAATTGAAGGGACGATTATCGCACCATTTCTTCAGCGCTTCCTTGAATCCTTCCGATGGTTCGGAAACTACTCCGATGATTGTGCTGTTACCGTTTCCAGCTGCTCCCTTTTCTCGCTCATATTTCCACTTTATGCCCTCATAAAACTTGCCTTGGTCCGTTCCGTTAACACAGAAAGCAAAAGTCTCAAATTCTAGGATTATTTTTGTTGCGTTTTTTCCAGGGTGAGCGCTCTTGATGGCGTCGAATACACTATTAGGATACCAAGGGGTATCAAGCATTGTTGCGTTAAGTGTGTGTGTAGCATTGTGTGTCCCAGGACTGCTACTCCCTGTCCCGGCACCATTTCCACCGTAATATGGCTCTGTCCTTCCTAAAAGCCGGTCCACCGTGAAGAACTTACCACCTACCTCAATAGTGTCATTGTCCTTAGGAGCCCAAGGGGGGTGTACGTGTGAAGGCTTCATTGACTTTGTCGTAGTGTCGTTAAAGACAGCCGTCCTAGTGATAACCTGAATGAACACAATCTTGCTGCAATTCTCAGTGCAGAAGCCTTTATTATTGATGTCGATTCTATTCGACGGTATAGTCGAACATGTTGCACCGGCTTCTGTACCCTCATACGAACCTAACTTAGTGACCTTGAACTCACATTGGCTTGAGGCTCCCTCGTATTCTTCGTCTCCTGGCCAGCTAACTTCACATTTCCAGGTGCCTTCCAGTGGGGGTGTATTCCAATAGATATATCCCTCCACCTTGCCATTAGCTACCTCGCCAGACTCGGGACCGAGAGTGCCGCCCATTGGATCGGTAATTTTTACTGTAAATTCAGCGGAGCGAGGCGGTGAGATTTCCACCGTGAGGATGATTTCCACCCCTTGGCCTGTTGGCCTACCCATGGCGGTGCAGGAAATGGTGCTCTTCTTTTTTGTCGCATTTCCCCATACAGGGATGGTAACTGTTGGCGCGGTTTGGTCGTTACTGTTGATAAGGACTTGGTCGTTGAATGAACCTGCGGTTTTAGGTGAAAAACACACAGTAAGGTTGGTTGACTCGCCTGGCGGCAGGGGAGAAGCGGTCCAGACTGTGCCGCATAAGTCAAAAGGAGAGCTAGCGCCCCCTTCAATGGCGACGTTACCGACCAATAGGTTCGCATCACCCACGTTCTTTATCGTCAACTCACGTTCGGCTGTAGTCTTAACAGCTATTTCTGCGAAATCAAGGCTGGTTGGGCTGACTTCTATCTTTGGAAGCTCGGGCAGGACAACATTGAATGTAGCGCTGAGTTCTACAGAGAGCTCCCCTGCTGATGCCCGAAACCTGGCCTCATATATGCCCGGAGTGTTTGGCTGAAAGATCCATGTTGTCGTGACCGTGCCGTAACCGGTGGCTGCTGCGAAAATGGAATCTGGCGGCAGAAAACCTACAGCGGAAATACTGACCTCACCGGACGGAGTCACTGTCGCCGTAAGTTCGAGTTCTGACTCCTGCCCTGCGAATACGGTGCAACTTATCGAGTCAGCGGCAGGTTGTTCACAAGAAACCGGAGAGACCAATGTGCCATGGAATCCCAGTGTTATCGATCCCGACCCCTCCCCGTCGTAGGCGTTGGCATCCTGCAAGAATGTCAAAGGGGCGCTCCACGCCACCGTCGCCACGATAATAACCAAGAGAAGGAATCTAGTGAATTTGTTCATTCCATCTGCCCACCTGATGTTGGTTTTTAACTACTATGTGCTGTAGGAAATCCTCTTAGACAGACTCATCTTCTAGAGGCTACTCACATTCGTTAGATTCTACCATTATCGTAGCAAGTTGTCAATGCTTTGTGCTGGCTGACCACATGGGTAACTCGTGGCCACGGACACCAGCAAGTGTTTTTTAAACATACTCAACACACTCTACGGGAGCAAGATAGGCAAGAGATCGGTGCGGGCGGTGTGGATTAAACTCAATAAGCCAGGAAGGCCAGCTTGCACATTCTGACGAATTGTGCAGTTTTTTAGTTGCTTTTAAGCGCTAGAGGTCCTTTTGCTAGCCATTGCGTACTAGAGTTAACGATCCAACTAAAAGTTGGCTTTATATGCTCTGTGTGCTAGTTTATATACTATCTTATGGCTCGCTGTATCTTCCATATTGATTTGGATGCCTTCTTCGTTTCTGTGGAGCAGGCGATTAACCCAAAGCTAAAGGGAAAGCCGGTAATCGTCGGCGGAGACCCTGAGCGCCGCGGCGTAGTTGCCTCTGCTTCCTATGAAGCGCGACCTTTCGTCATCCACGCCGGCATGCCGCTATCCAAGAAAAAGGTCAATAGTTTCTGTGGCGGTATCCAAGGCATACTATAGATTCAAGGAGTCACAAAACGCTATTTCGTGCAGCCCGATTCCACAAGTCAAAATTTGCTTTCATTAGTCAACATAAGTTATATTATATATTTTATATTGACATGTTATTTTAGGTGACTCAGAGATGGATAAGAAGGAGAATATTGAAAGCATAATCGGGTTGATTAATAACCTGATGCTTTCGACTAAAGCACATGAGCCTCATCCCTGGTTGCACCTTGAGCTGACCAGGGAGCAGTTGCGCGTCATGTTTCTGC
>Ga0315546_1000915_pt1 | contig 19840 bp, 29 predicted proteins | sample SalMarSW160170MG_FD_203833 | JGI IMG/M metagenome (GOLD analysis project Ga0315546, IMG submission 203833) | Salt marsh sediment microbial communities from the Plum Island Ecosystem LTER, Massachusetts, United States - Salt Marsh Sediment SW1601-170 ... | reverse complement strand
GCCCTCCAGGGGCGGCGGGTATTTGTCTCCGACGGCGGCGGCCTGGCTATCACGGTAGCCCGCCGGCCGGGGACGCGGCGGAAGCGGGTGGAGGCCGTGATCTACCTGACGCATGACCACTTGCCCGCCCCGCCCTACACCATCACCCTGGGTCACACGAAGCGCGGCCCCGTCACCCTCGATCTGGCCGGTGACCATCGAGCGATCCTGATAGGCGGCACGTCTGGCAGTGGCAAGACTAACGCGATGCAGTCCATCATCCTACAGTTGGCGGCAAAGCACACGCCCTCTGAGGTGCAGTTTGCCATCGTGGACACCAAGGAAGTGGACTTCGGCGCGGACTACGAGCGGCTGCCCCATCTGTTTGCCCCTATCGCCCACGACCTGGAGGAGGCGGCGGAACTCATCGAGCGGGTGGAGGCCGAGCGGCTACGCCGTCAAGCGGTGATGGCTGCTGCTGACGTGGCCGACTGGCGGCACTACAACGCCAATCCCATCGAGGGCGAGGACATCCCCCTGCTGGTGCTGCTGGTAGACGAGGCGGCAGACTTCACCAGGACGCCGACGATGACAACGCTGGTGGACGTGGCACGCAAGGGCCGGGCCTTCGGCCTGTCCCTGGTGTTGGGCACGCAGAGCCCCAGCAGCAAAGTGATCGACCCGCAGATCAGGGCCAACCTGCCAACCGCCATAGCGTTTCAGACGCGAACCGACGTCGAGTCGCGGGTGATCCTGGGCAAGTCGGGAGCCGAGGCCCTCGACCGCCCCGGCCTGGCGCTGACGTTCGTCGGCGGGCGGTGGGAGACCGTCCAGACCTTGCGGGTGGACGGGAGCGCGGTGGCCGAGATAGCCGAACAGGTGACCGCGCCGAAGCGCCCCGCCCTCGATGACCTGGAGACGGCGCTGGTGCAATACGCAATCGAGGAACTGAACGGCGCTTTTATCATCGGGCGGCTGTATGCTCACTTTGCGGGGCAGATAAGCAAGCGGCGGCTGACCACGCTGGCCCAGCAGTGGGAGCGGCGCGGGTGGCTGACCACGCCCGCCCACGCTACCGACCCGCGCAAGGTAACGCCCGAACTGCTGGCGCTTTGTACGCTGCCCCTACCAGGCCCTGCCCAGGACACCGAGGGGCGATGATACGGTGACAGGGATGATAGGCGGTGACAGGGACGCCCAGGCGGTGACAGGGCGGTGATAAGGGAGGTGATCCTATCGAGCGATGACCGAGACGGCAAGGCGGCCGGCGCGAAGGCCGACCGCCCCAGGTGGCCCCGTAACCCTCAAGCGGGAATGGCAGAGCCACCAAGACGATTTTAGCACAGAATTGAAAGGAGAACAAAACGATGACAGGAGCCGAACTGTTTGACCTTTTCGCGGCCCACGGTGTCACTACCGCCGAGATAGCGGCGATGGACGTCGACACCGTGACGCGGCACGTAGCAGAGATGCGCCAGGACGAGCCCGACGATCTGCCACTGACCAACGTGGAGATAGCGCGGGCGATCCTGGATTATGCACGGGAGGACGCGGGTACTGGCGGCCTGATCTGTGGACTCTGCGGGGCAACGGTTGATCCCGCCGAGATGGACGCGCACATGTCAAAGCACTGCGAGGGGCTGTTTGTGAACGTGTGGACGCTGCGCCCCTGGCTGGCGCTATCGGCGGGAGTGCAGGGCGGACGTGAGACGGTGCGCTACCTGGCCGAAGGTGATCACACCCCGGCACTGGTGGAGCAACTGACCCGCGTAGTCGAGGACGCGGGCGGCGCACTGAACGTCAGCGGGCGCTACTACATCGAGGACGTGACGGCATACCCCGCAATCGCCGAGGTGGTGCTACACGGAACATGGGAGGACTGACCGCCTGGCACGCTGCCCCTCACGTGGAGGACGTGGGGGGCAGAAGCCAGGCGGTGAGTACGCGCGTACTCACCTCATCTGCCGGCAGGCAGGGCAACCCTGAGTGAAGACTACCTGTTGGATACCTGTCAGGCTACCTTTAGGGTATGAAAGGCTTCTGCAACCCCCCTTTGCAACCTGTTGCAGTGCGGCCGGTTGTAGGGTGAAATGAGGGTAAAGTGAGGGTAAAGGTTGCAACGCGATCCGCTGTGTTGAAGACACTGCAACCAATACAGGAGAGTTGAAGACAAGCGAAATGCAAGGTGCTGAGGGAGATTTCAGCGTGGAGTTCGCAGAGGCGGCTTTCGACGACCGGTCTGACGACACCGGCCTGGCCGACCTGACGATCGCGATGGGCGACCTGGCCGAGGCGCTGTACCGGGCGGCGCTGGCGGCCGAGGACGCCAGGAGCGGCGAGGCCGGCGACCTGACGCGACTCAAGGACGTGACCTGCGACCTGCTTCACGTGATGGCGCGGGCGCTTCGCGCAGTGTGGGCGGTGGAAGGCGACTGACTGTCTGGTACTGCCCCTCACCGGCGACGGTGGGGGGCAGAAGCGAGACGAGCAGCGTGGGCTATTTTAGTCGGAGATACGTGGGTGGGAGTAGGAGGATACGGCGATGAGGACAATTCAAGTGACGGACGATCTGGAACTCGAAGTATGGTACCCGGGCGGCGAAGGCGACGTCGGGTTAGTGCTCTTGCGAAGCCGAGACCTGGCGGGCGACCGCGACAACGAGGCCGGCGTAGTGATCCTCTGGCCTGGGGAGATACGCCACCTGATCGAGGCGCTGGCTGAAGCGGCCGGGTTGCTGGCCGAGGGGGCAGCATAATGGCAACAGCCCCGCTCTCGTCGCGGGGGCCAGGTCGGGAGGCCACGAGACGGACGACGCAAGGAGGAACTATGCCAGAGTACACGTTACACATAGATCGGGAGGGAGCCGGCCTGCTGGCGCTCCAGGAGCACGATGCGGAACGCCGGCGAGCGTACTACCTGCTGCGCGGCAACCCCGCCGTGAGAGTAGTCACACGCGGCGGCTTCATCGAGGACTGCGAAGGTCACACGCTTGCGGTGCTGGCCGGACGTGAGGAGTGCTGGGGCCAGTGGCAAAGCAACCGGCACTTGCGCGGGCGGCGGACGTTCGTCGTGACGGTGTTCGGCGACGACGAGCGGGACGTGGCCGGGGTCGAATTGTCGGAGTGGTTGCGGCAGCACTACCTGAGCGAGGGCGGTCTGTTCTACCACGTGGATGGTACGCTGAGAGGCGGGGAACGCTGATCCTCACCGGCGACGGTGGGGGGCAGACGCGATCCGCTGTGTCGAAGACACTGCTCGATAGAGCCGAACGAAAAGCGAACGAAAAGCGAACGAAAAGCGAACGGGTTTTTCGGGTTTTTGAGTACGCGCGTACTCACAGGGGTGTACCAGGCCCGCCCCAGCGGGGCGGCTTGACGGCCCGTGTCCAACTGCGGTACACTGACGAAAAGGCGTATTTCCGTAAGTATTGGAGGGGCTAAAATGAACACAGAACTGGCAATCGTGGCGCCCGACGTGCTGACTATGATCGACCTGTCGCCCGACCTGGCCGAGTCAACCAAGGCCAAATACTCGGCGGCCGTCACCCGCTACCTGGAAGCCGGCGGTGACCTGCTCGACGCGGTAACGCTGGCCACTTACGCCGAGACGGTGAGCAACACCGACCGCGCACATCTGAAGGCAGCGGTACGATTGTACACCGACAGGCTGGGCACAGTGATCAAGGCGACGGTGACACCTGAAACCGTGGACGCTGCTCGGGCCAGGCTAATGAAACTGGAAGCCCTCCAGGAGGCCGTCAAGGTCAAGACCCCCCAAGGACAGAAGGCGCATACGTGGCTTTCACAGGCCCAGGTCAAGGCGCTGCTGGCCACCTGCGGGGATGGCATCGTGGGCCAGCGTGACCGTCTGGTGCTGGGGCTGCTGGTGGGGGCCGGCCTACGACGAGAGGAACTGGCGAACCTGCGCTTCGAGGACGTGAAACTGCAACCGGTAGGCGACCGCTTCAGGACCGTGCTCGACGTGGAGGGCAAGGGGGCGAAGGATAGGGTCGTGCCCATCTCCGACCGGCTGGCCAACGCCCTGGACGAATGGGGCAAACGGGTGGGCCACGAGGGCCGCATCGTGCGAAGCCTGGGACGGAGCAGGGAGCCGAAAGGCAGCATATCACCCGTAGCGATCTTCAACGTCGTGCAGAAGCGCGGGGCGATGATCGGCAAGCCCGACCTGGCCCCCCACGATCTGCGGCGCACTTACGCCCAACTGGGCTACGAGGCCGGGGTGCCCATCACGCAGATTAGTATCCTGCTGGGACACGCGAGCGTGGCGACCACGCAACGATATCTCAACCTCGAACTCGACCTGGAGGTTACGGTATCTGACTTCATCCCGTTTTGAGATCCCCGCCCAGGAGGGCGCGGGCCACGACCATACGGAGGTATTCCAGATGCAGGACAAAGACACATTCACGGCTGAGGACTTCAGGCACGCGGTGGCGCTTCAGTATGCGACGCTGAACCTGGGGGAGGTCCCCCAGCAGTTTAAGTTAGGCTGGGTGACCGGGATGCTCTACCTGGCCAGCGCCCTGGGGATTGACTCCGCTACGCTGGATCTGCCGGCACCGGTTGATCTGGGGGCGCGGGCGGGCGAGTAACCTTTTCCGCGAGACACTGTACCTTTAACAGACGCATAGCCCGCCGCCCCGACCGTGCGAACCGGGCGTAGAAGCAAGGATCACTGAGGGGAGAGGCGGGATTTGGCACGGGCGAGGCGGCGTGCTATAATAAGAGTGCCCTGCGACGTAGAACCGTCCAGGGCAACGACCAGGGCGGGCATAACGCCCCAGTGAGGAGAAGTATAGCAAAGCAAGCCCATCCTGGCAAGATCGGGGTGGGCTTTCGTTTTGGCTATGTACACAGACCGGTGAAAGAAAGGAGGTAAAAAATGTGTCACAAGGCTACAGTGGCCGTGCTGCTGGCCCTCCTGGTCACGTTGATCGTGGCCGTTGGCGGCTACGCGGCGTGGCAAGAGGCCAAGACCAGTTACGCCTTCGGCGTCGTGGTCGAGCCCAGTGGCGCCGGCACGTTTCGAGTCTTATCTGCCTATTGTGGTGAGGCAATACCCGGCGGTACCAACGGCTGTGCAATCTGGGTAAGAAATGAAAGCAGCACCGAGATTTTCCTGGATGACTGGTCGGTGTTGTCTGGCCGGCCCGACGTCGCAGTCGTTAAACACACGCTTTACAACAGGTGTGTGGAGTACGATGGGACCGGGTATCTCGATTTCGGCTGGACGCCCACTGCTGACGCGAGCCCGGGGCCGGTGACCTTCACCGTCGTAATCACCGCCTCCGAGGGGTGTCCCTAGTAGCAACGAGCGATCAGCGCCTGGGGCTGGAGCGGGATGAACTGTTGAGGGAACTCACGGGACGCTAAGACGCCCTGCGACGTGGAAGCGTCCAGGGCGATGGCCAGACCGGAAGCGGCGGCCTGGCGAGGATAGGATAGCACAACAGGCCGCCGCCGTCAAGCCGGCGGTTTTTGTGTGTGAGGTGAGCAACTATGGAGTATCCGCGACCACAGAAGGTGACCCTCGTCGTTCAAGCCGACCTGGGGATCACAACCGCTGCTTTGCTGAACTACACTGAAGACTGGGGATTATCTCCACGTCTGCGACCTGTCGTATCCCCTTCTAATCAAATCCGAAAGTACGACGTGATGGTCGGGGCGCTGTGGCTTGCGAGCGATGAGGAGACAGTCTTGCGCGACGGCAGGCTATCATTGGGCACTATCCGGCTGACTGCGCTGCCGGGCGATGAGACTGAGGCGGTGATCACACGAGGGTATTGGGAGCAGGCCCACGAACAAGGCTACATTGACAGCGAGAAGACCTTAAAGTGGTATCAGCAATTCTTTGACCGGCTCGTCGATACATTGGTCACCGAATATGGGGCTACAGGCGAAAGGGTGATCACTCCCCGCACGGCCTTTGAGGAACGGGTGGAGATAGGCAAGCCGCAGAAGCCCACCGGGGAAGGCACAGGCGACACAATGGTACTTTCCCCAGGGAAACCCGGACGCCCAGGGTTAGACCACAGCGAGCTGATCTACCGACTAGTGAAAGCGCAAGAGGGTCAGGAAATCAGGAGAGAAACACCAGACAAGTACTGGAAAGAAATTGCCAGAGAAATCGGATGGAACAAGGGGACAGACAAGCGCGGAGTTGCATCACTGAGAGATGCGCGGAAAAGGTTGCACCGACTGGCTCCCGATGATCCGTTGTTAAGAGAAGTTGCAGAATACAGAGCGAAGGAAACGAAGGAAACGTAAAGAACCCTTTTTCTCTCGGTCTGGTTGTGGTTTAATGGGCTCAGGTGAACCTGGGCCTATTTGTTTGTTGGGAGGTGCCGGATGAGTGTCAGACTACAAATCAATCTGAATAAAACCGAAGCGGACGCTCTGGCTCATTTGGCCGCGTCTGAGCTACGCGACCCACGCGACCAAATCCGCCTGATTGTGCGTCAGGAACTTCAGCGGCGTGGGTTTTTCCCGCCCGCCGAACAAGGCGATGCGCCGGCGCATGCCGGGCAATCTGTGATGGAGGTGCACAATGGCGACACGAAGTGAGACGGAAAAGGCCGCCGGTGGGGGACCGGCGGCGGGCTTGGGTGCGCCTGTCGGCGCTCAGTTACATTCCAAGTTTATCACACCCCCTACTTCCCGTCAAGCCGTTTTTCAGCTGGCCCGGCTGCTGGCCGGGGCGGGCGATGCCAACCTGGACGCAATCAAAACGGCCTGGCCCGATTGCCCTGTCAACGGCGGGTCTACCAACCCCGAGGCGTGGCGGGCGACGCTGCGGGCCTGGCTGGACGCTCGCCCTGAATTGCTGAGGGTGGTGCTAGCCCAAGATCCAAACGCCCCGCCCCAGCCCTCGGAGACGGCACTCACTGTCCCGCCGTCTACCATTCTCGAACTGCCCCCAGCGGCGCGGCTCACGCCCGCCCTGGGGCGAGCCGCTAGTACCGTCGGGGGCTGGCTCGGCCAATATGTGGAATATGTAAGCCAGGTGAGTCCACGCACACCAACCATCTTCCACGAGGCGGCTGGGTTGTGGGCGGGTGGCCTGGCGATTGCGCGGCGGCTACGACTCCCACTGGCCCACGGTGACATCTGGCCGAACCTCTACACGCTCTTGGTCGCGCCGACCACGCTGTACGCGAAGTCCACGGGGGTACGTGCGTTGGTCAACTTGATTGACAAGGCCGTGCCTCAACTACTCCTTTCGTCCGAATTCACCCCCGAGGCACTCTTGAGCGAACTGGCGGGAAAGGAGCCGGCCGCATTATTGAGCGAGGACGAGGAGACGCGCAACTTATGGACGGCTGGCCGGAACTTCGCGGCACAACGCGGCGTGATACTAGACGAGGCCAGTGCGCTGTTCGCTGGGTTCCGGCGCGACTATATGACTGGAACCGCTGAGATGTTGCTGCGTTTGTATGATGGTCCTTCCCTGTATCGGCGGCACACGCGGGGCGGCGGATTCACCGTGGTGCGTTGCGCAAGCCTGTCTTTTTTGGGAGCGACGACGCCCGCCAGCCTGCGACGCGCAGACGTAGCGGCGGGGTGGTACAACGGGCTCTTTGCCCGGTTCGCCTTGCTCACGCCCAGCGCAGCGCCAGTATATGCTCTAACCGATACACGCCCCGACCCGCCGCCGACGCTGGTCACGGCCTTACAACGGCTAGCGAGTGAGTTGCTTCCTCTCTCCACCTTCCCCGACTTACCTCAGGTTCTGGATGCCACGATGGATCGCGAAGCGTTTGATGGATGGCAGCGCTATGACAAGGCCCTCATCCACGACCTGCTCACCAGCGATGATAGGCCGGATGGCCGGTTGTGGGGGTGCTATGGGCGGTTTCCCACGAAGGCTCTCAAAGTAGCGCTTATTCTGGCGGCACTGGATTGGGCCGGGGGGGTGCAATCGGAACCGCGAATCACAGTGGCGCACTGGGCCAAGGGGCAATTGGTGGCCGAGGAGTGGCGTGCGTCCGCCCATCGAATGTTAGACGTGCTGGCAGGGGGTGACGACGAGAGAGAACAAGAGGATCGGGTGATGCGCGTACTGCGTCGGGCAGGCGACGGGGGAATGACGGCTCGCGAAGTTGGCCTGATGCTACATATCAAAAGGCAAGTGATCGAACCTATCCTAGATGGATTGGCAGACGATGGACAGTTGGAAACCTTCACACCTCCCGGGGGCAGGGCGAAACGCTATCGTCTACCAAGCGCGGGTAGGAAGGCGTAGCACGAAGTGTAGCAAGTGTAGCGGTGTAGCAAGTGTAGCAGTGCTACACTTGGGGGAGAGGAGAGATATGAATACTGAAAATAACCTGCAACGCAACCCTTTTGACACGAAGAAGCAAGCAAACAAGTACCCGGTTGCACCGGCCCGCCTGGTAAGGAAAAAGGATGTGTGGCTGTGGGTGGTAGACAAGTGTCCACTGTGCGGGAAACGGCACACTCACGGTGGGGGGTTGATTGAGGATGACCCCTTCGACAATCTGGGACATCGGTATGCTCATTGCGACAGCCTGAAGCCCGAACCTGGCGGATATATCCTGGTTGCTGCCCGTGAAAAAGACTTGGAGCGGATCAAGGGGCAGTGGACTGCGGACGAACTGTTAGAAACGGTATTCCTGGACAACGATGGCAATCCCTACCTTGAATGATGCTGACCTTTTGACCGTGATCAGCGCTGATACCACCCTTCGCCGGGTGGCCTCCACCAACGGTGGCGAGTGGTGCGGCTCTTGCCCGTTTTGTGGTGGTACTGACCGCTTCCGCGTTTGGCCGGACCATCCCAAAGGCTCGCGCTGGTGGTGTAGGCAATGCTCCAGGAGCGGCGACGCGATAGCCTACCAGGTGGAGCGAGGAGATATCACGCCCCAGGAAGCGGGCCGGCTACGGCGCGGTGACACGGCCCACCAGATGCAACCCCGGCGATCCCAGGCGGAGCCCTCACCAGAGGCCCGTCAGGACGCCCCACACCCGATCTGGGACCCCTCTGCGGCGCTGGCCGTGGTCACCGACTGCGAGGCGGCGCTGTGGGGCGAGGCAGGCGCAAAGGCGCGGGAATGGCTACACGAGCGCGGACTGAGCGGTGAGACGATCCACCACTGGCGGCTGGGCTACAACCCCGCCGGCTGTAGGATACACGGCCTATGGACGCCCAGGGGCATTGTGATCCCCTGCTTTGTGGGTGACGTGCTGTGGTACGTCAAGGTGCGCCGGCCTGTCCCCCCATTGGCCGGCCCGAAGTACCAGCAGATGGCGGGCGGGAAGTCGGCCCTCTACGGTCTGGATCACCTGGCCGGGCGGCGGGTGGCGGTGATCTGCGAGGGTGAACTGGACGCCGTGCTGCTGTGGCAGGAGGCGGGCGACCTGGTGGACGTGGTGGCGACGGGGAGCGCAAGCGGCCGGCCTGCCCTTCCCTTTTTGGTGCACCTGGCCGGGGCTGCCCGCTGGCTGGTGGCCCTCGACCGGGACGACGCGGGAGAACAAGGCGCGGACTGGTGGGGCGACTATTCAGCCCGGGTGCGGCGAGTGCGGCCCTTGCAGGGCAAAGACCTGACCGACTTCGCCCAGGCGGGCGGCGATCTGCGAGCGTGGGCGACCTACCACCTGGAGCGGCTGGCCCTCGATGCTCCGGGAGATGCGCTGGGCGGCGATCCGCCCGCTGACCGACCGGAACCGGCGGGAGCGCGGCGCATCGAGGGACTGGAGAGCACCGAGGCCGGCCTGAGCGCTGCACTGGCGATCCTGGAGGCGGCGACCGGCTGCGACGATGCCGAGGCGGAGCGGCTGCTGGCGCACTGGGATGGCCTCAACACCGAGTACGACCAGGTGGTGGAGGCGATGAGGGCAGTCGGGCTCGATGGAGTGGAGGTGCAGGAGGTGACCAGATGAATGACAGGCAACTTGTTCCCCTCGGGGTGATGACGGCGGACCAGGTACTGGCGCTGCCCGACTTGCCACCGGAGGAGATGCGCGAGGAGGAGTACCGGCGGGGCTACGTAGACGGGTGGGCGGCGGCAACCGAGGAGATGTGGACGCAGATGTTTGGGAAGGGGCTGAGCCGTGCGGAGGCCTACGATGCCTGCTTTGACCACTGGGAGACGGAGTTGTTTGACTGGCGGGAGGATGGGGGGAGTTGTGATCGTGAGGAGGACTGGGGCGAAGAGGGGAGACTGCCCAACGTGGTACGTATGGGCTGACATGCCCGCCGAGCAGGCGGCGATCCGGGCCGGGCTGCTGGAGGAGCGGGCTCCCGATGCGCGCCGGCGGTACATCCTGGCGTGGGGCTTCCCCTCGCGCAGAGCGGCAGAGGAGGCGCTGGAGCGGTTGCGGCCGGCGGTGGCGGCGGCGGTGACAAAGATAGAGGGAGTGCAGGAGGGTGTGGGGGAAGGATTGACGGGTTGAGAGGAGGGTGAAAAGCAAGTGAAATGCAAGGTGGATTTTACACGCTGTTGTCAAGCGCTCAGGAGAGTTTCGGCAGGAGGAGGCTAAAGGATGGCGAAATCGGTATATCACCGCGTTACACACACCGGTCAGGTCGAAAAAAAGGACAGGACTTATCGGCTGGATGCTGAGATTGTGACCCGGCTCGAGGCGACGGCTGAAAGGCTGCGAGTGTGGCCGAGTCAGTTGGTGGTCTTCCTACTGAGACGCGGCCTGGATGCTATAGATAGCGGCGAGTGGGAAGTGCCGACACGCCCTGTGTACTGGCAGATCATCGAGGAGGATGGGGGTGACGACCGACCCTGACCGCCGCCTGTTGGCGGCGCTGCTACTGCGGGCAGCACGGGACGCGGCCGGCGACGATCCCGAGACGGCAGCGGAGGCCCGGCGCTGGCTGGTCCGTGAGGGCGCGGTCTGCGCTGAGTGGCTGGACCTGGACCCGGGCAGGGTGGTAGCCTTCCTGGATGGGTTGGAGCCGCTGGCCTGGGAGCAATTGACGTTGTTCGAGTAGAGACGATGGAGCGATCACCCACGCCACAGATCACCGAGATGGACGGCGACCGCTACGCCAGCCTGGAGATGGCCCAGGTGGTGGCGTTGGGTGACGTGGCCCAGGCCGTGGCCCGCGTGGTGCGCGAGGAGATTGCCAAAGGAAAGTTGACCGTCGCCAACGGACGGGTGATCTTCACCGAGGACTACACAGGTGAATAGGCGCGATTGTCCCCTGCCCGCCGGTGCACTGGTGTGGGGCTACGCGCGTGACAGTGGCGGGGAGACCCAGGAACTATCGGTACAGCAGCAGGAGCGGGCGATTCACGACTACTGCGAGCGTTTCGACCTGGTGTTGGCCCACGTGTTCGAGGACGAAGCGCGGGTAGGCAGTTCGGTAGTTGGTCGTGATGCCTTCGACGATATGCTACACCTGGCCCACCAGGAACCACGCCCCGTGGACGGCATCATCGTCTGGTCACTGAGCCGCTTTGCCCGCAACCTGCTCGACGCGCAGTTTCACAAGGCCGACCTGCGTCGCCGGGGCTACGAATTGGTCAGCCTGAGCGACGATCTACCAGGCGGCGACTACGCCCCCATCATCGAGGCGCTGATTGACTGGAAAAACGAGCGTTTCCTGAAGGACTTGAGTCGCGACGTCAAGCGCGGGTTGCGCAACCTGGCCCGGCAAGGCTACGCCCCTGGCGGCCCTCCACCCGTCGGCTATAAGGCAGAGAAGGCGACTATCGGCCGGCGGCGCGACGGGAGCCCGCACGTGGTCAGCCGCTGGGTGCCCGACCCGGCGAAGGCCGCAGGGGTGCGCAGGGCGTGGCGAATGAGGGCATGCGGCGCGTCCTACAGTGAGATACACGAGGAGACGCACCTGTACCGGTCCAAGAGTTGCTACGCCACGATGTTCAGGAACGAGACTTACCGGGGCGTGCTGAAGTGCGGCGACCTGAAGATCGAGGGGGCAATTGAGGCCCTCGTGGACGACGAGACGTGGGAGACGGTACGGGCGCAGCGGGAAGCCTACACCGCCCGGCTGCGCAACCCCCGCGAGCACCCCCGGCGCAAGACGAGTCCCTACCTGCTCTCCGGCCTGGCAGTCTGCGCCCACTGCGACGCGGCGATGACCGGCGGTACCGACAACGTTAGCCGTGGCTGTCCCTGGCCCTACTACCTCTGCGGCCGGAAGAAGCGCGAGGGTTGGAAGTCTTGCCCTACAGGGCGCGTCAACGGGCGTGTGCTCGACCAGGCCGTGTTGGACGCCGTGATCGAGCGTGTGCTGACGCCCAGGTACGTGCTGGCTTTGGTCGAAGAGGTCAACGCTACCCTGGCCCTCGACAATGCCGACACCGACCGGGAGGTAAGCGGGGTGAAGCAACAGTTGGCCGAGGTCGAGAAGGCGATAGAGAACCTGCTCGACCTGGCCGAGCGGTACGGCGCTGAGGCGGCGGGCGCGCGGCTCCTGGCACGGGAGGCGGAGCGCGAGGAGTTGGTCAAGCGGCTGCGGGGACTGGAGCGCCGGCGTGAACTACGCCAGTTGCAGGTAGACCCCGAAGTAGTCAAGGCTGTGCTATCCGAGATGCGGGGGACGCTGGCCGGCGACGATTTACAAGCCAGGCGTGTATTGCTCAAGCGGTTTGTGGAGCGGGTGGAGGTGAGCAAGGAGAGCGCACGGCTGGTCTACACCTTTCCCATCCCTGATACCGTAGTGAACATTGCAGTTCCTTGGGGCTACAGCGCCGAATACTGCATTGAGATTGATCTTGTATCTGCGGCCGAGGGGGGGAGTAAGACGTAGGCTGATCCCACCAGCCCTACCACCGCCCCACCCCACCGGTGGGGCTTTTCGTTGGTTATGGTAGTTATAGGTTGTTATAGCAGTTATAGGTGTTATGACCATAGGCGGGGAAGTGTAGCATAGTGCTACACTGCTACACCGCTACACTTGCTACACTTGCTACACTTCGCGGTACGCACTATGGGCCTCTCCCCCTGCAAAACCGGTAAGACCGGTAAGAGTGGTAACAGGGAGAGAGTAGAATCAATACTATCACCCTCTCCCTCTGCAAAACTGGTGCGACTGGTGCAAGTGGTGAGGGCCTATAGCCCCTACCCCCTGCAAAACCGGTCAAAGTGGTCAAAACGGTCAAGGCGGCGAATCGGTTACAGCCATAGGCGGGGATAGAGCTGAACGAAAAGCGAACGAAAAGCGAACGAAAAGCGAACGAAGTTATAGCGATTACAGGTGGTTACAGCAGTTACAGCAGTTACAGCCACAGGCGGGGGCAATGCCTGAGTGGATTACGACCGCAGAGGCAGCGGAACTGACGGGGTATCACGTCAAGTATGTACGCCGCCTAGTCAAGGAAGGCAAAATAGCAGGCACAAAGCGCGGCGGGCGTGATTGGTGGGTGGACAAGGCCAGCGTCAAAGCCTACGCCGATGAGATGAGGCGGCTGGGGCCTGCAAAGCATAACCCCTGGAGAACAGGAGCGCGGCAGAAGGCGACGGGAAGTTAGTCGAGAATTTTAAGGTTTGGGGGCTTGACAGGCCCCTTTTCTTGTGATATACTTGTTGTCGTATGGGGAAACTACAGTCCCCTTTCTTTTACAAGTCAGTTGTTTCCTCACAGGGAAACAAGCGGCCCCCAGCAGTGATAGCACCACCACCGGGAGCCTGACCCCCAACGCCGGGGTGAGCGGCGCGGGAGGCTACCTCAAGTATAACAGAGAGGCCCCCGCCAGGCAAGACCGGCGGGGGCTTTCGGTTTGTACGAGGAGGTAGCGATGGCACGTGGCAAGGGAGCATACGAGCGGTATCTGCGAAAGCGGCGGCGCGACGAGCGGCTGGCGGCCGGCAGGGAGGCCGAGGTGCTGGCGGCGAGGTTGCAGGCCCACCTGGGCCCCGAACAGTGGGCGATGATCGAGGCCAAGTGGGAGGCACGACCCGATCTGTATCTGCCTGACCAGCGGCGGGACTTCCTGATCGGCGAGGCGACCAGGTTGGGGATGCTCGACCTGGCGCCCCTGCCGGCCTTGGGAGGGTGAGGAGGTGCAGCGATGGACAAGTACGGGATGATGGTGGAGTGGGTTGAAAGCACAACTGACGCGATCAATGCACTCTCAGAATGGAAAGACCAGTTGACCGTCTGGTGGCAACACGGCGGCGAACTGCAACCCGGTGACTTCGACGCGGCCCTTCGTCGGCTGTGCGATGCGATGGGCGACGGATGGGCAGACGGCAACCCCGCTGGTGGTGGTCTGGACGCGCTGGCGGCGGCGGTACAGGGTGAGGAACGCGCGGAGCAGCCGGCTACCGCATTAGAAGCGATCTTTGGCAAGGAGGTATGACGATGGCTTTCAAGAAGATGACCAGGGCGAAGTATCCGCCCCGGCTGTGGGCGCTGGTGGGGTATCCGAGCTCGGGAAAGTCAACTTTTGCCACGCAGATGCGCGGACCGCTGCTGGTGGTGGACGCGGATCACCGCTCCAGGGAGGTGCTCGACCTGGCCGGTGAGCGGGAGATGTACGAACTGAGCGACGTGGCCACCGACAACACCGATCCCGACCGGGTGGCGGCGATCCTGGCCGGGAATATGCCAGATAGCGACGTGGCCACCATCGTCGTGGACAGCCTGACGGCGATCATCACTCCGCTGGTGGTCCAGGCGATGGTGGACAAGGAGGCCGGCCGGGAGAAGAACCTGGCGGCGGCCTTCCGCACGAAGGCGCTGGCGATGCGGCAGTTGCAGGATGCGGTGACCAGGTGGGCGACCGACGTGCTGTGGATTTACCACCTGATGGACGCCCGCGACGCCAGGGGCAAGGCCCTGACCCGGGCCACTGTGAGCCAGACGGAACTTGCCCGGCTGACCCGCTCGATCAATATGCAGTTGGAGATCGTCCAGGACGGCGAGCAGCGGGGTATCAAGGTGGTGTGGGCCCGGCGCGGGCGGTCGGGGATGACGCTGTGGGACGACACCGGCTGCTGGCGGGGGATGCCGGAGAAGATCGAGGAGGCAGTCTACAGCGGCTTGAGCGAGGCGGACCAGGAGGGGATCGAGAACGGGATCCCCGAGGTCTTTCCCAACGCGGAGACGGCTATCGCCTGGGGCTACGAGCGGGACGCTTTCAAGGCGCTGCAGCACGCCAGGAACGCTTACGGGAAACTGAAGCGGGAGGCCCAGCCAAAGGATGCTCACGAGATGGCCCGGCTGTGGGTGGCTGACGTTCAAGCGCGGCTGATGGCCGGTAACGGGAACAGTGACAGCAACGGTAGCAACGGGGACGGGCGGTGATCGCGCCCCCACCGAAACCCCAACAGGAGGCATAGCGATGCCACGCTACAGAGTCAGGAACAGAATCACAGGGGAGACCTACGAGGTGGAGGCCCCCTTTGCACAAGACGCCTGCGAGCGGGTGGGCTGGCTGATCGGCAATTGCCACGTCGAACTCCAGCGCGAGGGGCCATATACCAGGCCGGAGACGCCCCGCACTGTGTCCGATCTGTCGAGCACGAAAGGAGTGAGCGATGTCCAAGCGAATGCGAGAGGCAATTCTGGCCCTGTGGCCTATCATCCTGGTGCCTGTGGCGCTGCTGGTCGCGCGCCTGGTACAGGTACAGGTATGATCGCGGGAGGTGAGACGATGACCGAACCGATTGAAGGGTGGCTAACGACCACCGGCGCGGCAGAGTTGACAGGCTACAATGTCAAATACCTGCGCTGGCTGATCAATCAGGGCCGGATCGAGGCCCGCAAAGTACAGCGGGATTGGCTGGTCAACAAGGAGAGCCTTCTGGCGTACAAAGCCCGTATGGACGCCCTGGGTGCGCAGAAGCACAACCCCTGGCGGGAGGACCTGGGCGAGGGGCGGGGGCGAAGGAAGGGCGGCGATGAGTGACGATGGCAACGGCCGGCTGCTGCGTGGCAAGTGGCAAGGTTACACGTTGACCGGCGACCTGGACCGGGTGCGGGCGCTATTTGAGCGCAAGTACGGCTACGCTCCGGCCGAGGTGGTACGGGCTGGCTGCATCCTGCTGGCCGGCCCGCTGAACGGCCACGGAGGGGCCGGTGCATTCGCGGCCCCTCCGGCGGCCCACGGCGCGGCAGGAGCCGCACGACAACTGGCGCTATCATTCGAGGAGGCGACGCGGTGATCATTGGCTTCTGCAACGAGAAGGGCGGAGTCGGCAAGACAACCCTGGCGATCCACACGGCGACCTGGCTGGCCCGCCGAGGGCATCGTGTCGTATTGATGGACCTGGACACCCAGGGCGGGGTGAGCCATTTCCTGGGAATCGAGCCCGCCGACGACGTGGCCGAACTGCTGCGGGCGGTGCTATTCCTGCGAGCCGACCGGCGACCGCCCATCACGTTTTACCTGTTCCCCTGCCCGGCCTATTCCAACCTGGCGCTGTTGCGCGGCTACAACGTGACCGGCGAGGTGGAGGCCGACCTGTGGCAACCTGGACGCCCCCGCCCCGGTGCGGTGCTGGCCGAGGCGCTAGGTCCTCTCACCGGCAAGGGAGTGACCGTCATCGTGGATACCGGCCCTTACGCCGGCAAACTCCAGGAGGCGGTACTGGAGGCGGCAGACCACGTGTTTGTACCGGGCATACCGGAAGGCGCGACCGAGGCCGGGATAGTCAAGATAGGACAACACTTGCACGGCCTGGGCCGGACCATCACGGGGCTGATCCCTACGCGGGTAGTGGTCACGAGCCAAAAGCACAAGCGGACGATCCAGGACTGGAAACGGGCCAACGGCCTGGGACTGTTGGTGTACTACGATCCTCCGCGTGGCCTCGTCGGGCTGCCCCAACGTGTGGTGTGGGCGCAATTGTACCGGACGGCCCGCCCGATCTGGGACGTGACGCCGGAGGCAGTGCAGGCCACCAGAGAGAGCCTGAACACTTCCAGGCGGGAGATGCAGGCAATCCTGGAGCGGTTGGTGGCTGACGTGAGACTGAGGAGGCCCAATGGTTGAGGACGGTGACCGGCAACTGAGCAAGGAATGGCGAGCCCTGCAAGAGGCCGGTGAAGTGCCGGAAGTGGGCAAGGGGGAGACGGCAGAGCGGGCGAAGCGGGACGAGGCACGCAAGCGCAAGCGCATGCCCTCCGAGGCCGGCAGGCAGAAGATTGCCCCTACCCTGTCCCCCAAACTCATTCGACGGCTGCGGGCGATCTGCAAGGCTCAGGGTCACATCGGCAAGGACGGCGAGGGCATCATTGCTTCCTCCGTCATCGAGGACCTGTTGGCGGCTGCTGTGGAAGCATACGAGCGCGGCGAGTTTGACCTGGTGGAGGAAGTGGTTGAGGTGCAGCAACGATTAAGGCGAAAAGCCCGGTGAAAGCAGGCGGATCAGGTTGGTGCGCCACAGTAGTAGTACCAGGGTGGTGGCGCACCAGTACCAGGGTAGTAGCGCACTGGTGGCGCACCTGGTAGCGCACCTGGTAGCGGAGGGCGCACTGAGAGGCCCGCTAAGGTTTTGGAGGTATCTCAGGACGTAGCAAGGAATCTGGCCCTTAGCGGCCAACAAGAGAGCGAGCGCCCAGGGCGGGGGCAGGAAGGCCGGGCCGCCCTGGGCGCGGCGGGGACGGGTGGGAGGTGCTCACCTTCCCCCGCCCCCAGGCTAAGTATAGCACAATTTGGGAGGTGCTCAAATGCTCAAAGTTTATCACCTTCGACACCTTAACGACGACCCGCCTGCCTGGGCCATCGTGGTAGCCCACAATTCTACCGAGGCCCGTCACCTGGCGGGCTGGCGGCGGTCGGAGACCAAGACCAGGTGCATCGGTGAATACACCGGCGCACGCCAGGATGCGTGGGTGATGGCACAGCGCAGGGAGGGGGTGGCGGGATGAAACGACTTATCTGGCCCACCGTAGCACTGCTGGCGATCTTCGCGCTGGGCGCGGTAGTGGCCCTGGCGGTGACCGGCCACGCACAGCAGCAGGCGGTGATCCGCACCCAGGCGGCGACCTCGGCGGCAACGTCCATCATTGCCTTCCTGCTGGCCGTCATCCTGGCCCTCGTGCTGGCGATCACCGGCGCGGTTGTCGGCCGGCAGTGGTGGAAGCGCCACCAGAGACGGGAGAAGATGCGGGAGGCGCTGGCCCAGGCCCAGGTGTACGCCCTGCTACAGGGTGCGCGGCTGCCGCCTGCCCCTCGGCGGCCCTCGATGCCCGCTGGCGGCAACGTCATCGTGCTGCCGGGTGGAAGCCAACGCCCTCAACCGACTCTCGATGACTTCCGGCGGATGATAGAGATGATGCAAGAGGAGCGGCCCGATCCGCTGGCCGGCCTTCTCCCGCCCGATGATTGGGAGGTGCTGGGATGACCAGGCGACTTGCAATTGTGGGAGGTGCGGTGATCCTGACGGCGGCGCTGCTGCTGGCCCTGAGCGGCTGCGAGCAATACGCCACTTATACCCCTTCGGCGTGGGACTTGACGCGGCTGGCGACCGAGTACCCGGACGGCCCGGACAAGTTGACCGTCCAGGCCATAGCGGTTGAGCGGTACGCTACCAGTTCCGCTATCGAGGTGGAGGCGGCCCAGGCTGCGGCCAACGCTACGGCGGTGGCGGCTGAACAGTCGGCCAACGCTACGGCGCAGGCGGCGCAAAGTTCGGCGAACGCTACCGCCCAGGTGGGCATTGTCCAGGCTACCCAGCAGGCGGCCCAACAGAAACTAGAGCAACAACGCCAGTGGGCCACCCAACAAGCCGCAAACGCTACACAGTGCGCCCAGGCTACGGCCCAGGCAATGGCAATGGCGGCGACGGCCCAGGCGCTTTCGATTCAGGCGACCGCCGAGCAACGATCTTATGAGGCTACGGCAACCGCCGACGCGCTGAACCGCCAGGCGACGGCTACCGCCGAGGCCCGCAGTCAGGCGGCGACGGCAACGGCGCAGTACAAGGCGGACGTGGCGACGGCGACGCGGCAAGCCTGGGAGGGCAGGACGACGGCGACGGCAGAGAGTCACCAGGCGACGGTGCAGGTGGCCCACGCCACTATGACCCGCCAGGCCGAACAGCGGGAGGCGGTGCTGGGCTACGGGCGCGATTACGGGATCCCTGCCGTCCTGCTGATCCTGGGCGCCGGCTTGTTGGCCTTCATCGTGTACGCGGTGCGCCAGCAGGCACGGCGGCCCGTAGTCTACCCGCGCAATGTGTTGGGCGACGCCGAGCCGATGGCGGTGCCGGTGCAAGGCGGCGGCTATACATTCGTAGACCTGGACCGGCAGCCCGGGCCGGCCCTGACGGTGCTACCTACGGGGCAGGTGGCGGCCCCGCTGTTGCGGTCTGCGGGCCAGGAGGAGCGCACGACGGCCCGCGACCAGTTGGTGGACGCGACGAGCCGCCCGAAGTTGGGGGCGGGACACAAAGGCCAGTCCCCGGCGCTGCCCGCCCCTCCACAGGCCCCGGCCCCAGGGCTGCGATCTGTGAGGGTACTGCGGCGGCTGGACCAGGCTGGGAAAGCGGGCTTTCTACCGCCCCCGTTAATTGAGGCGCTGGCGGCGGATTGGGAGGAGGAGCAATGAGCGACGAAGCGATCATCTACTGGCGACAACTGATCGGCACGCTGGGCCAACGCGGGTTGCTGCGGGAGCGCCCCCGGCGGGGCGGCGCGATCCTGCCAGAGGCCGACGTCTTCCTGCTGCCCGACCGGGCGATCTACGTCCTGGATATGCAACGGCTGGCCGGTATCTCCCGTGAGACCTGGCTGGATGACCGGCTGTGGGCGCAGTGGCGGGCGGCCCTCCAGGGGCGGCGGGTATTTGTCTCCGACGGCGGCGGCCTGGCTATCACGGTAGCCCGCCGGCCGGGGACGCGGCGGAAGCGGGTGGAGGCCGTGATCTACCTGACGCATGACCACTTGCCCG
>Ga0315546_1000910_pt1 | contig 19909 bp, 5 predicted proteins | sample SalMarSW160170MG_FD_203833 | JGI IMG/M metagenome (GOLD analysis project Ga0315546, IMG submission 203833) | Salt marsh sediment microbial communities from the Plum Island Ecosystem LTER, Massachusetts, United States - Salt Marsh Sediment SW1601-170 ... | reverse complement strand
TAGCAAAGAAAATATTCGAATTAAATGATAAAAAAAGGACTCCTGCCCACGAATTTGAAGACGGAATTGATTATGTTCCCACAAGAAAAGAAATTATCTTCGGCCACCATTTTGCTTCTATTGCAGGCACGGGTCCAATTGTAGGACCCGCAATTGGTATCATCTGGGGATGGGTCCCCGCAATAATATGGATTGTTTTAGGTACAATTACAATAGGAGCCGTACATGACTTTGGCTCACTCATCCTTTCTATAAGAAATGAAGGTAAGTCTATCTCGGAGATAACCGGCAAGTATATAAACAAAAGAACTCAAAGAGCATTCTTCGCTATTGTTTTTCTTGAGCTTTTGATAGTAATTGCTATTTTTGGGCTTATAATGGCAATAATCTTTAATATGTTTCCCCAGTCTGTTTTCCCGATGTGGTTTCAGATACCAATAGCAATCTGGCTTGGATGGATAATCTACAAAAAAAATGGGAATTTAGCCTTATTTTCTATTATTGCAGTTGTTGTTATGTATTTGACAATAGTTGTAGGAACAAAGTTACCCTTTACATTACCAGGAATCGGCATTGTCCCGGCAACCGGTGTATGGACGATAATTCTCCTTATTTATGCGTATATAGCGTCTATGCTCCCGGTAACAACCCTGCTCCAGCCAAGAGATTACATAAATTCTCATCAGCTTCTTGTTGCTCTTTTCCTTCTCTTCCTGGGGGTAATTACCTCTGCTTTTATAAATCCGAATTTTCATATAGTAGCCCCGGCAATTAATTTCAGGCCCCAGGGTGCTCCGCCAGTAGTACCCTTTATATTTATAACCATCGCCTGCGGAGCGATATCGGGATTCCATTCACTCGTTTCCTCCGGAACTTCCTCAAAACAGCTCACTAAAGAAACGGATAGTCAGATGATCGGGTATGGGGGTATGGTAATGGAAGGAGTTCTTGCCGTATTGGTTCTTATTGCTGTTGCCGCAGGTATAGGTATTGCTTATCAAAGCGGAGAGGGCAATCTCCTAACCGGTATCCCCGCGTGGACAGCCCATTACTCTTCCTGGGCAGCAGCGGAAGGACTCGGTTCGAAAATTTCAGCTTTTGTAATCGGTGCTGCAAATATGATACACTCGAGTGGAATACCCATGAGTATTGCAATTGCAATTATGGGTGTATTCGTTGTATCCTTTGCCGGTACAACACTTGACACTGCAACAAGAATTCAGAGATACGTTTTATCTGAATTATTCGGAGAGGTTAAAATTTTTCAGAATCGCCAATTCGCGACAGCTGTTGCCGTAATAACTGCAGGAATATTGGCTTTCGCAACCGGCGCAAGCGGAAAAGGAGCTTTAAAACTTTGGCCATTGTTCGGAGCAACGAATCAAACATTGGCAGCGCTGACCCTTTTACTTATAACCGTATGGTTAAAAAGAAAAGGGGGTATAAGATACTTAATCTCTGGTATACCGTGTGTGTTTATGGCACTTATAACAACATGGTCACTCGTGATAAACCAGATACGCTTTATTAAAAGTCAGGATACTATCCTTTGGACTCTTAATTTAATAATACTCTTTCTTAACCTGTGGATAATCGTTGAAGGAACAATTATTGTTTTCAGAAAAGGAAAACTAACCGAGAACCATTAAGGAGCAACACTTCTAATCCAAACTAAGATTATAAAAAAGGCGGGAATATCCCTGCCTTTTTTACATTTTTATATGGATTTTTTACCTTTACCGCAAAAAAATCATTTTCCTCGTTGCCATAAAATCTTTATTAGTCTGCATTCTATAAAAATAGACGGCATTTGCAAGCTTTCTCCCGAATTTATTACTCGCATCCCACTTAATTTCATGATAACCTGCTTCAACTTCTTTATCTATAAGGGTCGTAACCAATCTGCCCATAACATCAAAAACCTGAATGCAAACTTTAGCTTTTTTAGGGCATCCGTACATTATTACAGTCTGTCGGCTAAACGGATTGGGATAGTTCTGTTCTACAAAGAAGACTTTCGGTATTTTAATTTCTTCAATACCACTCCCGTCCATTACATGCAGGTGTGCGGGAACCGTCACTTCCGACTCATCAGGATCATTGCTGTTGATAATAATATCGGCATAGTAATCACCTGCATCCATACCAGTGGGATCAAAGAGTATTTCTATCTGCAAACTATCACCTGCCGGAACGGTTCCTGAAGTAGTGTCAGCCAAAACCCAGGTAGGAGATTCCTCTGTTGCAATTAAAATCTCATCCCACCAGGCTTCCGAGTCCTCACTAAAGTTATAAAGGTCCAGACGATCAATATCTTCTACATATGATGCATCTCGAAAAGGAATACCAGCCTTTATCAAAACCTCATTGACGTAGTAGTCAAAAGTCTTTGATACGAAATCAATATTCTTAAACTCAATATGGTACCATGTTTCAGCTGTATAAGCATATGTATCATCTCCGCCAACATCCGCATTAACATAAAGAATCCCACTTCCTCTTGCGAAGAAAAAGATCACATCATCACCTGTACTGCTTGACAATACAAAATAAGCGTCATGTGTTGTAGTAGACCCGGAACGAATATAGAAACTAATGTACCCCGGTTGTGCGGCACCAAGTTCTTGATAAATACCGTCATAGTGGTTGGGAGAAGGAGAGTCGTATTCATGATAACTGTATTCGGTTCCATTGGCAGCTGTAGCGTTTGTAACTTCTTTTATGCCATAACCTCCTCCATCACGCCAACCGTTAAAATCACCGTCTTCAAAATCATCTTCAAACAACTTGAGAGAAAGAGGAACAAATACACGTGGAGTGCTTGCTACGAAAATACGGGGTATACCATCGGCTGTTTCCTCAGGCGCTAAAGATTCTTGAGTAACAGCGAGAGGTGAACTTTCAGATAATTTTTTGCTTCTTGCTAATTTAACCAAAAACGAATCAGTTCCCTGAATCAAAATATCGAAGTTTAGATCACTTTTTCCCGTGTTGTAAATCGTTAAAGCATGGGTAGACGTCTCGTCGGAAAATAGACTATCGGTTAATAAATCAGGCGAAACCGATATATCCGGCGGTTCCAGGCATTCCCCTCGCAAAAACATTGTTACGATTGGCTCGTCAGGGTCATCGCACTCGATCCTTAGGACTCTTATAATCGTTCCCAGTGATATGGGCATAAAGGTAATCACAACTTCCTGAGATTCTCTGGGATTTAAGGTGAAATTTGTAGTATCAATAATATAATTATAGTAATCTGTCGCAATATTACTTATTGTCAGCGTATCGGTTCCTTTATTTGAAATAATTAACGTATCAGTAACAGAAGAACCAGCGAAAACAATACCGAAATCTAAAGTATCTTCTGAAACATATATATCAGGTGCGCCAGTTACATGTAAATGAGCGGGAACGACTAATTCCGGTTCGTCCGGGTCGTTACTGGCAATAATGATGTCTAAAAAGTAGTCGCCACCGTATAGGCCGGTTGCGTCAAAAGTGATTTCTACCTTTACGCTATCACCCGGGGGTACAGTGTCTGAAACAGGATCTCCGGAGAGCCAGGGAGGACCCTTAACCCAGTCAAAAGCATTGATTATAAATAATTTTGCGTCAGAGGTCGTATCTATTCCCCAATCACTTGCGGCAGAGGTAAAAAATGGAAAGCTTATATCAACACGTCGGCTATCTCCTACTTTGTTAATAGCAGCGAGCGGAGTTCCGTCTATGAATTCCGCCAGTAAAGTTGCACCGGGACTAACAGAAGCTCCATTGTTCAATTTTGATCTTGAAATTAACGTGTTTACCCCAGTCATAATGAAATGACCCGGTTCAAATACGTTACCCATATAATAGGAAGTTCCGCCGTTGTAATCATATCGGGAAATCAGCCAGTAATTTTCAGTATCAAACCGACCCTCAACCAGCCAATCTCCTCCGGTTGCGTTTGCTGCAAAGGCAATAAAAACATTGCCTCCCCCGTCAATATAATCCGCCAGTACATCGCCTATAGCAACCGCATCATTCCATCTATACCAACCAAAGACACCTACCGCGTCGAATGCTTGCAGTTCGGCTAGATTAGGAGTAAATGAATATCCGTTTATAGTTGTAACTGAAGTAAATCGTCCTGAGTTTATCAGATACTGAGCTATATTATCAAGATATAAATTACTATCGGAGACATCTGATCCAAGTATAGCAATATTCTGCATTCCCCTTGTTTTTGAAGATTTGTATAAACGAACAACGCTTCTTTGTTGATTCGCGGCAGCAGTTTCCCCGCTTATACTTTTTTCCAATACCGTGTTACTTATCTTCTCACCCTCCAGGGTCGTTTTTGTATTTAAAGATGCCACAGGTTCCGACGTACCCCCTCTTTCTTCAATCAAAATATCGAAAATCAGTTCACTTAAGCCGGTATTATAAATAGTTAAAGTATGGGTTGATGTCTCATTAGTGAGCAGACTATCACTCAAGGAATCTGGCGAGACCGATATATCCGGAGGTTCCAGACATACCCCCTGCGTTAAAACATCTACAGTTGGCTCGTCCGGATCGTCGCAATCGATAGTCAAGGTTCCCGTAATTATCCCCAGTGAACTGGGCTTAAGGGTTACCACGATGTCTTGTGTTTCCTTCGGATCCAGGGTGAAATTAGTTACATCTAAAGTAAAATCAGAATTATCGGATGAGATATCATTAACAGTCAGTAAATCGGTCCCAACATTTGCAATAATTAATGTATCGGTTACAGAATAACCGTTGAAAACAACGCCGTAATCCAGAGTATCCTCCGAAACGGAAATATCAGGCACACCAGTTACGTGTAAATGGACAGGAACGACTAATTCAGACTCATCCGGGTCATTGCTGGTAATTATAATATCCGCAAAGTAATTTCCTCCATAAAGATTAGTAGCATCAAAGGTAATTTCTATAAGTGAACTATCAACTGATGGAATGGTTCCTGATGTGGGATCTAACGAAATCCAGCGCATCGAAAGGTACATAATTTCATTCTCTATAAGCTCAACGATATCGAGTTTTCCATCACTATCATCATCTGCGTTAAAATTCATTGACTGGAAAGCATTGAACAGGCAGTTACTTTCTGCGTTAAGCACTATCGCTCCATTATCAGGGTAACCTTCGAGATAAGCCAGTTGAGTCGCACCCGGAAGAACATCAACAATCTCAACATCTATGGTATACTGGTTATCTGTCCAGTATAAACTGTCTATATCATTCGGATTGTTAAAGAGTGCATGCCCGGTATTGACGGCATAGAAGTCTAAAGGCGTTGTGAGATCCGAGACAAAACTGATACCTAAACTCGTAAGCAAAGAGTGCGAAGGATAAAGATAAAGCGCCCAATCGGCATATATTAAAAGCCCACCGTCTGCTTGATAATCATCGAGCAAATCAAGTGTTTCGTTCGAAGGTGAATTGCCATAGGAATTAATAATGACCAGTTCCCACTGGGTTCCACTGTTGAGTTCCAAATGCAATTCATCCCAGGAAGTTACCAGTGTCCTGGATAATCCAAGATTATCCAGAGCTGTATCATAATAATATAAACCTGGGCCCCTCTCCATAACGAGAATATGTTCCAAATCTAACGTAGGAGTGTCGCTCTCATAAATTCTCTTGGAGAACTCCGCTCTGAAATCATTTGTCGTTTCCGAATTTTCCTCGGATATTGCCTTTTTGTTGTTTTTAAAATCGGTGATTTTAAAACTTATATTTGGGAATTTTGTCGCTGACGGTGATTCCGTAATCGATATATCAAAGTTAAGTTCACTTTCTCCCGTGTCGTAAATCGTTAATAAATGGGTAGATGTCTCACCCGTGAATAAACTATCTCTCAAGGAATCGGGTGAAACCGATATATCGGGTGGTTTCAAACCTTCACCTTGTACGAAAACCGTTGCACTCGAAAAATCTAAATCATTGCTTTCGATTGTCAGATTGCCGGTGGATATACCTTCTGAAGTCGGAGCGAACACCAGCATTACTATCTGGCTCTCATCAGGCGGTAAACTGAAATTAGTGGTATCAACAGAATAATCCATATTATCAGATGTAATATCACTAATTACCAGTGTATCCCCGCCAACATTGTTTACCTCGAGTTCAAGTGTATCAGCATAGCCTATGTATACCGTATCGAAATTTAAAGTATCTGCGGAAAGTGATATATCGGGTGTTAATATCGGTATGGAAAAACAACTACTCCAGGTGCTGTCGTTTCTATCTTTTGTGATAAGTTCAAAATTTATGATATGGTTTACAGGACATTCCGGAGCAACATCAAAATCGAAATCTTCTAAACTTTGAGAGAGGGAATCGGCTAATATATTACCAAAATCTTCGAGGGAATCCGTAATATTTACATAGACATCCTCAGTCCTTAGAATACCTGTAATACTATCCCCATCATCAAGTCCTACATTATGTACAGTCAGAGGTAGTTCGATATTATCGCCCGGATCGACATTATTATCAGTTCCCGATACATCTATTACTGTATAATGGTCAAAAATAACCCATGGACCGGAAGGGGAGATAACATCTACATTACCTTCATAGGGAATGTAATTGTTTTTTGTTACCGTGCAGTACATTATACCCAGGGAGTTAGGAGGGGGAGATAAAGTCAAGTTAATATTGCCGAAAGCGTCGGTATATCCTCTCTGATAAACTTCTCCTTCTTTATATAAGCAAACGAAAGCTTCTTCCACCCCAGAACTTCCATCGAAAACATTTACCGCGAAAGTGTTTGCACCAACAGGTATTATCGCATCGTGAGTAACTGTCAATTCTCCGGGATTATCTGTCCAGAGAGGCATTTCAGGGTCTCCGAATAGATTTAATTCATAAATACACCATGCCCAAACAGATCCCCAATTAACTTCTGAAACGTATCCGTCCTTCGAAAAAGCGTGGGCAACACCGATATGATCATGGTAATTATAATCCTCCTTAAATATTTCATGATAAAAACAGGTATCGATATGTTCCGTGGGTCCCATGTTCGGAGGACTTCCCCAACCGTATCTTGAATTCATGATTGAATAACTGCCTCCTGTGGAAGGAGTCAAATAATGTTCGGCAAAACAATCCCCGTAGGGTACGAGATCAAGTCCACCGCACATGCAGCCTATAGAGTTATGAATACCGAGTAGATCATCATTATCAAGAGCATCTAAGTCATCGGAACCAAAATATTCATCAGCGTAATAAATATATATCCCATATTCATTACCATGTCCTACAAGATGAGCAAAACCGAATCCCGACTTAACTGAATCGACGAAAGCCTCGTGGGTAAGGTTTCCGTCCCGTTCATATAATCTTGAAACCTGCCAATCCGAGGGAACTATATTAGCAATCGCTTCCTGTGAAGTCCTCTCGTCATACAAACTGGGCCAGAGATAAGCAGCAGGTAAAAGTATCTTTTTTTGATATCCGGGAGGAGGGTTTTTTTCATAAGTAAGGGCTTTATTTACAAAATTTTCCGCCTGAGCAGCGGTACGAACAGGCGCTCTTCCTACAAATACATCCGAATAGAAATCTACCCCGTCTGTGGCTTCGCCGTATATATCATCACCATCCGCATTCCAGTCACCATCAAGGTCTGAAAAGTAAAGGTCTGATGGAATAGTGTCTTCATCAGGATAATGCCCTAAGTGTGTAGCTCTATACCAGACATTTCTTCTCGGAACAATTTCCTGTCCCCATTCATAATCACATTGTCCTCCGAGAAGAACCCAGATGGTTCCCCATGAAGAATTCGCGTCCTTAATAAAATTCCTTACTCTCTCCGCGTTATCCGCTCCTGTGTAATTAGAGTAAATATAATCGAGAGTTACTACTTCCGCAGGAACACCCTTCTTTGTTTTCCAATCCGCGAGCTCCTGAAAAGCCGAGGCGAAAGAATCTACTGTTATTATCACATATTCAACTGAATCGGCAGGTAAAGCCAAACTGCCTCTTAATCCAGTAAAAGGTCCGAATATTCCTATATCCTCAGGATTAAGGATTAGTTTTTCGATTCTTTTTCTAAATATTTTGTTTTGTTTTTCTGTTTTTGTGTTTAGCGAACGTAATTTCTCTTCGTATGTAACCCTAAACTTTATTTTTGAATGGAAAATCAATTTCTTATCGGCAGGGATGTATTGTATGGGATAAATCAATAAACTTGCGAGTTTATATCCCCCCATTGAGCCAGTGTGAGCAGACTGAATAACTTTTTCAGGATAAAGGATAGTTTGGCTATAGATATCCTTATCCGGCTCAACAAATTGAAAAACTCTACCTTTTATAAATGGCTGAGGATGTTGAGTTGGATAAACCTTATAATCACCGGCAATCTCCTCCGTATCTAAGGAAACAATCTCGATATCTATAACTTCCGCACCTTGTGGAATCAAGAGTGAAAAAGAAACTTTAGGAAGACATGGCGCTCCTAATTCTACTATAGTTGATTTACATCCTTCGAGTCTTACAAAATCGTATCCTTCTATTTCAGTAAAAGAAAGATCGTTTATATCGAAAGTGACTTCTTTTTCCAGGATACCCGCGAATGCGACTAATGTGAAAAAGAATATGAATATATAAAATGCTTTAAAAAACACCCTCTTAATATGTATTTTAACCTCCTTACTAATACTGATTTCTGTTTTTAGCCGATTCATTTAAAAATGATTTAAATTTCAAGATGTATACAATAAATTATAATTAAAAAACAGCAAAAGTCAAGAATTGGGGCAACCCTACTACTCAGTTTTTGACCACAGAGAACAAAGAGAAAGAAAACAAAAACACACGGGGAGAAAATATTGAACCACGAAACATACAAAATACACTAAATTTTTTATTGTAATTTTCTAAAACTCAACCCATACAAAAGTTAACAACAACAAACCAAACAAATAAAAATTAGATGAAAATACTTTCTCAATTTTGCATAAAAAGGGATGGATATCCTCGCTCTTTTTATTTTTAGGGGCTTTTTTATCGTAAGAGAATCATCTTCCTCGTTGCAATGAAGTCTTTATTGGTTTGCATTCTGTAAAAATAAACTGCATTTGCGACCTTTCTCCCGAATTTGTTACTTCCCTCCCATTTTACTTCATGATAACCCGCTTCAACTTTTTCATCTATAAGAGTATGAACTATTCTTCCCAAACAATCAAAAATCTGTATGCAAACTTCAGCTTCTTCGGGACACCCATACCTTATTACAGTATGAGAATTAAACGGGTTGGGATAGTTCTGGTTAACAAAAAATATTTTTGGAATTTTCTTCTCTTCTATTCCGGCGCCAAGGACATGCAAATGCGCGGGTACTATTAACTCCGGTTTATCCGGGTCATTGCTTCCAATAATAATATCCGCATAGTAGTCACCAGCGTGTAAATAGGTCGCATCAAAAGTAAATTCTATACTTAAGCTGTCGGCGGATAGTACTGTGTCTGCTTCGATATCAGCCGATAGCCAGCTGATACCTGCTACCCATTCAATAGCGTTAGCCATTAAAAGATCTCCATCAGTGTCGGCCTGCCATAAATTAGAAGCCATATCACTGGAAGGCGGGTGAAAGCCCAGGTCGACACGTCTCACTCCTTTTATTTCCTTTACGGCGACTAAAGGATTTCCATCAGACCAGCTCGCAATTAAAGTCGAGCCGCTGGTTAATTGTGCATTAGTGGGACGGAAACTACTGCTACCCCCATCGAAGCTCTTTACTCCATCCATTATGGGATGGGTAGGAACGGCTACCGAGCCAAGAAACTGCCGACCGGTTTGTGAACGATTTCTTATAATTATATAATACTGTTCGGATTCCCAACGACCACCCAACATCACATCTGTTGTGCCTCCCGATTCAAAAACAGCTAAAACAACCCCACCCCCAGCATCGACATAGTCTGCTAAATTGTCTCCAAGAGATATCCGATCTAAATATCGAGCGTTTTTCCAAACCATAACTGCATCAAAAGCCTTTAATTCTGTTAAAGTGGGTGTTACAACATTAGCATCAATAAAAGTCACAGAATTAAATTTCCCTGTAGCTAACAGCTTATCCCGTACATCTCCGAAGTTATTGAAATCATCAGCAGCAACGACTGCTATTGATGGTCTAGCAGTGCAATCAATTGGGTTCGGCGCATATTTTGTGCTGGCTATCTCCTCCGGATTTGTGTAAACTCTTTCTATAATTACACCGGTTTTCTCTTCAATTGAATTAATCCTGATTTCGCTTTCAAGTATTCCACACCTTTGAATAATAGACGCTACTGCATCCTCAACCCCCAATATAGTTTCTCCTTCGAGCGAAATATCAAAAATCAGATCACTGACACCCGTATTATAAATTGTTAAGTTATGAGTAGAAGTTGCTCCTTGAATTAGAATATCACTTAATGAATCAAGAGAGACCGAGATATCCGGCGGCTCTATACATTCGCCTTTCAAGAAAACATCTAAAGTGGGATCGTCCGGGTCATCGGACGTAATCGTTAAGGTTCCAGTAATTGTTCCCAGTGAGCTGGGCGTAAAGGTGACAACAACACCTTGCGTTTCTTTGGGATTTAAGCTGAAATTAGTAGTGTCAAAACTATAATCGGGATTATCGGATGATATGGCGCTCACCGTAAGCAAATCAGTACCTTTATTTGAAACAATTAATGTATCGGTAGAAGAATAGCCGTTAAAAACAATACCGTAATCCAGGGTATCTTCCGAGACAACAATATCAGGTGCGCCTGTAACATGTAAATGAGAGGGAACGAGTAATTTCGGCTCATCCGGGTCATTGCTGGCAACGATTATATCCGCAAAGTAATCGCCGCCGTAAAGACCGTAAGCATCAAAGGTAACTTCTACACGTAAACTATCGCCCGCTGGAATAGTGTCCGAGGTTGGATCGGCGGAGAGCCAGGTAGGAATCGACAACCACTCAAAAGCATTGACTATCAATAATCTTGCGTCAGAGGTTGTGTCTATTCCCCAATTATCTACTGCTGCAGAAGTAAGAAACGGAAAACTTATGTCAACACGATGTCTATATCCTGATTTTTTAATAGCAACAAGTGGTGTTCCATCTTCAAATTCCGCCAATAATGTTGCATCGTCACTGACAGAGGCTCCGGAGTCTAACTTGGATCCGGAAATCAACGTACTTACACCATTCATAATGTGATGAGTCGGTTCTAAAACAGTGCCCATCGAATAAGAAATCTCCCCATCATAACTATAGGGCGAAATCAGCCAGTAATTTTCTGTATCAAACCGGCCCTTAACCATCCAATCTCCGCCGGTCCCGTTTGCTATAAAGGCTATAAAAACATTACCTCCCCAGTCGATATAGTCCGCTATTAAATTTCCTATAGCATTTGCGTTGTGCCATTTATACCAACCAAAGACGCCGACCGCATCATATATTTGAAGTTCGGCTAATGTGGGAGTTGAATAATGTCCGTTTATCGTCGCTACTTCCGCAAACCGCCCTGATTTTATAAGATATTGAGCTATGTTATCAAGATATTCTTCACTGGACGACTCAGAACCAAGTATTGCTATATTTGCTGTTCCTGACGCTGTGGGGGAATCGTATAATCGAAAAATACTTTTGGATAGATTTCCTATGGCTATTTTCCCATCAACACTTCTTTGGGATCGTGAGTTATTTCCCACCTCTGTCTTTTGGCTAAATCGCGTATTTGAAGATACTAAAGTCGGGGAATCCACATTTTTACCTGAAACATATAAAATCAGATCGCTAAGACCTGTGTTATAAATAGTTAAAAAATGGGTTGATGTTTCACCCGTGAACAGACTATCGTTTAAAGACTCAGGCGAAACCGATATATCCGGTGGCTCCAATCCTTCGCCCTTTAAGAAAATAATTATCGTCGATTCATCCGAATCATCTGATTCAATTGTTAAATTTCCCGTAACCAATCCTACCGAATTCGTTAATAAAGTTACCACGACCTTCTGAGTTTTCCCTGGATCTAAGGCGAAATTAGTTATATTCACAGTGTAATCGGAATTATCGGACGATATGGCGCTTACTGTTAGCAAATCCGTACCTTCATTTGAAACAATTAATGTGTCAGAATAAGGAAAGCCAGTAAAAACAATGTCGTAATCTAAAGTATCTTCAGAAACAGCTATGTCGGGTACACCAGTCACTTTTAGATGCGTGAAAACAGAAATCTCAGATTCGTCCGGGTCATTGCTGGCAATAATAATATCCCTAAAGTAATCACCGCCGTTTAAACCGATTGCATCAAAAGTTACTTCTATTTTTACAGAATCGTTTGGTGGGACCGTACCTGTATCAGGTTCATAAGATAACCAGGATACTAAACCACCGGTTAGCCATAGAATTGAATTGTGATACAAAGTGGGTAAATCGCCAGTCCAACCTGGAACTCCGTAACCATCGCTGGGTAATATGTTAAGTGCAACCACATTGCCATTCGCTGCGCAGAAAATATTTCCGTCGTTCCAATCTGCAATACGAGTCGCTCCGGGTGCCAGCCCAGGATTTTGCCATAGGTAAGTATTGGTTATTGTAGAAACATCAGTCATTATAGGATGATTCGGCTCGTGAACGGTACCCAAAGTTATTGTTCCTATAAAATCAGTAGTTGTCGAAGTAAAAGGCCCGTATTGTTCATCAATAAAACGCCCTTTTAACTTCCAACCCATCCAGTCATAAGCATAGTTGTTAACGATTACCTTCCCCCCGGAATCTATATAATCTGCCAAAGCGTCACCAACTTGAGCAGGATCAACATTCCCTTGGTTTAACCATTTGGTGTTATTAGTAGTTATAACCACATCATAAGATAATAAATCTGTGGCGTCCAAATTGGACAGATCAATTTTTGGAAATACTTTAACATCCAAATCGCTAAAAGCCGATAATACTGCTTCCAGATCGGTAATGTTGCCGTCAGGTGTTAAAAGCAAAACTTTTACTGTGTCACCCTTTAATGCTAAACCTGCCGGAAAGGAAATATGTTTCTCTGAACTAGACCCCGATAAAGGTTGTTTAAAACCGGTTTCTGAATTTCCCGATGTTGATGCTGGTATAACAGCTTCGATAGTCATGGATAACGAGTTGGCATTAATCAAATCCGAATCCAATCTTTCAATCCAGACATCAAATTTTAGATCACTTCCCCCTGTGTTATAAATAGTTAAAGTATCGATAGACGTATCACCAGTGAACAGACTATCGCTCAGAGAATCAGGCAAAACCGAGATATCCGGAGGTTCCAACCCTTCACCATATAAGAAAACTGACAAGCTCGGCTCATCTAAATCATTACTCTGGATCGTCAGATTGCCGGTGGATATGCCTTCAGAACCAGGGTCGAACACAACCTTTACTGTTTGACTCTCATCAGGCGGTAAACTGAAATTATCTATATCCACAGAGTAATCGTTATTGTCGTAGGTAATATTACTCACAAACAGGGTATCTCTACCATCATTATTTACACGAAGTTCCAGAGTGTCAGGATAACCTATGAATACAGTATCGAAATTTAGAGTATCTATAGAAAGGACTATATCCGGTGTTGATATAGGTATAGCAAAAGAACTTATCCACCTACTATCGTTTATGTCTTTCGCAATGAGTTCAAAACTAATAACGCGGTTTGCCGGGCATCCCGATGCTACATCAAATTCAAAATTCTCTAAACTCTCCGAGAGTGAGTCCGGTAGTAAGGTATCCCCAAATTCATCTGTCGAGTCTGTAATTGTAACGTAAGAGTCTGCCGTTCGCAGTGTAGCTGTAATACTATATGCGGTATCAAGACCTACATTATGAACCGTCAATAACAACTCAATGCTTTCACCGGGATCAATATTTCCATCACTATTTCCTATTATATCCATTACTCTATACTCTTCAAAAACAAGCCAGGGAGCGGAAGGTGACATAACTTCTATACTGCCTTCATAGGGGATGTAATTGTTTTTTGTTACCGTGCAGTACATTATACCCAGGGAGTTAGGAGGGGGAGATAAAGTCAAATTGATATTGCCGAAAGCGTCGGTATATCCGCTCTGGTAAACTTCTCCTTTTTTATATAAGCAAACAAGTGCACCCTCTACACCAAAACCGCCAGCGGAAACATTTACATTGAAAGTGCTTACACCAACAGGTATTGACGCATCGTGATTAACGCTGAGTTCTTTTGGATTATCTGTCCAGAGGGGAAGTTCAGGGTCTCCAAATAGATTTAACTCATAAATACACCACGCCCAGGTTGAGTGCCAGGTAACCTGAGGCACATATCCGTCTTTTGAAAAAGCATGGGCGACCCCAAGATGATCATGGTAAGGATAATCTTCCGTGAATATTTCATGATAAAAACAGGTATCAATATGTTCCGAAGGACCCATACTTGGTGGATCCCCCCAACCATACCTTGAATTCATAATAGAGTAACTTCCTCCCGTGGAAGGAGTTAAATAATATTCTGCAAAACAGTCCCCGTAGGGTACGAGATCAAGTCCACCACACATACAGCCTATAGAATTGTGAATGCCAAGCAGGCCATCATTGCTTAAAGCATCTAAGTCATTGGAATTAAAATATGCATCGGCGTAATAAGTATATATACCATATTCATTTCCGTGTCCTACAAGGTGAGCAAAACCGAAACCCGATTTAACGGAATCGACAAAAGCCGTGTGAGTTAAATTTCCATCTTTTTCATACATCCTTGAAATCTGCCAGTCTGCGGGTACTATATTGGCAATCGCTTCCTGTGAAAGTTTTTCATTGTAATAGCTCCATAGAATAGCAGCAGGTAATAGTATTTTTTTCTGATAACCTGGAGGGGGGGTCTTTTCGTAAGTAAGAACTTTATTTACGAAAGTTTCAGCCTGAGCAACTGTACGTACAGGGGCTCTCCCCACAAATACATCCGAATATAAATCTACCTCATCTGTTGATTCACCGTATAAACCGTCCCCATCAGCATCCCAATCACCATCAAGGTCAGAAAAATAAAGATCGGTTGGAATAGTGTCTTCGTCAGGATAATGCCCGACATGTGAATTAATATACCAGACATTTCTTCTCGGAACGATTTCTTGCCCCCATTCATAGTCGCATTGACCGCCAAGAAGAACCCATATTGTTCCCCATGAAGAATTCGCGTCCTTAATAAAATTTCTTACTCTCTCCGCGTTATCCGTTCCTGTATAATTGGCGTAAATGGAATCGAGTGTTACGACCTTTGCAGGAACACCCTTTTTCGTCTTCCAATCTGCGAGTTCCTGAAAAGCTGTTTTGAATGAATCCGCAGTTATTATTACATATTCCACAGTGTCTGCGGGTAAATCTAAACTACCTCTAAGTCCTATTGGAGGTTCTAACATTCCAATATCTTCAGGATTGAGGATTAGTTTTTTTATTCTTTCTCTGAATATTCTGTTTTGTTTTTCTGTTTTTGTGTTCGGTGAACGTAACTTATCTTCGTAAGTAACCCTGAAGTTTATTTTCGAATGAAAAATCAATTTCTTTTCGGCAGGTATATATTGTATGGGATAAATAAATAAATTTGCGAGTTTAAATCCGCCCATCGAACCAGTGTGGGCCGACTGAATAACTTTTTCAGGATAAGGGACATTTTGACTGTAGATATCGTCGTCCGGTTCAACAAAAGGGAAAACCTTGTCCTTTAAGAATGGCTGTGGTTGTTGAGTCGGATACACCTCATATTCACTTTCAAGTTCGATTGTGTCTACGGAAACAACCTCAACATCTATAACTTCAGCACCCTGAGGAATCAAAACCGAGATGGCTGCTCGCGGAAGACAGGGGGCACCTATCTCCCTGGTAGTTGACCTGCATCCTTCAAGTTTTATTAAATCGTATCCTTCAATCTCAGTAAACGAAATATCATCCCTATTGAAGGTTACTTCTTTTTCTAAAACACCGGCAAGTGCAGTTAATGCGAAAAAGAAAAGAAACGTATGAAATAACTTAAAAAAAACCCCTCTACTCGGTATTATTATTAACCTCCTTACTAATACTAATTTCTATCTTTTGCAATCCATTTGGAAATTTCTTAAAACTTAAGCAAAATTTTCTTCTTTATATAAAATAGGCACATGAACTATATATTAGAGTTTCGAAAATGCAACCATTTTTTCGATAAACGGTCAAATATTTACGATAAAAGGAAAAAAATACGATTTTTAAGTTTCTTTCTTCCCAATTTGCTCCTTGTTGATTTGGAAAAACTCATATCTCTATTGAGTTTTTTTGTTCTCAGTTTCAATATTGGTTTGGAGCTTTTCTGCCCCAATAGATTTTAAAGCTTTTATAACTGTACTTTTTAACTTATTGAGATTTATATTTTTAAATAAATGAGAAGGAGCCCTGGAATCAGACGCCCCAAAGCCTTCGACATAATTAAGTTTTTTTGAAAGATAAATCGCCAATTTTTCCTCTTTGCCTGGATCAGAACATTCCGCAAAAACCCATCCGATCGATTTACAGAATGGTATTATAAAATCTATATGCCAATGTTTGTTTTTTACACTTCCCTTTTTTAAATTTTTCAAATGTCTTTTTAATCTTTGAATTCCACTCATCGCTGAACCCACATAGGCGTAATAAGCGGGCTTGAAAACAAATCGCCCGATTTTTCCGACATTAATGCTTCTTTCCTTTTCTATTCTAAATATCAAAACATAAATCCCTTTCATAATTTTTTAGCCACTAAGACACTAAGGCACAAAGGCTTAAATTTTATTGATTACGCTTACATTCTCGGTAAAGCCGAACAACTTCATTTGCGTGAAGAGTTTCCGCTCTTCTTTTCAAGTCAATCGAAACTCGGTCTATATTATAATCGAAAAGATTATTTTTTAGTGTTTTTCTTTTATAGCGAAAAATATCCCTCAGGAATCTTTCAAAACTTTTATCAACTTCAATTATCGGATTTTCCTTTAGAACTCCTTTGATAGCTGTTGAAAATACATCAGGTTTCGGGAAGAAAGCTTCAGGCTTAATCTCAAATTCCACGGAAATATTATATAAAATATTAAACAGTATGGAAAGAGAAGAGTAAGATTCTCTACCCAGCTCTGATGTGAATCTCTCAGCAACCTCCTTCTGAAGCACAAAAATCCATTCTTTTATTTTATCCCTGTTGTTCTTAATTTTTTGTAAAATCGGTAAAGATACCGAAAAAGGGAGAGCACCTACAACGACTTCCGGAAAAGAAGAATCCAATTCTATTTGGAGAAAATCCTCACAAATAACGTTCATATCTATACCTCTTAAATAACCGCAAAAATACTTATCTATTTCCACCCCAATTACCTCAAAACCTCTATCTTTAAGATGCTTCGTTATGATACCAAGTCCTGGGCCTATTTCCAGTACTCTTTTACCACGAGCCAAAGACACCAGATCCGCAAACTTTCTTGCAATATTCTCATCAAGCAGAAGACTTTGTCCCCGGGCTTTGCTCAGAAATTTATTACCCAGAATTTTCTTTATTTCTTTTACTTTCATGCTTTTGAAATAAACGGTACATTAACTTTTTTTTGAAAAAATCAATATCAAACTCTATCAACTCATCATACCCTAATCCGTAGTCACCTCCTGCTTCCCATAGTATAAATCCATCGGATCGAGAATCGGAGGCTCCCTTCAACTGATTAAAAACGTACTTTCTGCCGAGCCTTGACCTTCTCCATGTAAAAGCTTGAAGGTATGGTACTATATCAATTTCTTTCTCCGGTAATCTTTCATGAGCTTTTTCAATTGATTTATATATCAAAGAATATGTTCTCCACTCCTTGGTGGAATCATTCATAAAATTATCGTGGAAATGAGAAGGATACAGCATCGGATAAACCGCATCAACCTTTTCAGCCATTTTTTCGAAATTCTGCCCCTCTTTTGCCAGAACATTAGCCCATACCGTATAACCATAGAAAGTAAGAGATATTCTCTTATTAGCGGGTTTAGCCTCCTTTACCATATCAAGAAATTTAACGATATTACTTAATTTGTTTTGCCAATTCCTATAAGGTTTTTCACCTGAAGGGTAACGTATATAATCAAACTGTACTTCATCGAATCCGGAATCAAAAGCTTTCTGCGTAATCTTAACATTGTACTTTCTGACCTCTGTAAGAGAAGGATCTACCCAGTACCCGCATTTCTCCTGAAACCAGATTCCCCCTTCGAAATCCTTTAGGGCAAGAGCTCCTCCATTTTTAAAGGCGAGTGCTTCATCTTTAAAAACACACTGCCTGGCGATTAAATAAACTCCTTTCTTTTTAGCTTTCTCAATAAAATCCTTATAAAGAGAAAACATCAACCTCCCTCTTTCGTCTTTCACATCAAGAACAGCAGCATTTACAAGGCCCAAATCCACCATTCGGAAGAATTTGTCTAACTCATACTTTGAATACAATACTCCGGGAGCAAGATAAATACCCCTTATAATAGGTTTCGCCTCAGTAACGAAAGGAACATCTACCGGAGAAAAAGCAAGTATAAGAAAAAAAATCATAAATATTTAGGCCACTAAGTCACTAAGACTCGAAGATTACACAGAATCACCCAACGCTCTACCTTTTTTATTTTTTGTTTTAACCATCCAACGAACCAACGACCTAACGAACCAACGATCCCAAAAAGAAAGAAACAACAAATTATACAAATAACACATATTTTACTTTGTGTTTTTGTGCCTTTGTGGCTAATATTACAAAACATCTATATCTTATGTATAAATAAACCGGATTTCAATTTTGGTTCGAACCAGGTAGATTTTGGAGGCATCTTATTACCATCATCAGATATTCTAATTAGCTGTTCCATCTGGGTAGGATACATGGAAAAAGCCACTTTAAATTTCCCCGAATCAACCAATCTTTCTAATTCGCTTAATCCTCTTATTCCTCCGACAAAATCTATTCTTTCGTCTTCTTTGGGATTCTTTATGCCTAAAATGGGATCAAGAAGATTTTCCTGAAGAACAGAAACATCAAGCGAATAATATGGGTCATCGGCTGGAAAAGTTCCCTCTTTAGCCTTTAGATGATACCACTTACCATCTATGTACATACCGAAATTATGATAGGTATCAGGATCACATTTTCCTTCGATACCCTCAATGGTAAAAAACTCTCTCACTTTACCGAAAAAAGCATCCTTTGTTAAAGAATTAAGATCCTTTACCACTCTATTGTAAGCCATTATCTTAAGTTCAGTATGTGGAAATACGACAGAAAGAAAAAAATTATATTCCTCCGAACCATTATGATTCGGATTATTTTCTTTTTTCTCCGCTCTTATATTCGAAGCCGATTCACTGCGATGATGTCCATCGGCTATATATAGAGTATCAACTTTATCAAGAACTTCCTGTATCTTACTTACCGTAGCTGTATCTCCGACTTTCCAGATTGTATGAAAAACGTTATCTCCTGTTTTGAATTTATAAAGAGATGGGGTTAACTTTACTTCGCTGAAAATGGAGTATATCTCTTCTGTTTTTTTCGTATCATAATAAGCAAGAAATATGGGACCTGTTTGAGCTCCCACGGTCCTTATATGCTTTGTTCTATCGTCAACCTTGACTTTCCTTGTGGACTCATGAGTACGGATATCTCCTTTGTCATACTCATCAACCGTAGCAAGACATACCAGACCGGTCTGGCTATGACCATTTTCATCTTCTTCGTAAATGTAAAAAGAAGGCTTATCTTCTTCGATGAGATACCCTTCTTTAATCAACCATTCAAGATTTTCATTACTCTTCTGGTAAATTCTATCATCATAGATATTGACATCATCAGGAAAATCAATTTCCGCATTTACAACATGCAAGAAACATAA
>Ga0315546_1000905_pt1 | contig 19983 bp, 26 predicted proteins | sample SalMarSW160170MG_FD_203833 | JGI IMG/M metagenome (GOLD analysis project Ga0315546, IMG submission 203833) | Salt marsh sediment microbial communities from the Plum Island Ecosystem LTER, Massachusetts, United States - Salt Marsh Sediment SW1601-170 ... | reverse complement strand
ATCAGGTGGCTTGTAACTATGCTTAACCTCAATTCTCTTTTGGGGTCACATCGTATGGAGCCCCTATTTCACAGGCGGCTAGAGCAGCTAAGGCATCAACAGCCCGACGGACATCCGCGAGTATTTTCATAACGAAGAATGCCAACCCAGCCATTATTATAAAGGTCAGGATTTGTGTAAGAGGATATCCAAACCACTCGATGCCCTCGGATATGGGTATGAATATTAAATTACCGAAAAGCCACAAAAGTATCGCAGCTATTACCCCCACCATTATAGCTGGAACAGCGCCTACGAGAGCCGCTTTAGATTCCTTGCTTACCTTCTCGTAGTATCCCGTTGCAGGAGCTTTTTCTTCCCTTTTGATAGGTGGCTTTGCCTCTGCCATAAAGTCATCTTTTTTTTATGTAGGGAATACCCCAAATATAAACCTCGCGCACCACACCTATCTAGCAGGTAGACGATTGAATTAAAAAGGGAGTTTGATCGGGCCTAAATGTTTTTGTTGTTTTCGGAGGAATGCGCTTTCTACGCCTGTGAGGACTGCCATGACGGTGGCGGTTCCATGTAGTTCTTTGGTGACTCTTGCTCCCCAGATTACTTTTGCTTTGGGTGGGATCGAACGTTTGATCAATTCGCCCGCATGATGGACCTCTTCTAGTGTCATGTCTTCTCCGCCTGAAATGTGTATCAGCATTCCGCGGGCTTTGGTTACGTCTTCTACGTCTAGGAGCCGCCCATTCAAAGCTCTCTCCGCAGCTTGTTCGACTCTATCTTCTCCTTTTGCTTCTCCGATTCCTATCGAGGCGATTCCGGATCCCGCCATGATGCTACGCATATCCGCATAGTCCAGGTTAATCAGGCTTGCGCATGTGATTGTTTCAGTTATGCCTTTAACGAATTTTCCCACGGTTGTGTTGGCGACCCCCAACGCTTCTCTCATGGGCAGGTTTCCGGCGAGTTTGATGAGTCTGTTGTTGTCGATTACAACAACGGTGTCGCATGCTGTTTTGAGTCGTTGAATTGCCTTTTTGGCTATGCTCATTCTTGATGTTTCGATTTCGAAGGGGAGGGTGACTACGCCTATAATCAGGTGTGGAGACTTGTTGCTGGAGACTTGTTCGCGGAGGTTCTCTGCTAGGCGCATGATGCCGCCGGTTCCGGTGCCTCCGCCTAAACCAGCTAAGAGAAATAGAATGTTTGCGTCAGAGATTTCCTCAGAGATTTCGCTCATGCTTTCGTTCACTGCCTGTTCGCCTATTTTCGGGTAGCCCCCGCATCCGATTCCTTTGCACGTCTTTTCGCCTATCAGAATCATGCTGTCAGCTTTGCTGATGGTTAGATGGTTTGCGTCTGTGTTCATTGAAACGAGTTTTCCTCCAGTTACGCCCCGTTCCTTTATCCATGTTATGATGTTGCAGCCGGCTCCGCCGATGCCCACCGCCAGGATGGAGGGTTTAGCGGTCTGTGCGAACGACCGGATTTTTTCTTTGTTACTAGGGAATCTTTGCTTCAACTTTTTTTCATTCCTGTTCTTTAATTTGCTTATCTGTATTAATGTGTGAAGAGAAATATAAATATTGCGTCTTACGATTACAGATATAGTTCTGTTAACTCTTCTCTCTACGGAACATCCTTTAAATCCTCAAACAACAACTTAACTGGTTCCAGAGGTGCCTTTGCTTGAAGAATAATCTGATGAAAAAATTTATGGACGCCTTTGTGGGAAACGGCGTACACTTAACCATCAGGGACGCAGGAAGCCGTTTTACAGTTCACACGATTCAGATTATGGAGAAGGCGAATGAGTCCTGCCCCGTCAAACAAGTGGAGGTGGGAGATCGCTTCCTCCGCCTCTTAGGACGAGACGAAAACGGGGGTGAAGCAGCCATCTTGTGTAACTGGAGCGAGCGGCTCTTACAAAATTTGCTGGAGAATTACACTCACGCCAAAGAAGCCGGATGCACTGAGATTCTGATGCTGAAAGGGGACCCCGACAACCCAGATAACTGGCTGCTACTGTGGAAGCCCGAACGCCAAAAGAAACATACACTATATATCAGTTAGAGGCGCCGCTTCTTGATGAGAGCCTAGCCGCTGCTATATATTCTGTGAATGTTAGGTTCTTTTTTGGTTCCGGATATTTTTTGGGGTTGTTGCCAACTTTCTTGAAGAGGCATTTCATTATTTGGATCTCAATTATTTTGGCTCCGGCTCCAAAGATTTTCTCGATGGCGTCGGCGAATTCTTCAATTTTATAGGGAATGTTCTGCCTGTCGATTTTGAAGGTTTTTCTTAAATGGTAATAGATTGACTGTTTAGGCGATTCTCCGAGCATAGAGAGTCGTTCATCTATTGTTTCCAGCAAAACTTCTTCAAAGCTTGTTGTTTTGTTTTCAACCCCGATTTTCGGACCGAGTTGTCTCATGTTTTTTATTCCTTTTATATTTCCATTTGACTATTGTTCTGAAGCATATTACAAAAATTGAGGTGTTGTCTGCTCAGCTACACATGATGAACTGCAGGAAACCTGTAAAGTATTTTCTAGCTTGCTAAGGGTTTCCAAGACGGCTATTCCCTTTTCGGTGAGGTGATAGAAGCGTCTTTTCCCCACAGGTGTTGCCTTGACCAGATTTTGTTTGATGAGGAAATTCAGGCATCGCCTCACGGTTTTATAGTTGATCTCGGCCTGGTACATGATATGGGTTAATTTGGAGGAACCACGAGCCAAAGCCTTAAGAATATTCACGTAAACATCAAGCCTAGACCTCATCATCTCTAATCACACAGCTGGATAAATGAAGATTTACCTGATAAAACTTATGAATTTAAAGTCAGTGAACGAAAGGCGAAAAAACAAATGAGAAAGAGGATTAAAGAAATCATACCCGTCTTTATAGTGGTAGCTTTGTTGGCTCCTCTCATAATCTATATTGTTGCTGCGTATGCTAGCAGTTTCTCTTCTTCCGTCATCATGTCCGCCGGTAGTATGGAACCAGCCGTTCCAGTCGGCAGCATAATATTTGTTAAGACGGTTGACCCCGACGACGTGAAGGTTGGTGACATCATTGCCTTCCAAAGAAGTGACTCAAGAATCCTTCACAGGGTTATAGATAAAATTGTTGAGAACGACTCCTTCTACTTCAGGACTAAAGGTGACGCTAACGAGGATCCTGACCCCTGGGGCGTGAGACCGGAGCAGATTCGCGGAGGCCTTTTCCTGACCATACCCTACTACGGATATCTAATCAATTTTGCCGCAACGCCCGTGGGCTTCGCGCTCATGGTCCTAGTGGCAATACTCCTCATAGCCAACATGGTACGAAAAAATATTAAACGCCACAAAACGGGTTGTCACATTTCTAATCCTCTATAGCGCTGGTTGTCATCCACAACATAGACAATAACGACAAAAACTAGCCAGAGAATACACAGTGCTATTATGGACATCCACCAATCTGCAGAAACCCACGTTGTTATATAGTCATAGATGCCGAAAGAAAGGGCAACCCAAAGAATGAAAACTAATCCGAGAACAATAAATTCAAAAGCGCTTTGGGTTGTTCCCATTTTTTAATGAGGGGCAAATCTTATATGTTTTTTGTGTGAAATTGGGGGAATGTGTCGATGTTTGGGATTGATCTGTTGATTAAAAGAGATATGGAATTCACAACGTATGTTCGGAGGGAGGGGAGGATAACGGTTCCGAAGGAGGTAAGGGCCGCGTTAAATATTAGGGAAGGCGAACTGGTGACGTGCACCATTAGAAAGACTGGGAAGACAGAAAATGAGTGAAAAGAGGAAGACGTTTGTTGCTAGGCAAGACCTGACGAAGCGTATAAGCGAGATGGCTAAGCGGAGAGGCTACAGCCTCTACGACATGGTAAACGAGGTTTTCGAGTTAACCGTCAAAGCCGAGGACTCTGGCGTAAACCTGAGAAACGCTGTTGAGGAACTTGGGGTTCTGAAGACAGCCAAGGAAGCCGGATTCATACTATGCATGGAAAGCCTATGGTACGACATGACAGAGCTTGCATACAAAAAGGCGAAAAGCAAGACATTGAAAAGCTGGTTCAACGCCGGAGTTTGGCTTGCAAAACGATACGTCACAAGCGAAAACGCGGATCCCTTCGAAGCCTTCAAAAAAGACCTGGAAGCCTTCACCTGGAACACCCCAGAATTCAACATAGAAAAAACCGAAAAACAGGTTTCAGTTCGAATAATAAGCTCCAGGTTCCCAGAGTCCTACACGCTACTGTATGAAGCCTTCTTGAAGGGAGTCCTAGAAACTTTCGGCTACAAAACCGTAGACAAGGAAGTTGAGAGAGGAGGCATCCGCCTGAAGGCCAGGAAGGAGGCCGAAGCCGATGAGCGAGGCTAAGGCTAAACGGAAAAGGCTCGTTTATGTTCCAGAAGACCTCCTTGCAGACGTTACAGAAGCCGCGAGGAAAAACAGCGAATCCTTAAGCATGTTCGTCGAGGAAACATTAAAGCAGGCTCTTAACGTAAACCACCTGGGCTACAGCCGCGAACAGGCAACAGAAACATTACAGGTTATGCATGCACACAGGATTTTGGGCGGAGCCTTCGTACCCCTAGACGTCCTCAACTACTTAACCACAAAAGCCTACGAGACAGAAAAAGAGAAGCTACTGGACGTGTGGTACGAAAGCGGAAAATGGCACGGAAAGTACATAAAAGAAAAATTCGAAGACCCAGTTCAAGCCCTCAAAAGCTTCCTTCAAGCAACAAGATGGGATTTAAGCGAAGTCGAAGTTAGACAAGACGAAAGCACGGTTAAACTGAGATGCGTCTCAACCGTCCTCACAACAGAAGCCACAGAGCTGCTCAGCAAATTCGTAGAAGGAGCAATGCACAGCATAGATTACAAGACAGAGAAAAGTGACACCCTGAAAGGAATGATAGTTTTCGAGTTCAAGAGATAATGGTGGAAAGGTGGCCCGAAAGGGGGCGGAAACTGGCTGGGTTACTTGCATTTCCCAATTTTCCGCCGAGAGTCAGCTTTGCCAGTTTGTCTCTCTCCCACCCCACAAACAGAGGAAAAATGATGAAACTGAACATTTACGACAATATCGCCTGTTGCCCTCATTGTCTTCACCCGTTGTGGCTCAGGAAATATAAAAAAGGGGAAAGGCTTGTTTGTCCAAACTGCGAAAAAATGATCCCTCACAGCCAAAAAGTCATTAAAGAGTGCATTAAGATCAAAAGAAGATTCTAGCGCTCAGCACTTCTATATAAGTCTTGTGTGTACAAAGTACAAAACCGCCAGTAAATCTTGTGCAGTTTGTACCTCATGTTAGCATCTGCCTACAATAATGTTATATAATATATCGTATCCTTTCATATACTACGAACATATAGGAAAAAACTAAAATGATATACAAAAAGAAAATATCTACAATAGCACTCATAACAATTCTAACACTATCAATAATCATGGCAGCAATACCCATGGCAAGCGCAGCACCTCTAACCGGTGTGACCGCAACACCGACTGATGCAACTGCGGGAGAAACTACAATCTATACCATAGCTTTTACAACCGTGGGAGCTTTAGCCGTTGCAGCACCTGCAGACCAAATTTTGATCACGTTTCCAAGCGGATTCGATGCCAGCGCAGCAGCGGTTGATGGAGCTACAGTAACTCAAAGCGGAACAGATCCAACCCTTGTAAGCGCCACAGCAACCTTAGTTACACTTGACGTAGCAGCTAACGAACCTGCAGGAGCGCAGAGTATAGTTCTATCTGGAATCGTTAATACTGAGACAACAGGAGCCACATACACGGTATCAGTTGAGACACAGGACGGAGCTGCGGTTAATATAGATGGACCAACAGACTCTGGCGTGTTCACGATTGATCCAGCAGCCCTAGACTACTTCACCTTTGACCTTACCAATCTTGGAGACCCAGCACTCGCAACCCAAGGACAAATTCTTAGCGGGACTATTCCTGTAGAAGCCTACGATGAATACGACAACCTGAAAACCGACTATACTGGAACTCCAGTGTTAACCTCAACGGACATCCTCGCAGTCCTTTCAGATCCAGCAGCTTTTGTTTCCGGAGCAGGAACCATATTAGCCGCCGATGTGGTGTTCAACACTTTCGGTTCACAGAAATTAACGCTGACCGATGGCACGATATCAGCGGTCAGCAGTCCAATCACGGTAGGCGCAGAATTACTAATTCCAGCTAGTGCCATTACCGTTACTGGGAACGTTGGAGACAAGATAACCGTCTATGGAACCGCTGAACCCTTTAGCACCGTTACAGTATACTGGGAGAGTCTTTCGGGCCAAGTTTTGGCCACAGTAGGCGCCGACCCCAGTGGCGACTTTGATGTCAAGGTAACAATTCCCTCGGCAGTCACCGGAGCTAATCATTATATCGTGGCCAACGATGGCACTGACACGCTGAGCGCAATCTTTGATGTGGATGCAAGCCTCTCTGTTGCTGGTGTTCCACCGGTCAGAGTTTTGCCAGGCGACTCTTTTACTCTAACAGGACACGGCTACGCTAAAAACAAGGCCATTACCGTGACTCTTGACGACAACGGTGGTGATTTCTCTACCGTAACTATTACTACCCCAACCATAACCACAAACGCTACAGGCTCCTTCTCGGCAGTCATTGTTATTCCTTCTACCATAATTCCAGCCGAGTATGACGTCTACACTGTAACAGCTACTGACCCAACTCCAACCGCAGCCACTGCTTCGATTACGATAGACTACTACGTTACCGTGACTCCTACAAGCGGTCCGACAGGCATCACCATCACAATCTCAGGCAGAATTCCAGCGAGTACAGATTATTCACTGTTAATAGACAGCACAACAATACTTACTGGCACTTCAGGTTCTGACACTCGCTTCTCTCAGACATACACTATACCCCCCTTGACAGCCGTAATGGCTCACACTGTCTATGTAAAGTGGACAGTTGCTACCGTCGTTAATACTAGAGAAGCAACGTTTACTGTTACTGCAGCACCTACACTAACAAAGATAGATCCACCTTCTGACGTACCCGGAGCCACAATTACCATAAGCGGTAAAGATTTCTGTGCAGGCGCCAACATCACTGCATACATTAGCACCACCATTGTAAACAGCACTCAATTGGACGCCCGCTTCGGCCCCACTGTCGCCTTTGGACCATTCGCTGGAACATTCACTAACCTCGAATTTACAGTTCCAGCTCTTGCGCCCGGACTCTACACACTTACAGTCGTAGATGAATATGGTGCATCAACCGGAACAACCCACACTTTCACAGTGCTCCCAGCACCAGTCACAACGATAGCATTGAGAGCCACCTCATACTACAGAGGTGACACACTCAGCTTCAACATCGTCACCACCGAAACCAGTCTAGGCACAATAACTGTTACCGTTAACGATCCAGCTGGCGCAACATGGTGGACCACAACCGCTTGGCTACTAACACCAGGTATTCTAACCCAGAGCGTGCTATACCAAGACCAACTCTTCGGGGCTCTTCCTGCAACATTGCCCGCTGATGCTTCATTAGGATCCTGGAACTGGACAATCACATACACACCAGCAAGCACTACTGTCTTGACTAAGGCTACTGGTCTCTTCGCTGTCTCTGCTTTGCCTACCATGGATAATGTTCTTGCCAAAGTTGATGAACTTGGAACTAACATGACTTCTCTCCTGAATGCACTTGACGCCAAAATCACTTCAATCGACGGCGCTGTTGCAACAATCTCAACCAAGGTTGGCACCATTCAAACAACTGTCTCAGGCTTGGATGCTAAGATAACAAGCATAAATAATGGCATGGCAACCGCCCAGACAAGCCTCGGCACTGTCCAAACTTCACTTGAAAGCTTGGATGCTGTCCTAGAAGTTGTGGCAGGTGACACCGCAACCATCAAAACAAGCATTGGCACTTTTGAAACTAGCCTAGACGCCTTGGATGCCACTATAACTGTTATAGGCGATGATATAACCGCTATGGCCGGCGACATCGTAACCATCAAGACAAGCATCGGCACCATAAACGGAACAATAACCTCAATAGAAGACGGCATAGCCACAATCGACACCGAAGTTGGCACAATACAAGCAGACGTTACAGCCCTCCAAACCGACGTAGCTGCAATCGACGTAAGCGTTGACATGACCCCAATATGGATCGCAGTAGTCCTATCCATGGTCGCGGCAATAGCCGCATGCTATGCAGTCATAACAATCCGCCAGAAAATAGCAGGATAAACCAAACAACCATAAAGGTTAAATTCCCCCCCTCTTTTTTTGGGATAACAGTTTTTTTATGTGATAACAATGAACGAAAAAAGTGAACAAACAAAGGTTTCAGAAAACATACTGAAACATCTGAACAAATACAAAGAGTTCTGGTTCTTCTTATCCGGACTGTTCCTCGGCTACCTGCTCCACGCCATAGCCTAAAGGGTTCAACCCCCCTTTTTTATTTTTTAGCTCCGAAAATTTTAAACTTGACACACAAATAGATAGTGTGGAGATGTAGAATCTTGCAGTTTCTAAAGTACATCAAGGTTAGACGAGTTGAAACACGACCCGACGATGCCTGGTACGACATGAGTTTACGTCAGTTAAGAACCGGCGAAGTATGTTTTTACACTGTTAAAGACTTCCTTACGGGTGATTGGCTTTTAAAAATATGCAAAGACACGGAACAGGGAAAATTCTTGGTTAAGGCTATGAAATGCCCGGCAGGTGTCCGCTTCTCACAGTTGGAAGGAAGAACAATGGTTTTTCAGGATAGCAAGATTGAGGGAATGCTTTACGATGTCATTTCTTTATCGGAAGTGTATGAGAATAATAGGCTTAGACGAAATGTGGTTTCCAGCATCGAAGAAGTTCCAGCAGTAATCAAAGAAAACTATACAATTAAATCTTACGAAGAGGCAACCGGAAAGAAAGCACCCGGAAAACACCTAGTTACTCTGAGCAAGCGAGAAAACGAAAAAGAACTCGTAACCCTGTTCATACTTGAACGAGCATGGCCGATTTCAAAAAACACACCAGAAGAGAAACTTGAAGAGGAAGAACAGAGGCTGCTGAAGACAAAAACAACCAAAAAAGAAGTGGACACGGGACAGGTTTGGTCATGCCCCATCTGCGGAAAAAAGCATCGTTTAGTACACGTAGAAACAGAAAAGACCATTAAACACGCGCTACGAAAGCCACGTTCAGGATCAAGCTGAAAGGGCTCATGGAAGCGTCCACACTCGGCGACGGTGTGGTAGGAGTTTACTCTCCTAGGAGACACATCCTTGGGCCCCAGCAAACCTTGTTATTAGGCTCCTAATATGGAGACTCTTCGTGACAAAAAATCATGGCTTTCAAAATAAGATTGGAAGACAAATCTTTTATGTTCCGACTTCGCCGAGGTGTATGTGTCCCGCTACCCTTTCCATAGTCCTAATGCTAAGCCAACCAAGAACATTATGGACGAGTATGGCAGAATATTCTTTAATCCCCCACCCATTTCAATTATTATCGGCAGAAACTCCATTGCCTTCTCATAAATATCCTGGAAAGCAAAACTCACGTATCCTGCCACGACGAGAACTATCACCAAAGCAAAAACACAGAAAACAAGTTTTGTACTGCGCTTCACTATAAAGCCAACTAACAACCCGATGATGAAGGGTACGACTACTGGAACAATCCAAGCCAACTCAGGGGGAACAGACATTCTTCCAACCTCATGATAATATAGAGAAAAACTCCATGTACTCTGTTATGTCTTTGCTCATGACCGGGTTGAGTGATAGTGTCTTGCCGCCTTTATGCCGTAGCAAGTACCCTTCGTTAACAAGTGCTCTGATAAGTCCCCTGACTCTTTTCCCGTTTCTTTTTACTCTTTTGGCAAGCCAGTTAACAAGAGTGTCTAGAGAAAGGTATTTAGCTTCCCAACAATTTTTTCTGAACAACTTGTTCATTACGTCAACTTTAATCTGCTCATCAGCCATTTCTCGCTTGGGCATAAAGTTCACTTATCATACTTTTAAAAGGAAACGTATTAATACATATCGCTTCAATAGAAATTGTGCACGCATTAGAGGAAGTCACTATGACAGAAGAACTCTACACGAGAAAAGAATACTCGTCCATAATAATCAAGACGTTAGGAGATTCGCCCAAGTTGAGGATCGTGGACTTTTTCTTAGATAACCCTCTGTTTGACTTCATGAAAAAAGAAGTTATCGAAGCTTTAGGGATGAGCAAACAGACTTTTTACAAGTACTTTCCTGACTTGGAGGAATACGAGATAGTTAAGGTTTCCAGAAGAATAGGGAAGGCTAAGCTTTACAGGATAAACCCAGAGCATCCGCTTGTAACTATGCTCCGAGACTATGAGAAGGAAGTATCGTTGCAAATAGCTGAGAAAGAAGCCGACAAAATGCGAAAACCGATTCCAGCGAAGGCATAGCATTGACGTATATGAAAATCAAGCGGCTGATCAACGAGGGCATATTCCTCAACTTCTCAGACTTCACCAGGAAAGCCATTGAAGACGAGTTGGCGATGCTTGGGGAGACGGAGACCATCAGCGTAAAGAAGACTTCAGTTTCTTTACCAACAGTTTTCCCATAGCTCACATTTATCACTTCCCAACAGCTGCTGAAACAGGCAATTCACAACAATACTTTGGGACTGGAATTTTTTATGGCGAAGGTTTTTAGCTCCAGTGAAACCTGTCAATGATTAAAAGAATAGGGTTTACCATGAGATTTGTTGATGCTCACGTTCACCTTGCAGACAGTAAGTACGCACAGAATGTTGGAGAAATCGTTGAAGGCGCGAAGCGGTTAGGCGTTTTTGCTTTGGTCGCCAATTCTATGGACCTAGAATCAAGTCGTCAAAGCCTTCGTTTAGCTGAGGAGTATCCTGATCATGTGTATGCTGCTTTAGGGATTCATCCTTGGAACACCAAAAATCTAGGCTCCAATGAAATACAGGAGACAATCGATCTTATTTTCGAAAATGGAGAGAACCGACAAAGAGTAGTGGCTGTTGGGGAGATAGGTTTAGATTCCAGTTACTCGGGAAGCGGAGAACCCACAGAAATCCAGATGCAAGTCTTCCATAAGATGCTTTCCGCGGCTGAGAAAATATCTTTACCTGTGATAATCCATTCTAGGGGAACCACTAGCCAAATTGTGAGCCTACTCCCGTCCTACAAAATCAAAAAGGTTCTTCTGCACTGGTTCAGCCAGCCCCACAGCCTAATCCCCACAATAGTGGACCGCGGCTACTACATCACCGAGGGACCGCCATCCGTATTCTCAGACGGCATCCGAGAAGTCATTAGGCGCATACCCTTAACGAATATTATGACAGAAACGGATGTTTCAGCTATGTTCTTCAACGGACCTGTTATGTTGTTCGGGGTCATTTACGCTTTCTGAAGATTTTGCCGCCGTCCATGTAGTCTCCGGTGACGTATTCGAAGCCCACCTCGATGAGCTGGCAGGCTTCATCAACCCTCTCGGCGACTCTAACGGTGAACTGGTCGTTTTTTGTTCTGAAGATGGCGTGATCGAGGTCGATGTATATGAGGGTGGTGTTGATGCTTTGGTGGCCCAGCAGACGTTTGACGTGTAAGATGTCCCTGGTGCGGTGGTATTCCGTTGTGCCTTTCAGGTGGCGTAGGCTGCACAATGTTATGTTCGCGATTCTGGGGTTGTTGAGTTTCGCGGCTAACCTGCGTTTCTGCCTTCCCCAGCTGATGTAGAACACTCTCATGCTTAGCCAACGCACATATTTGTTAACAATGAAGACGTTGTAGCTTTTAGTGCTGTGATCTAGGTAGCCAACGCTCATTTTGATAAATTTAGGGACAAGCACATACCATTCGTGGCCTTTCTTCGGGATCATAACCCAAGGTTCTTTAATGAAGTCTTCCAAGAACTCGGGGTCAATTTGGCTGGCTTGATGTTTATCTAACAATTCCTTGAATTGGTCACGCACTTTTTCTCTCATTTTCTTTATGCGCTCTTCAACCTGAAGGAACTTCTTTTCGATGTTTTCGACAGATCTTCTTAAGTCTTCAATTTCACTCATTTTTGTTTACTCCCTCACCCTCTGGACAGGCCAAATAGGCAGGTTAGGCTTCTGCTGTTGTTGTTTTCGACGTTTCTTCTTTGGGCGTTTGGGCGCCCACTTAGAGCAGGCATCATCACTATTCACATGAGAGCCGTCTAGGACACATCGCGGAGCTGAACCTCCGACGGTTCCTTTCCAGAAGTAGCGGCAACTTCCACAGGTCGAGGAATCTAATTTGTTATTCATCATTCAATCTCCTTTTAATGCGCTCCAAACCCGTTTAATCACTCCGCGGAGTTTAACAATCGCAGCTTTAATCTCATTCAAAACATCAACGTGTGTTTTCAGATTTTGTGCGAGGTACAACCCAGCCATTGCTTGTAGCTTCGCGGCTTCCTTTAAGTCTCCGATGTCCTCTATCTTGAAGTCGGTTCTGATTAGTCCCTCATATAACTCTGTTATTTTCCGCAGATCGTCTTTTGAAAAAACTTTATGGGTGGTCTCTAGTTCAGGCACCTTCTTCGATTGGTCTATGGCAAGTCTGTCGCTTCTATACGTTAGATTAACATTTTCTTTCATGCTTGTTTTAAGATACTCCACAGCAAGAGGATCAAACATGCGAGCATATTGTTGGTTGTAGATTACAGTTACGGGTCCCAAAACAAGGCCGGGGTATTCCTCCTGCAGAAAATCCTGCACCCTCAAAACCAACCGATACGCCACGTCAAAACAAGCATCTTGACTAGCACCATACACCTCTTGAGGAATAAACTGTACACTCCTCGGATTAAAGACGACATTACAACCCCACAGTCGCATCTTATAACCCACACGATTCTTAGGATAAAACTCAGCCCAACCACCAGTCTTCAACCTCTCCTCAAAATCCCCAGGCTTCCGCAAAATCTTACACACAAAACCAAAACCATGACCACGAACAACCTGTTCCATTTCCTCTACACCCCCCCGTCGGAAAAATGGAAATAGCTAGCTTAGCATTCTCAGTGAGCTCAAAGGGTCTAAAATTGAAGATTGTCTTCTGTGCTATTAGCCCCAATTCTTTTAATTTCGTTGTATGTCGGCTTATTGTAGCTTTAGGAACTTTTTTCCCCTTTCTTTTCCTTAATTTCTCATTTAATTGCTTGTTTGTATTAGAGCCCACTGCTATGCCAATCAGAATCTCATAGTCAAGCTTTGAAAGACTACTACTGTATTTCCGTTTTCTGTTCCATCTTGTTTCAACACCTTCTCGCGTCAAAAGCCGACCCCACAACCTCTATTTTTTACGTCTGTCAATTCGCCGACATCGCTTCAACTACGATTCTCTCCTCTAGCTTCTCTAAGCGCCTCAGCTTCAATCTCTTCCGCTGTCGCGATGGCCTCGCGAATTTTTTGGCGGATGTAGGACGACATTGTGCCATATCCTAGGGCTTTGACGGCAGCTTCGAACTTCCGGCGTTGTTGACTGGTAACGTCTATATGTAATTGATGCGTCATTTTTTCTCACCGTCCGTTTTTTTACACACCATTTATCCAGATAATATGCCAATATCCAGATTAAGGAATAAATTCGGATGGATTATGCCTTGCAAGCCTCGAAAAGACATCATCCCAAGGGCAGGAAAAGAGGAAGCGGATATAAGTCTCAAACACTGATATTACTAACACTAACTAACGGAGCCGCCTCGTCTTCTGATATTCAACAGCTGAGTAGGTTGAATAAGGACACTGTATGTTCGAATCTCCGAATATTGAAGGGAATAAGGGCTGTCATTGCTGAACGGGAAGGCAGAAGTATTATTTATCGACTTGGTGAACGCCCATTTTGGAAGTGGCTTCTCTTCCATGCTTTTATAGGGACGAGAGGGGCTCGAAAAGCTCTCCAGATCATAAAACGCCTATTCACAGATTTTCCTAGGATGATGAAGCCAATTGAAGAAATGTATAGTCTCGTTAGGAACAATGCTGAACTATATGAAGGGTCAAAAGAGAAGTATCCTGAGTTGAAAGATAAGGATGTTTGGTATGTGACATGGCTTGTAGAACAATGCAGGGATGTTAAGCAAGCGAATAAATATAAGAATCGACCAATCAGAGCTTGGACTAAAAAGCGAGTAGGGAAAGAAAAGTGGCGAGAAAACCGAAAGGTTCAAAGGAAAAACGTCGGTGAAAGATGCTCAGAATGCGGTGGCACAAACCTCATTAAAGACTATGGCACTAACGAAACTGTTTGTGGGGTCTGCGGGCTAGTTATAAGAGAACAAGAAATGGAGGATTCTTGGATAGGCTCTCGTCTTGTACCGAGAGGGAAGGAGCCGCAACTCAAAAGGTATTTGAAAGATCAGGAAAACTTTGCCAAATTTTGCAGACAACTATGTAAAGGGTTTCGTGATTGGCAGAAAAATTTGGTGATAAAGATAACATTAACGCTTTACCACGATTTTTTACAAACTTGTTTTCCAGAGATCATAGACTTTGCGGCGGAACATAGAATTAAAGACTATGAGAGACTTCCATTTGACCACGCAATTAAATTCGACAATATGGTGATTCAATTGGTTAAAAAAAGAGTCGATAAAGTTGAAGAGTTCTCCGAAGAATTGAAGAGTGAAATCGACTATGTCCACGACTACACTAGGTTTTTGAGATCGCAAAAGAAATCTTAGGCACGAAAAAAGCTTATTCATATTTTTTGGTGTTCTTTAGGTCTTTTCGCCATATTTCGTTTAGGGACATCATTTTGGGGTAGCCAAACACTGAACAGTCTCTAGGAAAGTCACGGTTACAATAGAACCTACGTTTTTTCGTAAGCACGTTTGTGGCTTCGCCGAGATTCACGCATACCTCCGTTGGATGGAGCAACCGATCAAAGCAGCCCTTCGCAGAAACAAACGCCCTATCCTTGAACATCCTCTTATTCCACCTTCACTTTTTGTAGAGTCTCCATTACTGTAGCATAAACCCGGGGATGGTTTGTTCTGAATTTTTCGACGCTATCACAGATTCTGATTGCAGTTAAGGCGTCTGTTGGAACGATTTTCAGGATTGCCTTAAACTCCTCAACATCCATCTTTCACACCCGCATCATCAGCTCTTAGCTTCCTCAAAAGAATAGGAAGTTGCTTATTTAACGCTTTGGAGACCAGCACCGAAAGAAACAGGCATCAGGGTTTTTCAGCTATTTTTTTAGCATCCTCTAGACATTCTGAACATTGAAATGTTTCAGAGTGACCATGACGGTAATCTTCGTATAATCCATGTTTCTTGCATTTAACAGCGTAGATAGGAAGACTGGCATTCCATCCTTCTCGCTTCTCCCATCGCAGGAATCCAGATCCGTTAATTCGTAACTGAAGTTTCTGCCACAAACTTAACTTAATGTTTTTCACTCCCGACAAACATTCACCCTCCACATCATAACCGCCAGATTTTGCGTAATTCACAGATATGTTTTATGAATTTTTACTAAACATCCGTAATTCTCAAACTGCAGTTCGGGGTCTTATAATGACTCTGGGCAAATTCGGATAAGATTTTAAGATGTAGCCTTCCGGGTCAATAATACCAAAATCAACGAAGCGCCTAAATTCTTCTTGACTGATGCTGTCGAGCTGCGCCACATACTCTCTTCCTTGCTCTTCTAGGGTGGCCTCGCCCCAGATCCTGTAGGACACTAAACGTACGCGTTTAGCAACTGTTATAGTGACGTCATCGTCATCCATGATCCTGCCCTCTTAATTAGAGGGCCCGTTTTTGCGTGGGAAGCTCTCGGGGGGGCATGTCGCCTGGAGCTGTCCTCATGACCGTCAAAGCATATATCGTATGCAATAACATTTCTCTTTGGACATATGGTTTTTTATAAGGAAAGGAGTAACTTGACGAGATGGGGATTTAAAGTTGAAAAGCATCGTAATTGGAATGCTGATGGTTGCATCGATTCTCAGCGCAAACGCGGTTATTATCTTTGACGTTACCCAGAGCCAGATGCAGGAGCTGAACATAGAGTTCGATGAGATAATGACTGAATCACTAGACTTCCTAGACCACGCGTGGGATGTAGCGAAAAAGTTTCAAGACCCAAACTATGACTACGACCCTTCAGAACTGGGAAACTACACAACCCCAGAAAATCACACAGCAACAGCTAGTTCTAAATACGTTTTATGCGGTTAAACTCTTCACTTTGAAGCTTCCTCACTTTTGAAACGAGCAAATCTCAATTTTGTATCCTCAAAAGTGAAAATAAAAAAAAGAGAGGGGAGGTTTTAGCCCAGATCGACGAACGAGCTTGCTGGCATACCGCCTGGAGCGGTGCGCACAACGCTTAGAGCAGCGCCGACAGCGGTTTTAACTTCGATCTTCACAGCATCATAGTCAGCAATCGTGTGGTCTGCAGTTGCGTTTAACCTCATTACTAGGAACGCTTTCTCAGTGGATTCGAGAACAGTGTCGTTGTCGCCGTTGTATATTGCGAACTTCGCTTCGTCACCAGATAGGCTCAGAGTGGTGTTTAGACTGTCCCAGTCCGTTTTATTTGTTGAAATCGCACCTTCATACACGTTCATTAGTGTTGCGTTTGGCAGGTACACCGAAACTATGACTGATTCGTTACCGAGGTCTAACGCGGCTTTGCCCACTGAAAGCTTCACTGGAAAGATTATGTACTCAATCTTGCTGGTGGCTTCAGTTTTTCCTGTTACTACTCCGTCTAGCTGCAGTGCGCTTAATGATTCGTCAAGTCCTGACTGTATTGTTTCCTTTGTCTTCTGTGTGGTGTAGAAGCCCATGTTTACGACCACGTAGCTTAGGGCTGCAGCGATTATGATGAACGCTATCAGCACTATGGCGGCTTCGATGCCGACGATGGCTTTCTTATTTTTGTGTAGTTTGTTGAACATTGTTTTACACCGTTACCCAAGTGTCTTTCGGCATTGACTCTGGCATGGTGAACTCCAGTGAAAGCGGTGCAGTCTTCTCAAGTCTTATCTCAATGATTATTTGTGCTCTGACGGCTGCGGCATTTGTGTTGCCTAAGTTTATTATCATGTAGCCTTTCTCGAAGGCGTCCAATGACTCGTCGCCATTAGTGTTCCCAATGAAAAGTGTGGCGTTGCCCTCGCCTACACCTTCAACTAGTTCAGTGAAGTTTTTGCCAGTTGGATCTGTCTGGTTTACGCCGTCGTATACGTTTGCCAAAGCGTTTTTGCCCACTTTAAGAGTGACGGCTGTTTCGTTCCGCCACATTGCAACGTACTTGACTCCGTAAGCTCTCAGTGGAATAATGATCGCTGTTACGTTTTCGCCGGTGTCTGACGTTTTTACGAATATTGTTCCGTCAATGGCTAGTGGTGTGCTTGCCTGTTTCAGGCCTTCCTGGATTACTGTTTTGCCTCTTTCTGTTGCGAACAAGCCTTGGTTGACGACCATGAAGCTGAAGACTGCTGCGATTATGACGAATGCTATGAGTATTATTGCTGCTTCCAAGCCTACGATAGCTCTTTTCTGTTTTAGAAACCTCTTGATTTCCTTATTCATTGTTTTTCACGATTATCCAGATGCGCTTTTGTTTGTATTAAAACTTATGAAGTGGTAATCCACATATTAACTCCATAAACAAAAGAGGCGTTGCATTAGCTAAACGTGAACTAACGGAAAAAGAAAAAAGGGGGGAAGTTTTAGCCCAAGTCAATGTACGATTCTGGAAGCATGCCGCCTGGAGCCATCCTGACAACTGTTAGGGCTGCCCCTTTAGCTCCTTTAACCTCAACCTTCAGAATGTCATAGTCCATCATTGTATGTCGTCCGCCAATAGGTGGAGTTTCGTCTAAATGTATTATGAGGAAGGCTTTCTCTGTAGATTCAAGAACGGAGTCTCCGTCGTCATTGTAGATTACGGACAGGGCAAAATCTTGTTCTGGGCTAGCGACGAATATGGTTGTCATGTTATTCAACACCTTTTGTAAGTCAATAGGGTCTTCTCCGTATGTGGTTTCGTTGTATAAGCCCCTGTAAAGGTTTAGCAATGTTGCTTCTGGCAGGTAAACTGAAGCCACAATTGTTCCGTTCTTTAGATCTATTGCTGCTTTTCCGGCTGAAAGCTTCACCGGAAACACTATCCATTCAATATGGCCTGCGTCGTTTGTTTTTCCCGTTACCACTCCGTCAAGTTGTAGGGCTGCCAGAGATTCATCAAGTCCCGACTGCATTGTTTCTTTCGTCTTCTGCGTAGTGTAGAATCCCATGTTGATGACGACGTAGCTTAGGGCAGCGGCAACTATTATGAAAGCTATCAGCACTATGGCGGCTTCTATTCCGACGATGCCTTTCTTATTCTTTAAGAGTTTTCTCATCACTTTTCACCTCTATAATGCGGGTACGTACGTGCCTTGGGGCATAGACTCTGGTATGCTGAATTCAAGTGAAAGCGTGGCGCTTTTCTCAAGTCTTATCTCAATGTTTATTTCGTCTCTGGCGAAGGCAGCGTCATCCTCTGCAAGCGTTACTATCAGGAAACCTTTCTCTCCCGTGTCTAAAGCTTCGTCTCCATTGCTGTTTGCAATGGCAAGGACAACCCCCGTGGTCAGCCCTTTACCATTAGTGTATGTCATATTGTATCCATTGTTGTATGTTTCATTCACGTAAATGTTGCACGGCTCACCAGTCATAGTTTGGTTAGCCAGTTGAAAACCTACGAAATCGTCGAATTCATACCCACTTGGTTCGCAGGTATTGCCTGTTGCATTGTAATGTGTGACAATTTGTGATGCGTTGATATTGGGTTGACCGATGTATAGTACGCCTAAGTACACGTTTGCCCATGCCCTTTGACCTATCTTCAACGTCATAACCGTTTGCTCTTTCCCCATTGCCACGTATTTGACTCCGAAGGCTTTCACTGGAATTATGATGACGTTTACCGTTTTGCCTTCAGGATTTGTTCTCATAAACAGTGTTCCATCCACTGTTAGTGGCGTGCTTGCCTGCTTCAGTCCTTCTTGGATTACTGTTTTTCCGCGTTCCGTTGCGAACAAGCCTTGGTTGACGACCATGAAGCTGAAGGCCGCCGCGATTATAACGAATGCTATCAGTACTATTGCTGCTTCTAAGCCGATGATTCCACGTTTCTGTTGTATGAACTGATTGACTGGATGGCGTCGGCGTAGTGTGGTGTTTGGGGTTTTCTGGTTGCAGGAGGGGCATGTCACCTTTTTCAGCTTTGATGTTGTGTGCCATTGATATCCACACTTTCGGCATTGTACATCAGATTTTTTCTTGTTCATTACCACTTACACCACTACTTAGACCAAACAAATATTATGTATTAAGACTTAATAAATGTTTCTGAAATCAAGATTCAGAATAAACACTCAGAATACATGCCCAGAAAATCACACAGGCAGGTCCATGCTAGGCAAAGAACCGAAAATACTTCCTATGAATGCTTGGGCAGCCACCCACGTTACGCCACTCAATATCAGAAGGATGCCCAAATTAAGAAAGAATGATCCCCAGTACCCTGTTGAAACCTCCTTTAACGTTAGGGCGTTCACCACAGCCATTATGAAAATTAACGCTATGTTTCCAACTTCAATCACCACTATGGGGATTTCGTTGAAAGCAAAATAGGGCAGTCCCACTAGGGATTGGGACATGAAGTCGGCGAGCACCCTTAAAACAACAAGTAAGACAACCGTCATGGGCTGCATAACCATTGTAATTGTTTGAAAGCTCTTAGCTACTGTTTCCCTTCTTTTCCTAAATTCGCTGAATTTTATAAATCGGTTTCCAAGGGCGTTACCTATTTCAAGCGGGTCTGCGCCTCTGCTTAATGATTCAAGCAAGATTCTGTTGCTTATGTGAACTTGATGTGACGCAGCTTCAGAAGAAAGAGTT
>Ga0315546_1000903_pt1 | contig 20017 bp, 19 predicted proteins | sample SalMarSW160170MG_FD_203833 | JGI IMG/M metagenome (GOLD analysis project Ga0315546, IMG submission 203833) | Salt marsh sediment microbial communities from the Plum Island Ecosystem LTER, Massachusetts, United States - Salt Marsh Sediment SW1601-170 ... | reverse complement strand
GAAATCAGATATAGTTCATTCTACCAAAGGTCAGGCCTCTGGGCCGGTATCATTTATGAGCATTTTCGACCGGGCCACCGCGGTCATCGTACAGGGCGGAAGAAGACGAGGCGCAAATATGGGCATCCTGCGGTGCGACCACCCGGACATTATTGATTTTATAGAGGCCAAGATTGAGCCGGGCCGATTCAGCAATTTTAATCTGTCGGTCGGCGTGACAGACAAATTCATGCGGACCGTTAAAGAAAACAAAGATTTCGCTTTAGTAAATCCACGCACCGGCAAGGCTGTCAAAAAGGTCAAGGCCAGAGCCGTACTCGATCTGATAGCCAACGCAGCCTGGCGGACCGGCGACCCCGGACTAGTGTTTTTAGATGAGATAAACAGGTATAATCCAACGCCCAAAATTGGACAGATCGAAGCCACAAATCCTTGTGGAGAGCTGCCGCTGCTGCCCTACGAAAGCTGCAACTTGGCTTCCATAAATCTCGCCAAATTCGTTAAGAAGGACTCAAAAGTTAATTGGCAAAAGCTTGCAGAAACGATTCGGTGGTCTATTCGATTTTTAGACAATGTTATCGAAGTGAATAATTATCCCCTGGAGCAGATAAAACAGATAACATTAGCGAACCGAAAAATAGGCCTCGGCGTGATGGGATTTGCAGATATGTTGATTATGCTTGGGATTCCTTATAACTCTCCGCAAGCGATTGATTTCGCCGGCAAGCTCATGCGTTTCATCCATAAAGAATCCATAAATGCTTCAGCAGCTTTAGCTAAAGAAAGAGGAGTTTTTCCAAACTTCTCCAAATCTGTCTACTCAAAGAAAAATCTAAGGCTGCGTAATGCGACCGTAAACACCATAGCACCGACGGGTACTATAAGCATCATAGCCAGCTGTTCGAGCGGTATTGAACCTCTCTTTGCTGTAAGTTTTGTACGACACGTGCTGTCGGGGACAAGACTTTTTGAGATTAATCCGCTGTTCGAGGCTGCTGCCAGGGACAGACATATTTACGATAGAGAAATTTTAGCTGAGATTGCAAGGCGAGGCTCATTGGCGGATATAAAGCAGATTCCGAAGGATATAAAGAGGATTTTTGTTACGGCGTTTGATGTTAGGCCGCGAGAGCACGTCCTTATCCAGTCGGCTTTTCAGAAATACACCGATAACGCTGTTTCCAAGACCATAAATCTGCCCGGTGACGCCACTGTAGAGGATGTAAAAAATATATATTTGATGGCTCACAAGCTTAAATGTAAGGGGATTACTATTTACAGGTACGGTTCCAAGTCTGAACAAGTGTTATCTTTTAGTCATAGTACAAGCATCCCCGGCGAACTTGTCACCGCATCTGCGGAGTACTCAGGAGGGTGTGTGACAGGTACGTGCGTATTTTAATAAATATTTAGCCCCCCAATCCTTCGACCTTGCTCAGGACAGGTTTGTTGGGGGGATTCATATAATTGCGGATTTGAAAATGGGCACGTTGAGAATCATCTCTAATAGTGACAGAGCATTTAGCGGACGGATTGAAGCCGGCCAGTTATTGGCACAACAGTTGCAAAAATATCACGGTCAAAAAGCAGCGGTGCTTGGTATTCCTCGCGGCGGAGTAATTATCGCCCAGCAGATCGCCAACGAGCTTGAGGCCGATTTGGATATTGTGCTCTCGCACAAGTTAGGCGCACCGGGAAATCCTGAATTGGCTATCGGGGCCGTTTGTGAGGATGGAAAGCTCTTTATTGACAAGAGAACAAGCTCTTACGTCGGAACTGATAAGAACTATATCATGCAGGAGAGAGCACAGCAGCTCAAGGAAATCGCTCGCAGGGTCGCGTTATATCGCAAGGTGCTGGCGAAGCTTTCTTTGAAAACAAAAATAGTAATTGTCACCGATGACGGCGTAGCCACGGGCGCCACAATGCAGGCGGCGTTGTGGGCCGTTCGGCAGGAAAAACCGCAAAAGATAATAGCTGCTCTGCCGGTTGGGCCGCAGGATTCACTACAAAACCTGGCGGAAGATGCAGATGAAACAATATGTCTGCAAGCGCCACCGTATTTCGCCGCGCTTAGCCAGTTCTATTTACACTTCACGCAGGTAGAGGACGAAGAGCTGCTGCATCTCCTCGCCGCCGAAAGCAAACGAAGAATCACAACCCCCCAGTAAACTACGGGATTACAATCCCTGCTTCACCGGGGGCTGCGTAATTTTTTTATTTTTTTGTCGTAAAAATATTCCCGCTATCACTATATATTGAGAGCACGAGTCCTGAGAGAATTTTTGAGGTATTAAAATGTCTGAAACGGATAAATCCACCCAAAATACGGCGGACAAGTACTATGTAGAACGTTGTTTGGATGGCCATCCAGACGATTTTCGCTATCTTGTTCGCCGCTACCAGGCGGTTCTGCTGGCTCATTTAGCAGGGAAATTGGGCAGTAAAGACAAAGCTGAAGAGGCTGCACAAGAAAGTTTTGTGCGTGCCTATTTCAAAATGGACAAACTGCAAAAGCCCGACTTGTTCTATTCCTGGCTGCTTGGTATCGCCGACAACATAGCAAAAGAGCACCAAAGAAGCGAACAAATAAGACGACAACGAGAAATCGTACGTTCTTTTTCACAACAGGCACCTCAACCTGAGTTCTCGCAGGATTTCGCTCTCGAAGCGGCGATTTCAGAATTGGCTGAACCGTATCGAAAAATGATTCTGCTTCGATATTACGGCCGGCACTCTTGCAATAAAATCGCTGAACAGCTTGATATGCCTCTCGGAACGGTTACCAAAACTCTATCACGGGCCTACGCCATGCTGCGAAGCTCTTTGCAGCAGACCGAGCGTAGCCATGCCCCCTCGTCTCCCGACGCAGGTCGGAGCAGGGGTGAAGTTTATGAGGTGTAAAATGAACTGCGCAGAATACAAAGAACTATTAGTAGCTTACATCGAAGGCCTTCTGGATGAGGCGGAAAAACACTCGGTCGCAGAACACCTGAAAAGCTGTGCTTCCTGCAGGGCAGAGCTAAAAGAGGTAAGCGACCTTCATGGCCGGCTCGTCAAAAACGGCAACACGCTGACTCATAGCGACCTCGAAGAGGTGGTGTTAGACCGAATCATCCGGGAACAAAACGTCAGGCTCAAAACAACCACTAAAATTAGCACAAGTCTAAAGCTAAGGAGAATAATTATGAAAAGTAAAATAACAAGATTCGCTGCCGCAGCAGCGATAATCATAGCTGCGCTTATCGCAGTTTATTTCGTCGGCAATCCTCTGGGTGCTACGGTAACTTTTGCCGATGTCATAAAACCCATCCTCAATGCCCGCACAGTAGTTCTTGATTTCATTATAGGCAGCGAAGAAGCCGGGCCATTTATGCAAGATATAATCGTCGGCTCTAAAATCAGAAGAACGTTCTCTAATATGGAAACCATCTTGATAATTGACACCGACAATGCCAAGATGCTTACACTGAGCCCTGCGGATAAAAGCGCGGTATATATAGACATACAGGGGCCTCTTGAGAAAGGAACCAAAAGCTACCTGGGTCTTGTCCGAGATATTGTCTCCAAAATAGTGGACAATCCTAACATACCTGTCCAGGAGCTTGGCGAGCGGGAAATTGACGGCCGAAGAGCTGTTGGATTCCTGCTTAGCGAATCAAAGATAAAACTTACGATCTGGGCTGATGCTGAGACAGCTCTGCCGATACGCATTGAGATGCTGATGGGACAGTCACAAACCATTATCAAAAATATCGAGTTTGATGTTCCTGTGGATGAGTCACTGGTTAGCATGGATGTACCTGCCGGATATACCTTGCATGAGAAGGAACTGGATTGGACTGAGTTCAGCGAGCAGGATTTTATTGTTGTTCTGCAACTTTGGGCGGAGCATGTACTCGGTGGAAAGTTCCCGGACAGCGTGAGCCTTGAAGATGTAATGAAACTGGCTCCTGTACTTGGGGAAAAAATAGGGCAATTGGACGTTTCTGACGAAGAGAAAGGGCGGCTTGGTATGGCAATGGGGCGAGGATTTGTGTTCTTTTCACAACTTGAACCGAGCGGTGCCGACTGGCACTATGTCGGCAAAGGTGTGGAGTTTGGCGATGCTAACACTGCTGTATTCTTGTATCGGCCGGAAGGCTCGGATACTTATCGTGTTATATACGGCGATTTGAGCGTCAAGGATTCGGCACCAGAAGATTTGCCGAAGTAATTGCTGAATGAAAATAATTTATATTGCAAAGGCCGAGTTTTCGCTTGGCCTTTTTTATGCGCTCGTGCAAGCAAAATCACGTTTTTAAGGAACAAAACGTTAAAAAGTATTAAAAAATCTATTTTCTTTATAATAAAATAATACGGACAATCGTGATATTAATGACGAACGATCGTTCTGATGGCTAAATAGAAGTTTTTCAAATGATAGAAGACAAATTGCTTAAATGGAAATTCAAATGTGGCAGCAAAGATGCGCTGCGTCGTATCTATGAGAAATATTTAGATTATTTGCTAACATTGACGATGGCTCTTGTAAATGATGCAGGCGCTGCCGAAGACGTAGTTCATGATGTTTTCGTTTCCTTTGCGAAATCTGCAGGGCAATTCAAGCTGGCTGGCAGTCTTAAAAGCTATCTTGCAACCGCCGTTTGCAATCGTGCACGAGACCAAATTCGAGCAAACAAGCGACAGCTAGCGAAATTAGATGAGTCAGATCCGGTAAGTACAAGCTGCGATGGGCCTGAGCAATCGGTTATATACAGCGAAGAATCGCAACGATTGAACGACGCCGTTGCTCAGCTTCCGGACCTGCAGAGAGAAGTAGTAGTTTTGCATCTAAAAGGTGAAATGAAATTCAGAGAAATAGCTAAGTTGCAAGGTGAATCAATCAATACGATTTTAGGCCGATACCGGTACGGTTTAAATAAACTGCGGTCAATTTTAGATGGTGAGGTGGAAAGATGAAACCTATGGATAATATGGAAGAAGCAATCAAGAAAAAGTTGAATTTTACCGCCAGCGCCAAAATGCGTGACCGAATTTTAGATGATGTTCTAAAAGCACAAGAAAAATCCAAGAAAACAAAACCTGCCCCGAGCGAAGTCGAGGGGTCGGCACAAGTCGTGCCGAATATATGGAGAATAATTATGAAAAGTCCAATTACAAAATTAGCCACCGCTGCATTAATCCTTATCGCGGTGTTTATAGGTATAAATTTACTTGACGGCTCAGTTACAACTGTCGCCTGGGGGGATATTGCCGAGCATTTTGAGTCAGTGCCGTTTTTTAACTTAACCATTTACATAGGTAATGACACATCCGCAGTAGCGAAAAAAATTGAGATATGGAAGTCGGGTGACTCCCATCTCAGAGTCCATGATGATAATAAAGTAATCTTTGCCGATTTTAACGGTGGTGAAATTTTAATATCCGCCTTTGACCGGTACACAGGACAGCCGGTGAACGTCGATACTTATAGCCCGGCAAAAATATTCATAGATATCCTGTGCCCGAAGGGAAGATTTTCCCTCGATACACTCATTAGTAGCTTCCCCTCGCACACAACGGGTATTACACCTGTTAAGACAGCCGATACAACAGTATCAGAAGAGATTATTGTTTTTGAAGTAAAATCCGATACAACACCAGAACATCTTTCTATTTGGGCCCTTCGTGATAGCAAACTTCCAACGAGAGTGTGTTTTCGTGACCCAAGAAACAAAGAATTTGGTGACTTCATTTTCGAATACTTCGAAAAGAAAGACTCTAAGTTTTTCGATCCCAAAGCCTTCACAAGTCAATAACAAAGTATAACAAATAGACAACAAGCACCGATGGGCTGGGCTTTTATGCTCGGCCTTTTTTATTTTGCCAATCAAATATTTAATCCCCCAATTTGTACGTGTTTAGCAAGGGGAAAAACCATCCCCAAAGCCTCCGGCTTTGAGGCTGCCACCCAATAAAGAAGAATGTGTGGCAGCCTCAAGCGCTGGACTTCTGCAAAGCGGAGTCCAAGCCTGGGGATGACCGAGTATTTCATATCTGGCTAAACACATACCCCAATTTATTGGGGGGGTTAAAGGATTTGTATATTCCATCAATATTTTTGCATTTCGGGTTCCGGACATTCGTCTTTATAATGGTAACAGATAAAGGAGCTCATAGTGGACGATCGTTCGGATGAAAACCTGGTTGCCCAATCGTGTAAAGGCAACAAAAACGCGTATGCGGTACTCGTGCAGCGCCATTACAGGCATGTTTTTGCGATGTGCTTTGGTATGCTCGCGAATGTCCACGACGCCGAAGACATCGCTCAAGACGCTATTCTGAAGGGCATGTCGAAGATAGCGGAACTCCGCGAAGGCATACAGTTCGGGCGTTGGATACTTCGGATAGCCGGTAATCTCTGCATCGACCTTATTCGCCGGCGAAAACGCATAAAGCATCTTTGTGCTGAATCTCCGGCAATAGCCCAACAAGCAATAAATGAGAATCACGATCTACACGGGGCCATCAAGAAACTACCAAAGGAGCTACGGGTACCTTTAGTAATGTACTACTTTGAAAATAAGAATGCCAAGGCTATAGCTGAAAGGCTGAACATCTCCCATTCGGGAGCTTGTCAGAAAATCAGAAGCGCAAGACAACAATTGCACGAACTACTAACTTGTGCTACGTAGCGACTCTGCTTCGCCCTGCGCAGCGGCTTCGCAGGGTAGCACAGAAAGGTAATAAAATGGATAGTGTCTGTAACAAAATGAAAGACTACATCGCCGACATGGTCACGGGTACTCTGTCGGAAGAAGATACCCACATACTAAATCAACACATAAGTCAATGTCCCGACTGTAGGAACTACATGCAGGCTCTGTTGGAAGAAGATCTGTTACTAAGTGAACTGTTCAAAGATATTAACGGTGAAATGACAAACCGGCAGCAGCGAGTGTTAAATGCAATCGAAAGCTGCCACCTGCCTAAACAAAAGAACTCGATTTCAATATGGAGTATAATCATGAAAAGTAAAATAACAAAATTAGCAGCCGCAGCAGTGATAATTGTAGCGGCTTTTATAGTTCTATACCCAATTACCGGTGGAACGCCGACCTTTGCTCAGGTGATTCAGCCAATCCTCAATGCCCAGACTGCCGTTTTCGACATAATTGTCGGTGAAGAAGAAGCAGGTGGGCCGGTCATCCACGACATGGTTATGGGTTCAAGAATTAGAAGGACCCTATCGAATATGAAAAGTGCTATTAGTATCATTGACCTGGAAGCCGGAAGGATTCTCTCACTCGATACTGAAAAGAAGGAGGCGGCATATGTTGATATAACAGGCCTGCCATCAATGCCAAATTATATGGAGATATTGAGAAATCTCATCGCTGGCTTGCAGGCGCATCCTGAATTCGAAGTTGAAGAGCTTGGTGAGCGGGAGATTGCCAGTCAGAAATTAATCGGTTTTCGGGCCACACATCCCAAAGCTGAGATTATAATCTGGGCTGACCCGCAAACTGCGTTGCCGGTAAGGATCGAACAGATAAGCGGCCAAATGAAGGTTATTTGCAAGAACGTCATGTTTGATGTGCCAATGGATGAGACGCTATTTAGTATGGACGTGCCTGAAGGTTATACACAGCAGCAGGTTGAACTTGATTTGCTTAGCGCTACTGAAGAGGATTTCATCGAGGGGCTACGAATCCGTGCTGAAATAATCGGAGATGGTCAATTTCCCGAAGGTGTCGCTGTCGAAGATTACCTCAAGCAGGCGCCAGCAATAGCCAAAAAGATAGAAGAACTTGGATTATCTAAGGAAGAAGAAACCGAACTGGGAATGAAACTGACCCGACATCTGCTCTTCATTCGATTTTTCAAAGGCGAAGGCGAATGGCACTATGCCGGAAAGGGCGTAAAGCTCGGCGATGCTGATACCGCTATATTCTGGTATCAGCCGGAAGACTCAGAAACCTACCGCGTCATCTATGGCGATTTGAGCGTCAAAGATGTCGCCCCAGAGGATTTGCCAAAGTAGATAGATAATCCCGATACATCGGGAAAAGGCCGGGCAATAAGCCCGGCCTTTTTTCTATGGTATTTCCGGCTTTGATCTAAGCATCTGGTCTGCACAACTTCTTTATCTTGCTCAAACTGTCAACGAACTGTTCCTGAGCTTTAACCAGATAGGCGTTCACCTCATCAATATAGCCATCGGCTGAGGCCGACCAAACACGGTTCAAATACCGCTCCCCCGCTGCAAAACAGCTCATCACATCGGCATACGCAGTCAATCCGTAAACATGCGCTATACTTTCTCTGGCCTGAACAAAAGTATCCAGATCCTCAATAAAAAGCTCATCAATGCGGAGGCGGACTTCATACGTGTCGATGGATTGCTTTTCCGTGTTAAGCCGGATAATATTTTCAACGATGTGGCTGAGGCTGGCCTCAATAGATTGCATATTGTCAGCTAATTTCCCTCCAGCTCGGCTTACCTTATGCATCCCTATACGAACCAGCAGCACCCCGAAGGCACCTGTACCAAGTGCAGCCAAAAACCAGCCCCATCTGACGCTTGATTCATCCAGTACGGCAACAAGAGCGCCTGCCAGAAAGCCAACAGTAATTAGCAAATACCCAAACTTCTTCATCGTAGCATTCCTTTTCAGGCCTATGCACTCCACAGTCCTAAGGACTCCGCCGTTGGGCGTCCTGTGGACTGACGGAGGACGCCTTACGGTGCTGCAAAGATGTAGTAGAAGGCGAAGCTAACACCAACAAGGCCTTCGCCCACGATAAGCCCTGCAGCGATGGGAATCCCCACTTCTTCGCTGAAGCGCAGGCCCATTTTCCAGTCTGATATAAGTCGCAGCACCGTTCCGATTGTGTACGTAAGGACAACGCTAAACGGCAGATAGAATCCAAGGCCGACCTGGATGCCAAGTCCACCAATACCCGTGGTACTAAGTAGAGCGCCGAGGCCGGCACCAGCGATATATTTCTGAACGGGTACTTCTCCACCCAAAATACCTTTTATCATCTGTGCCAAGGCCATCCCCTGTGGCGCGGGCAATCGCTCGCTGCCCAGGCCGTATGCCTTATGCAGAACGAAAATCAGTATCATAATTACAACAGGTCCTAACCATGTGCCTAAAAACTGGCCGATCTGCTGCTTTCTTGGCATGGCGCCGACCAGATAACCGGTCTTGAGGTCCAGCATCAAGTCGGTGGCCTGCGACATAGCCATACACGTAGCTGCCCCCACCATAACCGAGGCGATTATTGCTGCGGTATCGCCCAGGCCGCTGGCAATGATGATAAAAATCGTTACCGCGATGAGAGTCATGCCGCTCATCGGAGACCAGTTGGTCCTGCCAATACACTCCGAAAGGATAACACCGGCCATCCATATCCAGATTGTACCGAGCAGTGCCATCAGAGCCGCTCTACCAATACCCATCTTCTCCACGGACATAAGGGCAACGACAAACAGCAACACCACCGCACCGCCGATTCCAGCGTAGAGCAGACGGATGGGCATTTCGTCTCTTGACAACGCCGTTTTGGCCTTTGCCGCCGTCTGCATGCTCCGAACGGCGCTTAGGATCAAGGGCAAGGCCAGCACTATACCAGCCAGCGCGCCTCCCACCAGCATGCCAATACCGACGGGCCTAAAGAGTGTCAGCCGCAGGTGCTCCGGTACATTTTCTACTGTGCCTGGCGCCGGTAATAGGTTCATTATCTTCAAGGCCGGTGCCAATACCCAGTAGCAGACGTAGCCACCGATGACAAAGCAAAGGCCGCCTCGCCCGGCAATGAACGCAACACCTATTGTTAGTAGTGACACAAACCAAATCCCGTTCATGTAATCAGGCATACCAAGCAGCTTACCAAGATTCCAGTACTCGAACCCAAACAACTGGCTGATAAAACTGACTGCGCCGCTAACAGCTATTCCCGACAGAAGCAATAGTGCTTTGTGGACACCTGCCCCCGGCGATTTTAAAATCGTCGCGACAGCCACTCCACCGGGAAAGGTGAGTCTCTCGAAATCAATCATCTGCTTTCGAAGTGGGATGATAAAAGCGATGCCGAGCACACCGCCGGCTATACATGAAAACACCATGAGCACAGGATTGAAGTCTGTATGGCCCAGAATAAACAAAGCCGGGATTGAAAACATCATCCCGGCTGAAGCTCCGTTGACACTGCTTGCTATCGTCTGGTTAATATTATTTTCGATTATGCTGTTTCGGCGTAGAATACCCCGCAGAATTCCAAAGCCAAGGATGGCAGCCAGCTCCGAGGACTCATGTGAAAAACCAAGAATAAGACAGGCATACCCCATGCTGATGACAATGATGATACCAAGTGCATAGCCTATTAGTACTGCTGTCAGCGTAAGCTCCGGATAGGGCCCGGTGCGAATAATCCTTTCTCTGCCGCCAGTGACCTGTATCAATATTGGTTCTCCCGATCGGGGAAAACCCCCAATAAATTGGGGGCTAAATATTTTGTTTTATCACGGCCCGCCGTTCCGCCGTAAGGCGTCCCTTACGGGAGTAGCGCAGCGTAGAACGGAGAGGGCGGGATTCGAACCCGCGGTGCCCAAAAGGACACACCGGTTTTCGAAACCGGCTCGATCAGCCACTCCGACACCTCTCCAGTCTGTTGCTGCTTAATCTACAAACTACGGCTCTATATTGCAAGAGGAGATGTTTTGATAACATGCAATAAATTGCCGATTTTCGATTGCCGATGGATTCGACAGAGCCTGCCCTGAGCGAAGTCGAATGGGCTCACCACAGGATTACAATTGAAAATCGCAAATCGAAGATCGAAGATCGAAAGGTTCAATCAACCACCTGTCTGCAGCTTTCCGGTGAGATACGCACGCCATCGACGAAGGTAAACTCATCCGGCGGACTCGTATAGAGCTTAGGGTCATGAATGATCGTATTTCGTTCCTTGCAGGAAACTCCGCTTCCGCATATTACCGCTCCTTTTATTCGAGCAGTCTTCTCCAGCTCTAACCATCCTGTGACATGAACAAGACCTTGAATTTCGTTTGGATACTCATCCAGCTTATCTTCGTCCCACTGGCCAAGATAAGGCGCACCATAAGGATTGTAATTTGTATCACGAGAGTCCTCCGACAGGTTGTAATCATCGCTGTGGCATTTTATCTTTAACTTACCATCAACAATCAGGACGGGATAGTACGACCTGTAACCGTGCATGAGTACCGCCTCGTCTAAAGTGAGCTTTTTATCGCCCAGACGGACAATGAGTGTGCCATGTATTCGAGAGTTTTTAATAGTCAAATCATGATTGTCGGTATCGATGAAATAGACTCCGTCAGGATTAGTCGACCCCCAAGGATTGTAGGAGGGTGTTAGAACTCGTTTATCAATCGTGCCGGAAACAGAAATAACAGTGGCTTTGGCGATGTACTGCGATATGACCTGTGAATCAGGCATTAACTTCACGGCGGCAGGTGCGGTAAGGTCGCCGGTGATATAGCCGTAACTGCCGACATCGACGGCCTCAACATCTCCAACGATAGTACCCCAATTGAATAGCCAGCCATTTGTAGAAATGGGCGCTCCGACGGCTGTGATCCTCTCGCCGCCAAAAATATATACGTTACCAGATGCGTGCAGGCAGGTATCTAGTGCTTCAAGTGGTTTGATGTTTGCGGTAAGCACAACCTGTGTCTTTCGCTTGGCAATCCCTTTTGTCCCTATGCCTGTCAATACAACCGGATCATATTGCGAATCAGCTAAGTCACCGTCTCTCGGATCTATTCCTTCCAAACTGAAACACCCATTACCCAATTGCTGGTTCGATAACCAGGTGCCGTTCGGCCAGGTGCTCCGCCAGTTCTGGTCCTGAACAAGAAGCAGTCCAAGCTCGATAGCCGACCGCGCGCAAAGTCGGGCCTGGCCGCAATCTTCTGTGACCTGGGCGGAACGTCTTTGAACACGAGCAGCAAACAGCGAACCTAAGCCAATGACTGCAACGATCATCGCCGAGGCCAGTACAATTATATAAATGCTGCCCCGTCGCCGCTTGCTGTCATTTCGACCGAAGCGTCCCAAAGGGACGCGAAGTGGAGAAATCTGCGCACAAAGCAGATTCCTCGACTTGCCTTCGGCTCGCTCGGAATGACAATTGGCCTCCTCACAAACCATAAGCACTCCTTATCCCTATCAAGGAGACCACAGGCACATCATCATAGATAACTGTCACGGTTACTCTTTTAACATTGGTCTCTGTTACACTAACCTGTGTCACGTCCAAAGGCTCTACCCACTCTACTGTTACACTTCGCTTCCACCCGGTCAGGCCGGGGATGGGTGTCCCATCTTTTTCGACAGGTGGACTTGACGACCAGCCATGATAATCGTCCACGTCATCAAAATCAGTCCTTGTGCTCGCAGATTCACCCGGCTCAAGGCCAAAAACACTCTGACCGTCCGGGTCAAGGTAATCCAACCGGAGTATTTCGGTCATCAGTGACTCCGAGAACAACCGGCCTCGACTTCCCAAAGAACATTTGTGCTGGCTAAGCCTTGATGTCCCGACGGTATTCAGAGCAGCGACAAACATGGTAGCAACAATTATCAGGGATATGACAGCCTCTACAAGAGTAAAACCTTCTGGACGGATTGTCTGTGGAATTTTCGATTTCCGTTTGCCAATTGTCGATTTGAATCGAAAATTGAAAATTGAAATTCTGAAATCGGCTGCACCCATCATTGTGTCACCTCCGGCCTGTTGAGGCACGTTACACCTGCGTACACAATAGACTGTTCATCCGCCCCTGTCCTTATCTTAATCCTCACGGCCTTGACGTAATATGTATTTTGGATTGTCGGCTGGCCTGAAGTAGTTACTGTGCCGTAGACTGAAAACAGCAAAGACTCATCAGTACGGGCCGACCACGAAGAGCCTGAGTCATAAGACCTTACAAGATAGCTGTTCGGTGTGCTCACGCCACCGTCCTGGCCCCATAACAGGCCCGGATACGAGCCGGAAACCGGTTTTAAAACCAGACAAAGTCCCTGCTGTGGTGACAATCCCGACATATCCGAGAAAGTGAACTGCTGCTTCAGGTACATACTTTCGTTCACCGTCTCTTCCAGGAACCTTTTTTGCTCTAACACATCTCCGCTGGGTAGATCTCCAGCGGTGGGTAACTGCAATTGAACCCTCCAATCACCGGTTGGCTGCCCATCCACCTTTACAAAAAATTCAATCCGTGTGACCTTCCAACTTACAGCATCGCCCGGCAGTGAAGGGTGGAAGTATTGGCCGTACCACTGAGTGGGGCGTAGTTGATAATCCGCAAGATTCACGGTTGAGCTGTAGCCGATCAGCAATGTCTCGGCACTTTCATACTGCGGCATTACTTCGTCGTTAATGGTTTCGAGGTCGTATGAAAGGTTGAACTCCTGTACTGCATCCAGGACTTCAACAACACTTCCGCTATTATATTGTCTGGTGAGGGGGTCGCCTGGTGTGCCGGACCATTCATAGCGAATTGTCTCCGGCGTTGCGAAACCATCGCGATCCGCCACTGTAAACTCTACCATGCTTGTGGAACGATTATTGATGGAAATGGCGTATTGCAGCTCGTTGGCGAGCTGTTCTGCTATCTCGCTGGTGGTGATGAGCGCATTGGCAGGCCCATCGACGTCCGGCATCGCTGCCGTGGTAATCATCATCGACGAGCCTACGGCAAGCATTATAACCGAAGTTATTGCGATACTGACAAGCAGCTCAACAATTGTCAGCCCTTTTTGTCGAGCCAGGATTCGATCCATGCTATATTGTTGTCTCTGCAATGTCATTGGACTGTAGCCTTACCAGTTTCACCATCGACTGTAACTGTTCTTTGTTCCGAACCAACAGTTAGAATGACTGTACCGCTGCTATCGGGCATGCCCCACCCATTAAATATCAATTCGGCATCTCCACTGAAGACTGCTGAAACAAGTGCGGCCTCGTATGGCCTTGCGGATAGCTCTACGATGTAACTGCCGGAAGAGCCGTTAAGCGAAGACAGGCTTGGTATTTCATATCTGTTATTATCGACAAAAAACTCGACGCTTATTGATGTGCTGGCGGCTTTTGCGCTTACCCGAGCCTGTTCTATGTCGGCTATGATTCGTCGTGCGGCCAGGTCTGCTCGGTAACGAGCCAATGATGCAGCGTATCTGGGTGTGGCTATTGCAGCTAAAGTAACTATGATGGCCAGCACCAGTAAGATTTCAAGTAAGCTGAAACCACGCCTCCGCCTTTCCCCGCGGAAGCGGGTCCCGATATATCGGGAATCACTTCGGTCTTGCTCGGAGCCTGCCTCGCCTGCCCTGAGCACAGCCGAAGGGAGCCTGTCTAATAAAAGAATGGTGGGCTGAGCCCACCTTCCTCGTTTTGACCTTAGGATAGCGTTTTGACATATCCGGCACATTGCCGTCAAACCATCCGTGTCCTTATGGTGGCTAAAAGCTGTATATTGTGGACACCTTGACAGTCAATAAAACTGCGGTGACCAGTTCAAGATTCACTCAGCCCCCTGTTGAGGAACCGAGTTCGCTAAAGGTAGAGTCACCATCAGCTGTTAGTCAGTACTCGCTGTACTTCTTACCGGAGTCATCCGTTTCGGTATCAGTGGTGTTTGCCTTAATCGCGCCTGTGCTTTCAGTGTAGATCCAGCCCACACCATCAGCGGTCGCCGCCGCTATATCTGTACTACCTTTCTCCGCTCCAACCGGCAGAGGCGGAATCTTGCGAATGTACGGGCCGTAGAAATGCGTGGTGTCCTTAGTAGTCTGTGCGGTACCCGCGGAGTTGGTGTATTGCGTAAGTTGGTCCGCAATCGTAGCCGTATTTGGATCGGTACCACTGTGCTCGGCCTTGTAGAGGTCGATTGCATTGCGAAGCACCGTTAAATTGCCGCTAAGAGCGGAATCGCCGGCGCCGCGCGTACCTCGGCTCATGCGGGGGATGCCAATCGCCGCGATGATGGCGATGATCGCAACCACAATTACCAGCTCAAGCAAGCTGAACGCTCCGTTGTGTCTGTTTCTCTTTTTAGTCATTGTCACACTCCTAAAATAAGGTATTTTTTTCCATTACCACTCTACGAAGCAGCTCTTCACTGCAAAGTACGAGAAAACTCCAGTTGTCTTTAAATCGTCAACTTGACAGGCTCACTTAATTATTTATACCCAAAAACATTGATAAAAATTTGCCTTCGAATAGAATCCGGTTAGCTATACCCATACAGTTATCGGTCGTTAGCCAGTCTCAGGACGACCCGCTTTGCGCCAGCTTCAAAAGTGGCAGAATCCTTATCAACTTCGATGAGTTTGAAGCCATCAAGCTCCTGACCTATAACAAGGAAGTGGTCGTCCACCATAACGCAGCGTGTCTGGTCTTGTACCACCACGGCCTTCAGTTGATGGTTCCTGGCAAAGCTGGTCTCGGCTCCCTGATCGTAATCCGCAGCACGCGTGCCTTTGGCGAAATTCGGATTAACCGCTGCAAGCCAGGATTCCGGCAGAGAAAAAGCATCTCTTGCCTGATTCAAGTCCAGATTCTTCTCCGACCAAAGCATATCGAGCTGCTGGATCAATTTCACAGTCGGAGACTGTGAAGCCGAATCAGGAATATCCATTACTCCAGGAACAAGTTCGTCCGATACCTGATTTGAAGAAGCGGATGCTTCGGCTGGAACACTCCCCTGGCTCAGGTAAATACGGTCAATAACCAAAGCTCCCAGCACAACAACCAGAACAGCAGTATAAACCTTTTGTTGTTTTGATAATTTCATAAACTACTCTGCGAAGTACGAGTTACATCTGAGTTTTACGCGCGGTGTGCCAGAACAACTTAAAGTTGAACTTACCCGCGACATTGGCGGATTTCGGCTTTGCCCCCGTGCTTTCGCGAGAAAGCAAGAATGGAGGTCCCTCCAGCTCAAATCCGGCGACGCTTATGTCGGCGAAAGTTTGGTGAAGCTTGTCAAGGAAAACCACACACTGTTTATAATCACCCCTGCCGGCAATACTGATCGGTACAAGGTCATATTTTGAACCTACAGAAATATTCCCAGTCTGCACATCATCCACCTCCAGAGCGCTGTCATTGAAAAGTGCTGTTAAATCGGCTATGCGCCGATTGATTCGGTCGGATGATTCGAGCTTGATCTGGCTGTTAGTAAGCTTCTCCTTTACAACGACCAATTGATTATCTAACGTTCGCATCGAGACACCAAGCCTTGAAGACTCCTGGCGCTGGACCGCCAAATCGCGGCGTTGACTGGCAAGAAAGAAACGCTGCTCAATCAGCGGCTTAAGCACAGTGAAATATGTCACTAATGAAGCAGCAGTACAAATGAGCATACACGCTATATCTATTTGCAATAATGTTCGTTTTTTACCAGTCCAAAAGCTCACGACATTCTCTCTCTAAACTTATATGCCGCATTCAATGCTGAATGCTACAGCTTCATTATTCAAAAAAGCTTCTCGGCAGCTATTCACAAGTCTTACCGAGTCAAATATCCGTCCGCCCAAGGTGGATTCCAGCCTGAGAACAAATTGAGATACTGCAGTTTGTGTTCTGCCATAACCGTTGAGCTCCAGCTTGTACCGCCGCTTCGCCAAAAGCGCCGCGGGATTCGAGGATGAAAACAATTCTTGTAGATTGTTTGTCACGTTACGACCCTTATTCAACATAACAATCTGACAATTATTGAGAACGACTTCCTCTCCCAGCTCACCACTTAACAAAACGAGCAGTTTGCTCCAATCCGGCTGGCAACTGATTGCCTTGCTGGCCTCCAGCTCTGCTGTGGCCTTTGCCAGCTTCTTCTGTAACTCCTGTATCGTAGAGCTGTATCCCTCAATTCGCTCGGCAGCGGACTTGAGCTCTCCCATAACAGGGTCATTAGCACCACCCCAAAAGAATCGGCCTGACAGCACGAGCGCAGCAAGGCAAATAAAGTATGCCCCGCAAACAAGCATCCATAAGTGCAACCTCGCCTTATGATGCTTTTTAGCTAACCTGTCAGCAGGAATCAGATTGACGTTACCCATACGTTATTCCTCATTAAACATGGCAAGGCCGACCGCAACCGTCATAGCTGGATGATTGAGCTTGGTAAGAATCTGCGATTCCGTCGGATTCGGGACCAGGTCACCGGGGACCGCAGTGATTACCTCAATACCAAGTGCTTCCTGAATGTATTGCGATAGTCCGAAAATCCTGGCACCGCCGCCGATTAGCAACAATCGTTTTACTCCCTCACCGGGATACTGATGACTCGCATAATCAAATGGAGTCTTAAGCTCTTCCAGCATAATATCGAAGTGCTTCGTCAGTATTTTACGAATCGTTTCCGTTGACTGCTGGTCATAATCACCTGCCTCACTGTTAGTAGCAAGGCCGACTGTGCTGATAGTTTGATCAGCGGATTGTTCGGTGATACCAAACATTCCGCTCAACTTGGTGGTTAGGTGCGTTATACTCTTATTTGTAAGATGCCTTTCATAAATCACCGTACCACCATAAACAAATAACAGCTTTGTCGAACTCCATCCCAAATCAAGAATGGCAGTCAGAGCGGGTGGAGGCACGGCTAAAGACATACAAGCTCTCGCCGCTGCGGCGCTGCGTAAATCCAAAGCGCAGACGTTAAATCCGGCCCCCTCAAACAAGTCAAGCAATTCATTGGCCACATCATGAGGGCAGCCGACCGCGATGGCTTGTCCGCCGCGGTGGGTTGATTTAGACCCATCCTGAGAAGATGGTTCCCATCCCCCCAGGGGCCAGCAGACCATCTCGAAAGAATCAGGCGCTAAACTGTGCATACGTGACAACTCCATACGCGCAATTTGAACAACCATCTCTTCACGATCCGCCGCTTGTCCACTTGTGGCTGGTGGAATCTCAAAAATACCGTGCAACAGCCGTTTTTCCGGAGCAGCCAGCACAATATCGTTACCACAAAAACCCTGCCGCCGCAGCACAGCCTGTATATTGATTATCTCCTGGCGATCTAATCTGTTAGAGGTCCTCGTACTATCGGACGCAGATAGGCCGTTGGATTCCCTTCGGGTCTGAGCCTCAGGGTCAAAGACGGGATCTCTAACAGGATCTACCTGTTGACCGGCCTCTGTGAGGCCGGTTTTCTTTCGTGGCAGCATCGTCAGCGCTACTATCTGACTCGTACCATTTGCGGTCCAGTGAGAAGCGCCCCTGCCCATTAGGGACAAGAAGGAGCCAGATTTTAATAGTTGAGCCGCCTTTATGGTTCGGCTGCCAACATCAATACCTATCGCCGTTCGAGATTTGCCGAGGCCTTTCATCACCCACCTCCTTGTGTCATCGAAGTCAGATCGAACAACGGCGTAAACATGCTTATTGCAATAAGCCCAACCAATACGCCCATAATAACCAAAATCAACGGCTCGATAATGCTGGTCAGCGACCGGATGATAACCTCATTTTCGTCGTCCAAAAAACCGGCAATATTCAGCAGCAAGCTATCTATTTGCCCGCTCTGTTCGCCGCTGCGAATAGCCTCATGCACACAAGGGCTGATCAGATTCGCATCGGCAAAAGCAAGGCTAAGCTGCTCACCATTTGTCACCTGCCTTTCAGCCTTCGCTATCAGGTCTGCATAATGCGCATTTCCAGCCGCTCGTTTTACCAGCCTTAAGGCCTTCAGGACCGGGACATGGCCTTCCATAAGCACGCCAAGCAGACATATAATCCTGGCGGTAGCCAAACTTTTAGTGATATTACCGACACAAGGCAGCTTCAACATAACAGTGTCACACAAACGCTTTCCATTTGGACTGCGCAGATAAGTGACCAAAGCGAAGACTGCACCAGCCATTAAAAGTAGCACCGCCCACCAGAACTTCCGGAAAATGCTGCTTATGTTGACGAGAGCTTGCGTGCTGGCGGGAAGCGCCACATCGAGAGTGTCGAACAGTGTCGCAAAACGCGGCACAACGAAAATCAGCAACAGCGAAAAAATTGCTACGGAGAGAAACATAAGTATAATGGGATAAATAAGCGCTCCGACAATTGAGTTTCGCACCCGCAACTGCTTCTGCTTGAGAGTGGCCAGACGGTCGAGCATCTCAACCAGATGCCCGCTCGACTCACCGGTGGCTACCAGACTACAACAAATTGCATCAAAGTAATTGCTATGCGTCTCCATCGCTTCCGATAATGAAGCTCCCTCTTCAACTCTGGCGTAAACATCGGAAATAGTATCCCGCCATGCTCCTGGCTTTGTCTGTCGTTCAAGAGCACCAAGGGCCTCTGCGAGCTGTGTGCCTGAATGGACAAGAACGCTAAGCTGGCGGGTAAACATAGCCAGATTCTTAAGCTTTTGGCCACCTCCGCGTTTCAGTCTGCGTTTGATTTTGGCCTTTACAAATTTGCCGGACTTCGTCGAAAGTCGAGTTGATGACTCCGTTATTTGTGCAATATAGAGACCCTTGCGACGGAGTGTTTCCGTGGCCGCTATAGTATCGGTGCATTCTATAGTACCGTCTACGGTCTTACCTGTGCTGTCATACGCTTTATAAGCCAGCTTCATGTCACTTTCCTCAGCTCGTCCCTGCACTAAAAATATAAAAGTGCCTACCGTAGCTGTCTTCTATCTTCTGTCCTCCGTCTTCTGTCCTCTGTCCTCTGTCTTCTGTCCTCTGTCATTCGTCGTATCCTGACTGTGTGTGACAGCCAGGGCCTCTTCCAGGCTTGTCTTGCCATCAAGAGCTAAAAGCACTCCTTCTTCACGAAGTGTCAGGAAGCCGTTTTTTCGAAGCTCTTCCTGAATCTCATGTGTTGGCGCGGCTTTGTGGATAAGCCGCTGTAAGACTGATGTTACTTCCATAACCACGTAAATACCGGCCCGTCCGCGATATCCCGAATTATGACAATCCTGACACCCGGCTCCTTTGCGAAAAACCGTGTTGGGTTTATCCAACAAGCCGGC
>Ga0315546_1000901_pt1 | contig 20035 bp, 27 predicted proteins | sample SalMarSW160170MG_FD_203833 | JGI IMG/M metagenome (GOLD analysis project Ga0315546, IMG submission 203833) | Salt marsh sediment microbial communities from the Plum Island Ecosystem LTER, Massachusetts, United States - Salt Marsh Sediment SW1601-170 ... | reverse complement strand
CGACCCGCAGGTTTCGCGGCAGCACACGCGCATCATGCGCCAGGGCGATCTGACGGTGATCGAGGACATGGGGAGCACAAACGGCACGTTCGTCAACGGGATGCGGCTGACAGGGCCACATACACTGGTCAACGGCGACGTGATCGGCCTGGGGGATGCGATGACGTTGATCTATTACGGAGTGGACACAGCCGCGACTGAGGCTCTCGCCGCCCCCTCCCTTCATCCTCCCCAATGGGGGGGAAAAAGGGGGGAGACAACGCCACCGAGCTACGAACCGTCTCCGCCAACTTTTGAGCCCACACCGCCGCCCCCCTACACCGCTGCCCCCCCACCCCCACCGGCCTATGCTGCCTCACCTCAACCAGCCGCGCCGCCAGTCGGGGAGAAGAAAAGCAAGACCAAGCTCTGGATCGGGTGTGGGTGCGTGGGGCTGCTCCTCCTGGCCTGCATTGCGGTAGGTTTACTCGTGTGGTACGCGCCAGTGTCGTTCTGGCAGGTGCTGATTGACCTCGGCATTCCAGTCCCCACCTGGCCTTTCTAAGAACAAATTCTCAAAGCTCATTGACCCTCGCCAGGCTCTAGTTCTTCACAATAGCCTCCAGCAGCCTGCGCGTGAGGGCTTTGGCGCCAGGCCCAGCATCACTGGCCGGGCCCACGCAGCCAGGACAGCCATCGGCGCAGGGACAGTGACGGACCACGTCCAGCGCGGCCTGCAACAGCTCGTCGTGGAGTTCGTAGAGACGCACGCTCAGGCCGGCACCGCCCGGCGCCCGGTCGTAAAGGGTGATGGTGGGCAACTCTGTCTCCGGGGCCTGAGCCTGCACGGCCGATCCCAGGTCACCGGGGTCGCACATCAGGTGCAGGGGAGCCAGGTTCCGCAAGAGATAGGCCAGGCCGCTCAACGCCCCGCGCGCCCCCCGCGCCCGCTCGACGCGGCGGTGGCAAGCCGGGCAGAGGGTGATCAGGTTCTCCAGCCGGTTGGCGAGTTTGTACAGGTCATTGGCACCGGGGACGTAGCCGAAGGCGCGGAAGGGCGTGAGGTGATGGACATCGTGCTGGCGACCCTCCCGCTCCGGCGCGCCGCAGTGACGACAGCGGTAACCATCGCGGGCGCGGGCAGCGTCCCGCTGGGCAGGCCAGTTGGGGCCATAGTTGGCTGGAGGCGGAAGAACACCAGCCTCCTGCAACCGTGCCGTGAGTTCCCCCGAAAGTATCAACCAGTAGCCAATAGTGCGCATTTCCTGTTCCGGCAGGTCAATGGGTGCCCAGGCCAGCACCTCGTGGGTATAACGCTTGATCTTGCGGTAACCGGTGGCCCGCGTCCTCACCAGGACCTCGCCATAGCCCCTCACTGTGTCCCCTCGCCTCCCGGTCTCCTTGTCTCCATGACCAGGGGACAAGGGGACAGGGGGACAAGGAGAATACTCTTCGACGATACGCACATCTGTTGTGGACGAGGCACGGGTATAGTAGTCCAGTTCGGCGGCCCGCACGCTGGCTAGCCCCCTCTCCCAATCCAGAATCTCGACGACGTAGGTCGAGCCGCCGTGCAGGTAGACGGCCCCCTCGTGAATCAGCACGGGCGCGCTGGGGCGGTCCATCTGGCCAATCACCTGTGGCGGGTCGGCGCTTATGTCCTGGACGACAACGTTGTCGGGGGTGCCGGTGCGCAGGGAGAGCCCGCCGGCCGGGTAGCCCTCACCGATCCACGTGTAGCGGCCATTGTGACGATGCAGCACGCCTTCCTCGGCCAACGCGTCCAGCACCGCTCCCACGTCGCCGAAGCTGCCGAAGGGTTCGCCGCGCTCGAAGGACAACTCGAAGGCCGCGCAGGCCAGGTGATTGGCCAGAACGGCCAGGTTGTCCGGGTCAAGCAGGGCATGCTCGACCGATCGGCCGAAGAAATAGCGCGGGTGGGTGATGAGATACTGGTCAAGCGGGAGGGCACTGGCGACCAATACCGCGACCGAAAGCCCCGTCCGCCGCCCGGCACGCCCGGCCTGCTGCCAGACGCTCGCGATAGTGCCCGGATAGCCGACCATCACGCAGGCGCTCAGTTGCCCGATGTCCACCCCCAGTTCAAGCGCGTTGGTCGCGACGACACCGCGTACCTTTGCCTCGCGCAACCCCCGCTCAATAGTGCGTCGCTCGCTGGGAAGGTAGCCGCCCCTGTAGCCCCGTACCACGTGGGGGTCGCCCCCGGCACCGGCGACGGAATCACGCAGGTAGCCCAGCAACACCTCGGTGGTCAAGCGGGCGCGAGCGAAGACGATCGTCTGCACACCGGCCTGAAGGAAGCACGCCGCGATGTCCTTCGCCGCCAGGGTGGCACTGCGCCGGATGCCCCCCCCTCTTTCCCCCCCATTGGGGGGGATGGAAGGGGGGGACACCAATGGCGGATTGTAGAGAACAAAGTGCTTCTCCCCCTGTGGAGCGCCGTCGTCGTCCACCAGCGTGACAGGGGCCTCGACGAGCCGCTCGGCCAGTTCGCGCGGATTGGCGATGGTGGCGGAGGCACATAGGAAGCGGGGATCGGAGCCATAGAAGCGGCACACCCGCCGCAGTCGTCGCAGCACGTTTGCCACGTGCCCGCCGAAGATGCCCCGGTAAGTGTGAAGTTCATCGAGCACGACGTAGCGCAGGTTGGCGAAGAGCCGTGCCCAGCGGGTGTGGTGAGGAAGGATGCCGGTGTGAAGCATGTCGGGGTTGGTGACGAGGAGCCGGGCCTCGCGGCGGATGGCAGGGCGATGAGAGGAAGGCGTGTCGCCGTCATAGGGGCGCACGGGGATCGGGGGTTGAAGGTTAGAGATTAGAGATTGGAGATTGGAAATCTGGTCATGGGCCAGCGCTTTAGTCGGGAAAAGGTAGAGCGCGCAAGCGGCGGGGTCGTTAAGCAGGACGTGGAGAACGGGCAGGTTGTACGCCAGTGTCTTGCCGGAGGCGGTGGAGGTGGCCAGGACGACGTGCTGCCCTGCCAGAGCCACCTCGATCGCCTGGGCCTGGTGGGTATAAGGCTGCTCGATGGAGCGGTCGCGGGCGGCGGCGACCAGGCGCGGGTCAAGCCCGGCCGGCCATGGGGCGACGCGCGCGGGCCGGGCCGGGATGCGCTCCCATGCGGTCACACAGCGCATAAAAGCCGGGTCTTGCCGGAAGACGGTCAGGACATTGGACAGGGTCATTGTGAATCCCACCTAGCATTATAAGCGGTGAGCCAGGAGAGTGCAAGCGGGAGTGGTGTTCTGCCGGGGGGAATGGTATAATATGCACGTTAGGTGCAACTAACCTGGAGACACAACCTAACCGACGTGCTGTGGTGCTGATTCCCGCTCGCTGACCAACAGCACAACGCACGGCCCCGCCTCGCAAGACGGGGCCGTGTCGCACAGACTCACTTTGACAGCCTGGCGGTATCGTGATACTATTGGCTGGATGGTGGATAAGAAGGAGGGGGATGCTCGACAAGGATACGGTGGAAGCCGTTTTATTCGACCTGGACGGGACGCTGATGGACACCGACGACCAGGCGGTGGAGACGCTGGCGCGCCGGTTGCAACGATTGCACTGGCCCCGCCCACATCGAGCCGCCCGCCGCCTCATCATGGCCTCCGAGACCCCGGGCAACGTACTGATGACGCTGTTGGACGTACTGGGGCTGGATGCCCCGCTGACGGCGTTCACCGACCGGCTCCGCCGTTGGCGTGGCTTACGCACGCGGGATGATTTTCGCATCGTCGCAGGTGCCGAGGAGATGCTCACCGCATTGAACGGGCGCTATCGACTGGCGGTGGTCACTACGCGGGGCATGGACGAGGCAGAAACGTTCCTGGCCCAACATGACCTGCGCGACACCTTCGAGGTGCTGGTGACCCGCGAAAGCACCTGGCGGCTCAAGCCCCACCCAGCTCCCATCCGGCACGCGGCACGGCTGCTCGGCGTGCCCGTCGAGCGGTGCGTAATGGTAGGGGATACGACGGTGGACGTGAGGGCTGCCCGGCGCGCAGGGGCGTGGGCGGTGGCAGTGCTGTGTGGCTTCGGCGAGCGGGAAGAACTGGAGCGGGCTGGTGCTCACGTTGTCCTGGAACACACCTCGCACCTTTCATCGCTGTTGTGAAGAAACCCGGCTCTGCATCGCAAAAGGCAGCACCTTCACGATTATGCTGCCCGCCATCAGAGGAACAACGAGATGAACACAGGCATAGCGTATGCCTGGACGGACTCGCCGGTCGGGCCAGTGTGGATAGCCACGACCGGGACAGGAATTTGCGCTGTGAGGCTGGGGGCTGGACAGCCGGAAGACTTCTTCGCCTGGCTGGCCCGGCACATCAGCCCGGATCCGCCGCGTGAGGATATGGGGGCACTAACCCCTGCGCTGACCCAGTTGCGCGAGTACTTTTCCCGCATCCGGCGCGAGTTCGACCTGCCGTTGGACGCACGCGGCACGCCCTTCCAAAGAGCAGTGTGGACCGAAGTCGCCCGCATCCCTTACGGGGCAACGGCAACTTATGGCGAGATTGCCCGGCACATGGGAAAACCCAGAGCTGCGCGGGCGGTGGGAGCTGCGATGGGCGCCAATCCACTGCCCATCCTTATCCCATGCCACCGGGTGATCGGGGCAAGAGGTTCACTGATCGGCTACGCCGCCGGCCTGGAGATAAAAGCGGCACTATTGCAGTTAGAAGATGTACTGCTGCTCTAACACAGTTCGGGGTACAGACATTCCCGGTACAACTTCCACCATCTTTGGAGATCATCCCTGGAGGAAGAGGAGAAAATGGACCGACGTTATGCACTGATGGTTCTGGCGTTTATCGGGCTCGTGGCGAGCATCCTGGCCTGTAACGCGCCAACCCCCACGCCTCAAGCCCCATCTCCTACCGCGCCGTCTGACATCTCACCCACCTCGCCTCCCCAGGAGACGGTACCACCTCCACCAACCAGGACCCCGCTGAAGGCAACGCCCACATCCACATCGCAGGCGGCCACGGAGACACCCGCTCCGGCGGAGACCGAGCCTCCGCCAACGACGAGACCCACTCTTACTCCGCCGGTCAGCACCGGCCCGCTGGACTTCCCCGTGCCAACGATGTTGGACCACTGGCAGCCCCTGGCCGACGGCAAGCACGAAGCGACGATCATCCTGCACATCACGGGTGGGGCACCTCCCTACACCATTCATCACGACCTGAGCGTCTTCACCACGTGGGAGGCTACCCCAGCGATCGTATTCCAGGCGCATGGATGCAGCGCGATGGTGCACACCATCATCGTCGAATCAGCGGACGGGCAGAAGGTCGAACACAAGTACTGGATCCCGACCCCCTGGTGCGATTAGGGCCACAACCAAGACCTTCAGCGAATGCCGAGTAGTTGCCTGTGATGGGCGAATGTCTCCCGACCGAGCCCTCTGTGCCTCGGTCAGAGACCTTCGGCGAACGCCGAGAGTGTTTGCGGGCTTAAATGTCCGGTCGAGACGCATTCTTGCGCCTAAAAAACGTCAAACCTGCGGGAGGGTGAGTAGCTACCCCGTTTAATTCTTAACCTCCATCAGGCTGCGCTTGACTCCAAGAGCGTGCCTGGTATAATCGTATGCAGGGAACACAAATGACGAACCTGACGCGCCGGGAATTCCTCAAACTGGGCGGGGCTGCGCTGGCGGGAGCCGCCCTGCCGCCCTTGCCTCCCCGCGACCAGGCGGCACGTGAAAACGCGCACCTGGGGCGAGTAGCCGAGTGGTCGGTCTGGGTGCGCACGGAACCCGATCACCGTGCCCCCACCGTGCGCCACCACCGGCGCGACGACGTCATCACTTACTTCGAGGAGGTCGAGACAGAAGGCCGCAACCCGCACAACCCCATCTGGTTCCGCGTCATCGGCGGCTACATCTACTCCTCCTACGTCCAGCCGGTCGAGGTGCACCTCAACACACCGATACAGCAACTCCCCCCCGGTGGATCGTGGGGAGAGATCAGCATCCCCTACACCGACGCCCGCCACGCCCCGTCGCCCGATGCCTACCGCACCTACCGCCTGCGCTACAGTTCAGTCTACCGCATCGTCGAGGCGGTGTGGGGCACCGATCGCCGGCTGTGGTACCGGCTGCTCGACAATCTGGCCCCTGGGCGGCGTCAGTACGCCCCTGCCGAACACGTGCGCCCCATCCATCCCGAGGACCTGGTGCCGATCTCGCCCCACGTCCGCGATAAGCGCATCGAGATCGCGCTCGCCGACCAACTGCTTATAGCCTTTGAGGACGATGAGCCAGTGTTCACCACTCACATCTCCGGTGGCGTGGGGGGCAACCGCGCCACCCCGCGAGGACATCATCACATCGTGTTCAAATCCCCTTCGCGTCACATGACAGGCGAGGACTTTGACCTGCCAGGCGTCTCCTTCGACTCCTACTTCTGGGGCGCAATCGCGATCCACGGCACCTACTGGCACAATGACTATGGCCGCCCTCGCAGCCACGGCTGCGTCAACGTACCTCCCGAGGCAGCCAAATGGCTCTTCCGCTGGACCGCGCCCGTCGTGCCTTACGAGAAGGATCATCTGCGCGTGCGCGAGGGTGGCACTCCTGTGACCGTCTACTGAACGATGCCCGAGGACCTGCGACAGCGACTGCGTGAACTGGGGGTAGTGCGGGGTATGCACGAACTGGCGACGTTGCCGCCCCGTCGCCGCGTCGCCATCGAAGACCTGGTGCCCGGCAGCTTCCACACCACCTCCCGCGGGCAGTGCTTCGTCGTCGAGGCGACCTACCCGCCCGACCACCTCCACGGCAACCTGCCGCTCTCCGCGTTCCTGGACCTACCCGCTGAGACCGTGGCGCAGGTCGCGCAAGACGACGCGCTGGCCGGCATGGGCCTGCGGCGGGCCTGCTTCCTCGATACGGAGACGACCGGGCTTTCCGGCGGTACCGGCACCATGGCCTTCGTTGTCGGTCTGGGCTACTTTGACGACACAGGCTTCCGGCTGTGCCAGTACTTCCTGCGCGACCCCGGCGACGAGCCAGCGATGGTCGAGGCACTGGCAGAACACTTGCCGGAGTTCAAGGCCCTGGTCTCCTTCAACGGCCGCGCTTTTGACGTGCCGATCCTCGAAAACCGCTTCATCCTGGCGCGTATTCCACCACCGACGGCGGGAGTGCCCCACCTCGACCTGCTGCATCCTGCGCGGAGACTGTGGCGTTATCGCCTGCACTCGTGCGCGCTGTCCGACCTCGAGCCAGAGGTGCTGGGCGTGCTGCGCGAACAGGACGACGTGCCCGGTGGCGTCATCCCCCACCTCTACCGCGACTACCTGCGCACAGGCGACGCCCGCGAGATGAAGCGCGTGCTCTACCACAACGCGGTGGACGTCCTCAGCCTGGTCACACTGGCCACGCGACTGTGCCGGGCCTTCGCCAACCCCTGGGCCGATCCAGAAGGCGAAAGCCACGAAAGGGACGAAGGAAACGAAGGGCTGAACGGCGCAGAGTTCTACGGCCTGGGCCGCTGGTACGAAGCCAAGGGGCGGCTTGCCGAGGCGGAACGGGCCTACCGTGCGGCCCTTCGACAAAGCTCAGGGCAGGCCCTCGGGGCCGATCTGGCCCCCGACCTGCACGCAAAGGCGCTGCGCGACCTGGGATACCTCCTTAAGCGAGCCGACCGCCGAGACGAGGCCTTCGCCTTCTGGCAGCAATTGGCGCTGGAAGCAGCACTAGACACAGCCGACCACGTCCTGGCCCACGTCGAACTGGCCAAGTACTTCGAGTGGCACGTGGAGAACCTCGCACCGGCGGCGGGTTGGACGCGGGCGGCACTGGCACGGGTCGAGAACTGGCCCACGGGGGAACGCCGCGCCGTTACGATGGCCGGGCTGCGCCACCGATTGGCACGGCTGGAGCGGAAGATGGACCGTGCGGTGAGGCAGAGCGCGTAGTCGGACGCCCCAATGCCTGAACTCCCCGACCTGGAAATCATCCGCGAAGTGCTGGCCCCTCGACTGACCGGCCAGACCATTACCGACGTCGAAGTCATCCGCCCACTGGTGGTGCGTGACCTCACATTCCAGGGATTCGCTGAGATGCTCACCGGCCAGGCCTTCGCTGGCGTGCGTCGGCGCGGCAAGGTACTGCTCTTCCCCCTGCAGTCCGGGCTGACCCTGGCGATCAACTGCAAACTGGCCAGTCGCCTCCAGTACGCCCTCCCCGCCGAGCGCCGCCAGCCTAAGACTCACGTCATCCTGCGGCTCCCCGACGGCCACGAACTGCGCTACCCTGAAATTATGATATAAGAGCGCCCCTCCGCGACTGGCGGGCGAGCTCCAAAAGTGGAACAATTCCGCCTGGAGACGGTTTTCCGTATTGGGGGTGCGTATGGCTGGCAAGAAGCAGGCGCAGGAAGAAATTCGGCGTAATCTGATTGACAACCTGAGTTGGCAGGCTGCTCAGCGTGATGATGAGCGTGTGGCTCAAGCCATCCACGAGGGTAAAGAGTTGGATGCCGTCTACAGCCTGGACGAAGTAGGGCTCCTGGATGGTTTCTTTCACTTCCCGAAGCATTTGATCTTTGTCGTCATTGCCAAGAGTAACATGTTGGTGAGAAAGGACGCCTTGGCTTTGGCAGCTCAGGTTCCCCCTGACAAGGTCGCCACCCGCACGCGCACTGTGCGGCACGGTCACGGTCGCAAACAGACCACCGAAGAACTGGTCACCCGTCTGGTGGGCCTCAAGGAGCTGACCAGCTACGGCTTGTATGGCCCAGAGGAGTACACCCAGCACTACCGCCGCAAGGACTACGCGGCCAACCCGATCAACGCCGTAGTAGTGCTCGAATGGGATAGCAAGAAAAAAGGGAACCGTCCTGGAAGGCGAAGGAGCACAACGGTGGCAGTGGCGGCTCAAACAGGAAAACCGCAACAAACTGATCGTCTTCGTGGGTGAACACTACGGCATTTTCCATTTGGCTGAGTTTGCTGTACTCGCGGGCCTGCGCCTCAAAGAGATCCCGCTTGAGCTGGGAACCCCCGCTGACATACTGGCGAGATTTGACCTTGGCCCGTGAGCTTATATCATAATTTCAGCTTGCCAGTGTGATTGGGATGTGATACAATCATCATTAGTTTGAGAGGGAGCACAGCGTCAAGTTGTAGGCGCCATACGAGAATGGCCGGCGTTGAAAAAGTCCGGTACTCTGGATGGTTGTCGGAGGTGAACAGCACGATGAGTTCAACAGTGGTCGTCACGGCTGATATGGTCTTGGAGAAACTACGGCAATTGCCGCCCCACGCGCGGCTGCGCGTGATTGCCCAGGCATTGCCTGAAGTGGAGCGTGAATTGCAGGAACCTACGCATCCCCTGCGCTCGCTCCGGGGCTTGTGGAAGGGCCTGGGCTTTGACATCAGCGCCGAGGAGATAGACGAATCGCGTCGCGAAGGCAGTCCATAGCCCTGGCTGTGCGCCAGGTACCACGTGAGCAGGTCCCCGATCTACCGGATCGCGTGATTGCAGCGACCGCGTTGTACCTGGGTGTGCCGCTCATCAGCCGTGACCGCAAGATACGGCTTTCCGATGTAACGACGATATGGTAATGATCCTAACCCTATAGATACACCTACACCATTGCAGCCGCCAAAGCGCCCCGGTGGAAAGGCACAACAAGCTATCCACCGGGGCGTTCGCGCGTCCAGGGGCACGAGATTTGCAGCGAATTCCAAGGAAATAGGAAAAGCATGAACTTTGTGACCATCGCAGACCTGGAAAACCAGGTAGCCGAGGCCGTGGTGGGCTTTGAACAACACGGCTTCGGCGTCGCCGTGCTTCGGGTGCGCTGCAACCCGGCGATAGGCGAGCCGGTGTATTTCCCGGCCTGCACGGCGGACCCCGACCGTTCGGCTGAGCGCTCACGGCGAAGCCTGGCGCTGGTGTTGTGGCCGGAGGGGTGGCTGACGCAGGAAGCGTTGGTCGAGGCCACGCATCTCTACCTGCGCTGCTCTGGGGAATGGGGACCGGTGTGGGACGAAGACGTGGTCATTCGTCGCTGGGCACCCCTCGCTCCTCCAAGGGAGCCTGGTCTGGGCGAAGCCGAGCGAGCCTGCCCTGAGCTTGACGAAGGAGCCTGCCCTGAGCTTGAAGGGACAGGAGAGACAAGCCGCCACCGGCTCGCTCGCCGGTCTACCCCCGGAACTGGCCGACGACCCGCTGGTGCGGGTGGCCGTGCAAGAGTTGGGGGCGGTAGCGAGAGTCTTGTGAAATCGGTCTCTTTGCACACCGACGGCGAGAGGGTATGTGAGGTTGCTGGAAGTGAATCAACAGATCGGGTGGGAAAGGCCAGTTGCTCCTGCCCCAGTTTCGGAGTATAATGGACTTTGCAGGGAGGTGCAGTATGGTCACCAGGATTGTTGAAGCGGTCTACAGGAATGGCGTGTTGAAGCCAGTGGAACCCCTTTCGCTGGACGAGCACGAGACTGTCCGGCTTGGAATTCTCGAGGACCAGGAAGCAGAGGCTCTCCACCCCCATATCACCCGCATTCCCGGCGTATGTGGGGGACGCCCGATTGTTCGAGGTACCCGTATCCCCGTTCAGACCATCGTCGGATACTACAAGCTGGGTGTGACCGTGGATGAGATTCTGGCTGGGTTGCCTCACTTGACGGCAGCCCAGGTCTTCGATGCGTTGAGCTATTACCACGATCATCAAGCCGAGATCGAGGCTGATATCGCTGCCGCCGAACCCGCGACCTTGCTAGCCCGTTATGGATTGCAGATGGAGCCTGACGGTCGCGTCGTACCCGCCGAGTGACAATGGTCGAAGAGACATACGAATCCTTGTTCATCCGGCTCTACCTGGACGAGGATATCTTCAAATCCGTTGCCCCTGCCTTACAAGCTCGAGGTTTCGATGTCGCCAGCGTGCATGATCTGCACCACTACGGATGGTCCGACGCGGAACACCTGGCTTATGCCGCCGCCGAGGGACGAGCCGTTTTCACCTTCAATGCTCCTGACTACATCGCTTTACACACAGAGTATTTGAGCGAGGGGAGATCGCATGCCGGTATCATCGTCTCCAAGCAGCACTCCATCCGCGAGACAATCCGTCGCTTGCTGGATCTGCTCAACCGCGTCACCAGAGATGAGATGAAAAACCAGTTCTGGTGGATATAGTCTTAGTCCTCTCGACGAGGTGATCTACTATGCGTATGAGAGGATTGATCGAGGATATGAGCCGGCTAGAGACAGAGCTCCACAGGTTTGAGACCAGATTCGGCGTGAAATCCCAGGATTTCTACGATGCTATGGCACAGGACGAGTTAGAGGAATTCGACGCCCTCGATGAGTACCGTATGGAGTTCATCGAGTGGTTGGCGCTCTACAAGACGCGGTTGAGCCTGGACAAGAAGTATCGCCAGTTGATCGCCCGTGAACCGGTGGCCCTTCAAATCAAGACCAATTTGGGGTTGCCCCATACCTGGTCAGCCTCTTTCTTCACCCCGAGCCACGGTTGTGGCATCCCTCCTACGGGTTGTCAGGTCGGGGAGATAGTGTTAGAATAGATGCAGGTTTGCAAACAGGGAGAATGCGCAATGCCAAATTCGATGTTGGCCAGTATCTTACAAGATATCCATACCCTGGCCACAGAACTCCAGCTCTACGAACGCAGGTACGGCGTGCTGTCTGAGACGTTCTTCGAGGCATATATGAGCGGGGAAGAGCCAGAAGATGATGCCTGGGTGCCGGACTTTGCGATGTGGGCTGGGACATATCAGACCTGGCTGGATCGCCAGCGAGAGTACAGGGCTGCTGTGCGTCGGCTGCGAGAACGCCCGGCCAGCCTGTCGCGGCTGATCAGTGTGGCTACACCATCGTGATGATGTGTCTGACCACGCTCGCTGACTACGAGGCTTTTGTCTACTCACTTCAAGATCGCTTCCTCACCACAAACACGTCCCCCCTAATATCAAGCACAACCGCATCCCTGCCCCCGACCTGAGCTTCACCCATCCTAACCTGTCTTTCCTGATCGAGGAGATTGAGCAAAAAGTCCTGGGCAAATCAGCGCCGGAGTAGCGCCATTGCCAGGTGAAAGTGGCACGGGAAGCGTAACCCGTGTGCATACGTAGACGGGGCGACACCAACAGGTGTCGCCCCGTTTGGCTGCAAGACTGTTCGTAATCGTTCTCTGAGGTGCAGTAATCGCTGAGGGAGAATGCACCACTGCAGCCGCCAAAGCGCCCTGGTGGAAAGGCATAACAAGCTATCCACCGGGGCGTTTGTGCATCTCGTAGGGGGTAACATTTGTGACGGATTCTGATGACAAAAGAGGAGAAATATGGACTTTGACCATCGCGGACCTGGAAAACCAGGTGACCGAGGCCGTACTGGGCTTTGAACAACATGGGTTCGGCGTGCCCGTGCTCCTGGTACATTGTAATCCAGAGGTAGGTGAACCGGTGTACTTCCCGCCCTGCACGGCGGACCCCAATCGTTCGGCTGAGCGCTCACGGCGAAGCCTGGCACTGGTGCTGTGGCCGGACGGGTGGCTGACGCAGGAAGCGTTGGTCGAGGCCACGCGACTCTACTTGCGCTGTTCCGGGGAATGGGGACCGGTGCGGGGCGAGGACGTGGTCATCCATCGGTGGTCGCCCTTCGCCCCCTGGAATGGGGCTACCCCCGAAACCGGGCTGCGGGTCTGGCTAGGCGAGGACAAGGTAGTGTGCTCGCCGGTGCAACCTGCGCCAGTGGTAGGCTTGCAGGAGTACCTCGATGCCTGTGTTCAGGCTCTTCGTGCCAATAACCCAGTCGGGTGGCCGGCGTACGCAGAAAACCCTTTGGAAGTGTGGCGTTACCTGGCACGGAGCATCGGGTACGGCCTTGGTTGTTACGACGTCGCCGCCGTGCGACGGGAGATCGGTTCGCTCTACGGCCGTATCGTCGTGGCGTGTACGTTCGGGACACGGTACGGCGTGCCCATAGATAATGCGACCTTTCTCGGCTGGATGCGTGAGGCAGCCGCCGAAGCCAGAAGGATGGAGGTCAATGTCAGAGATGGATGAACAAACTACAGAAGAGGTCGTACACCATCTACCTCACGCGATGTTGCGGATACACCCGCGCAACATGCGGCGTTTCTACCCACAGCACGAGGTGGAGCGGATGGCGGCCTCGATCAAGGCTCGCGGGGTGATCGAGCCTCTCATCGGCGTCCGGGTGAACGGCCATGTGCAGGTCGTGGTCGGCTCGTTTACCTCGGCGGCTGACCTCGGCCCGCTATCTGGGCGACGAGGCCCCCCTGATGCCGGTGATCATCCGGCAGCAGGAGGAGGCCGAGCAACTCCTGGACATGGTGGCCGAGAACCTGGTACGGGCGACCCCGGACCCGGTCTCAGAGGTCCTCCACTACCGGAGGCTGCTCCAGGAGCCCGGGATGAGTCGCGCCCGGTTGGCCAGGGAAACCGGCGTGGCTCCGCAGACCATCAACGACCGTCTCCGGCTCATGGAACTGGAGCCGGAGATCCAGGACTTGATTGCGGCCGGCCGGTTCCCTCGCGGCCGCGAGCCAGTAGAGGCATTGCTCTCCATTCCTGATTCCAGGGCACGGGTGGAGACGGCCCGTGCCCTGGCAGAGCGGCGGGCCGACGTGCGGCTGAAACCTTCTCGAGGCCACCTGTACGCGCGTCCGGGGGAGGCTGGAACGGAGGCTGAAGGTCCAACAGGCAGCGCGGGAGGGCAGGGAGTACGTCCCCGCCCTGGAGGGTGCGCTGGAAGCAGGGCTGCCCCCGGTGGACCGCCAGCCAATTCCCTGGGGGCTGCTGCGGCAGTCGGCAGCGGCAGCCTGTGAGGGTTGTGACGTTGCGCGAGAGAGGTTTGTGAGTGCGTCCGAACCGGGCTGGACCCTCTTCCGAGAGCAGGAAGGATTGGCCGTGGACAACCCCTCTCACGCCGGGATCCCTATGCCGAGGTGGAGGGAGATGGCCCAGTCCGTCGAGGGTACCTGCGCCGTTTGCGCGGTGCGGGATATGGAGTCCGTCTGCGGCTCCTGTGCGCTGATCGAGTTTCTCCGCCGCGTCGTGCGACAGGTCAACGGGAGGTCAGGCTGAGATGGACGTTTACGATGTGCCTGAAGCGGCCGAGGTAGTCATACCCAGTATTATCCAGTGGGCGTTGGCGGAGGCGGAGATCGCCCCCAGGCGGAAGCCTCTCCCCTGGAGCGAGAGGGAGGACGAGTTTCTCCGCCAGAACCTGGGCGTCCTCTCCGAGGAGGAGATCGGCGCCGCGTTGAGGCGCACGCTGACGGCTGTGCACCTGCGCTGGAAGCGCGACCTGGGACTGCCGGCCCCCTCGAAGACGCCTGGGTACATGACGGCGAACCAGGCGGCCAAGATCCTGGCCGTAGACGTCCACGCGGTGTGCCGGTGGTCGAGAGTGGGTGGTTGCGAGCGCGGCAGCTACCGTTCCGGAATCGGAAGGTGTGGCGCATCCGGATCGAGGACTTGAGCGATTCGCCGTCAAGTCGGAGCACTGGATCCTCTTCCGCCCTGACCGTGTGCGTGATCCCGCCCTGGCACGTCTGGTGACCCTGGCGGTCGAGCGCTGGGGCGATGAGTGGCTGACCCCCGGCCAGGTGGCGGAGATACACAACGTGAACCGGCACATTCGCGCCGGTAAACTGCCGGCCGTGAAGTGGGGCAACTGGCGTATTCGTCGCTCCGACGCCGAGCGGGTCTACTTCCCCAAAGGCCGGGGAACCGGTCACGAACTGGATTGGTCGGAAGAGGGTGACGCCTTCCTGGTCCTGGCCAGGGCGGTGGGGCTTTCCCTTCGACAGGCTCAGGGCAGGCCCTGGCCGCTATTGACCATCTCGTGGATTGGCCCTCCCAGCTGGTAGCCCCCGTGGCCGAGCCCCTCGACTTCGTCGTCCCCACTCGGGGGATGCGGGTATTGCAAAAGCTGGCCCAGGGGGACGGAGATGGGAGTGAAGTCTCCATCGCCTTGGACGAAGGCCAGCGGCACGTCGTCTTCGAGGCTGGCGACGTAACGATTGGCTGCCAGCTTGGCGGCAAGTACCCCGACTACCGCGCCCTTATTCCTCAAGAATGGAGCGTGCGTGCAGTGGCTGACCGGGCCGCGCTACTGCGGGCTTGCCGCACGGCACAGGCGCTGAGCGAGCAAGGCTCTCTGCGTATTGAGTTTGTTCCTCCAGGCAAGCTCGTCGTTTCGTCCGCTTCGGTCGAGGCCGGCGATGGTAAGACCGAATTGGAGGCGGCGGTCGAAGGGACGGAGGCCGAGATGACGCTGAACATCCGCTACCTGGCCGATGCCGTGGCGGCCGTGGCCGGCAAGCAGGTCGCCATCACGGCCGGTGTTCCCGCCCCCCCTCTTTCCCCCCCAGTGGGGGGGAGGAAGGGGGGGGCGGTGGTCGTGCAGCCGGTGGGCGCGAGTGATCTGGGGCTGATTATGCCAATGCAACCGGGAAGATGAGCACGACTTGGAAATACCATCGGATGACAGGGGAGCAATTGGGCTGCTTCCTGGTTGCCAACGGGCTCCACGCTGAACCCAATGGCGCACTTTTTGCCCCAGGGGGCGAGAAGGTGGGAACGGTGGCCCTGGTTGGCGACGGTGCCTTCCTGGCTCTCGTCTGCGAGGAAAGCTACAGGCAAGGCGAGGACGAGGTGAGGGCCTGGTGGCCCGAGTTCCGTCCAGCCTGGGTGATCATTACGCCCGACGGGGGCATGGAAGTCGGGTGCACCCTGGGACCGGACGAGGTGATCTGCGACGTGTGCAACGCCGAGGTAACCATCCGCCCGGTCCCCGTGGCGAACGGTTATGCCCGCTGCGCCCGGTGTTTCGGCGACCTTGGCCTGCCATTTCCCGGACACGTCGAGCCGTACGACCCTGCCGAAGCGTTGGAGGCCAGTGATTGAGGAGCATGATGTACCACACATGTCCATTCTGTAACGCCAATCTGCTCGGCGTAGTAGAGCAGACGTGGGAGCGAGTCCCACTTTACGAAGATGGCTTTGACCCATCCGAGGGGAGGCTGACCACCACCGAGATCGTTTCCGTGTCCTGTCCCCGGTGCAAGTGGGGCGGAGACGCGCGGTACTACGAGGCCGGCGTCCTGCCCGGCGAGGTCCCCGTCCATTTCCACATCGGGGCTGCAGCGGGAACGACCGGCGAAGCGTACGAGGAATACACGGCACACTACGTCGCACCTCAGTCTGAGGGCGATAGCCCCACGTGGCTACTGACCGACTAGGAAGGCGAGAAAGAAGTGGGCCGGTTCCCCACGCTCCTGGAGGCGGTGCGCGAGGCCCTCCGCTTGCTGCGGGGGGAACTGGGGGAGACGGCAGAGCCGACTTGTGGGGCCGGCGCTCCTCCCGTTGCCATCTTGCAACTGGCATTGGAGTGAGAGGAGCGACGGATGAATTGAACCCGGTTGCCCGAAGGGGCGGCAGGCGACAGCAGGCGACTGCCGCCCTTTCTGTACAATGTGAGGGTGCAAGGATGACAAAGAAAGAGCAGGATAATGGGGTTGCTGTCCCCCTGCTACGCACGCGCTATTACCCTATTGAGATTACGAGGCGCGTCGTCGTGGTGGACGTGTATGGCCGGCGTGCGCTCCGGCTGTACGACTACGTCAAGCAGTGGTGCGGGCGGAACGACGTGGCCTGGACCACCCGCCGGGGGCGGGATGTCGCTGCTTGCTGGCAGCCGGTGTCCCTGCGAGAGTTGCTCTGCGAAGACACTGCGTGTGAACTGTGCAGCGTGAAACAGGCAGAGACGCTCGTGCAGGGAACAACCTGCTTTCTGGCCGTGTGCACCGATTGCGCGCGGGAATGGCCGAGCGGGGAGATATCGTTCCCCATCATTCTTTGAGAGCAGTTGGCGCTCCGGTGAGAGTGGGATGATGAGCGACCCCTGGACAACCATCCGCCTGGACGGTCGCACGTTCCGGGCGGACGCCTGCGGCTTCTACGAGGAACTGATCGAGGTTCCCCTGGACAGCCTGGTGATGAGCGAGGGAGGGAGGACAGTACCCGGAGCGAGTGCAGCGATACGTCAAAATGTACCAGGCCGGTTCTCCGTTCCCGCCCATCGCGGTGGCCGGCATCACGCCGGACTGTCCCCGGTACCGGATTATGAACGGCCACCACCGCTACCTCGCGGCACGGCGGGTGGGTGCCGGTACCATCCGGGCCTGGACTTGCTTCTACGTGCCGTTCGGGGGCGCGAATCGGCGGACGTGCTACCGCCTGGCTCACATGAGTGACACCGAGTTGGGCCGGAGGCTGGCGCGTCTGCTCGGTCGCGAGTGGTGTCCCCGGTGCGGTCGGTTCCTCAACTACCGCCCCGATTTGGGGATGTGCCTCTCGTGTTACCTATCCGATCTGTACCATCTGAGCAACACAACCTGATGAGAGGTTCAGGAGGTTCTCAACCGACACTCAAATCATCTGTCGTGGCGAGCGCAGAAGCGGTCGAGTATATCAGCCCAGGAAGGCGGCTAGCAGACTGCATAGTTCAGCCACGACGTTGTCAAACGGAGGCAGAGCCCCGACTATCAGTGGCGCCAGGTCGCTGTCCCAGTATGGTCTCGCCTCCTCGATGGTAGATGGCGTCAGGAAGTTCACCAGCAGCGGCGTTACGTCCTTGACGGCACACTTGCGTGGCAGGATAGCCCGTACCAGCGGGGCGTCGAAGTGATCGCTGCCTTCCTTGAGCAGCCGCCACACGTCGTAGTAGTCACGGGCCTTACCGCGCTGAAGGATGCTGCGCATCTTCTCCGCCAGCAGTTCCTCCAGCGTGTAGACCAGCACCACTGGGGGCGGGGCCGGGAAAGGAGATGCGACGACGGGCCGGCGCACCGGGGGCAAGAGGATCGGCTCGTCGAGGGTAAAGTCGAACAGCACCGGCGCCGGATGCTCCAGCGGCCCCCGGTACTGTCCTCGCAGCCGGGCGGTCCCATCGGCCCGGTGGAAACGTCGCAGCCGTAGCGAGATGGTGTGTACTTCCTCTGTGTGGGCGAACCAGCACTCGATAGCAATCTCTAACTCCGTCGCGTCGAGCGGGAGGAGGGATGAAAAGTCGAGGTCTTCGGAATAGCGCCAGTCGGGGAAGTAGAACTGTCGCAGAGCCGTGCCGCCTTTGAGGGCCAAGTCGTCGCCCAACGGCACAGAAGCCAGCGTGTCCAGCAGGCACAGGATGACGTATTCGTGCTCCAGTCGTCCCAGCCCGATGTCCTCTCGACGAGCCAGGCGTATCAGGTCGGCCCGTGTTAGCATCAGTGTTCTCTCCATTCCAGGAGTTGCTTTTCCGGCACGTTGACGATTAGCCGCCAGCGGGGGTCGCGCGGGCCACTGGCAGGGCCGCGCGTATCGAGTCGGGCGTAGCTGTGTCCCCGCCGATCTCCCAGTTGTTCCAGGAGTGTCGGTGATCCCTGCTCCAACCGTTCCAGCCAGAAGCCCAATCGCCGTAACGCGGCCCGATTGCCCATTCGCCGGCCATAGGCGATCACTCGCGCCAGGTCCAGTTCATCCTGGCCAAACCAGAGCGCCTTGGCTGCTTCAACTGCCCCGCCGGCCAGGTCAGGCCGATCCAGGCAGTCCGCCACTGTCTTCTCCCGGTCGGAGAAGGTCACCGGCTGTCCGGCCACGGCTGCCTGGGTCAGACCAAAGAACTTGTGCTGGCTCAGCGTAACGAAGCGACAGTGGGTGTCCATCACGGTCAGCGGCTGCTTGCGGGTCGTGGTGGCAATGTAGATGGCTGGCGGCCGGCGTTCGGTGTACCCGTAGTGGTGCAGGGCCGTGGCGTAGGCCAGGTAGTACGGTTGCACCAGCCTGGCGGCGATCAGGTACTCGTGCTCGCCGTAGCGTCCTTCCGGCCCGGCCTCCAGGGGCAAAATCAGGTATTTGCCGCGTTCCAGCCGTTCCAGCCAGCCCTTGGCCGACAGGCGGGAGAGGAGAGCGTGCACGGTTGCGGGTCGCTCGTCCAGAACTGCCGTGGCGTCTTGCACGGCAAAGACCGTGAAGCCGGCGGCGCTGAGGCTGGAGAGGAGATAGGATTCTCGTGCCCCCAGCGTCCGGCGGGGTGTAGGTTTCCCATTCATTGTACCCGACCTGCCTCTTTGTGTCAGTATTATAACACAAAACGGGGAGGGATGTAATCCTGTCAGACAGTTGTCAGATACGCCAGTGGGCCTGTCTGCCGGGGCACAGGCAGGAATGATCTCCCAATATCTCTTATCACCTCACAGCCTCAGCCGCCCCCCAGCAGCCCCTCGGCCGGCACGCCGACCCATCCGACCAACACCTCGGCTACGGTGTGGGCAGTGACGACTAACCCCGCGCTCAGGTCGGCCGGGGCGCTGATGGTGGGGATGCGGGCACGGGCGCAAGCCTCGTCCAGCAAGTCCAGCGCCTTGTCGGGCAAGTGGCGGTCGGGCAGCCAACCGACGGAGAGTTGTATGGCGGTCTCCAATGCGTCGTCGGCAATGGCAACGCCGTGGTGAGTCTCGTACCGCTCCTTGACGCCCCGCAGGATCGCCAGCGCCTCCTCTGGCGTCGGTTCCGGTGTCCACACCGGCTGAAAGCGGCACTCCAACGCGGCGTCCTGCGCGATGTACTGGCGGTACTCGTCGGTGGTGGTCGGGAGCAAGAGACATATCATCGCCTCCACCGATCGGCGATGGCCTTGAGGTCAGATGGCAGGTCGTCGCGCATGGCCTCCGCCAGGTAGCGCCTCAGGTCGCCAGCCGACAGGCGGAGCACGTGAAACACCTGGGGGTGTATCAGGCTGGAGAGCAGGGTCTTGCCGTCTATCCAACGGTGTAAACCGTCCATCGTTTGGCAAGCCTCGTCAATGTGCGCGGCCCGCTCGTCCAATGCAGTCTCAATCTCTTGCACAGCGGGCAGTCCGTATGCCCAGTTGCATAACTGATCGAGAATAAAACCCCGGTCGAACAGATGATCGCGCTGACCTGGCCGGAAAAACGACAATAGCCGGATGTGCCGGTTCCACGTGTCAATCAAATAGTTCGCCGCAGCGTAA
>Ga0315546_1000896_pt1 | contig 20077 bp, 17 predicted proteins | sample SalMarSW160170MG_FD_203833 | JGI IMG/M metagenome (GOLD analysis project Ga0315546, IMG submission 203833) | Salt marsh sediment microbial communities from the Plum Island Ecosystem LTER, Massachusetts, United States - Salt Marsh Sediment SW1601-170 ... | reverse complement strand
ATAATGTTTCATGGGTCATTTTCTGCCTCCTCTCTTAAATTTTCCTAGAAAAAACAGGCAGATAATGACCCCTAGCTTTTTAAGAGTCAATTATTATTTTGTTACGTACAGTGGCACGTAGTCTTTACCCGCCCACAGACGAGTTAAAAATTAAACGACCCCAAACTATTGTCCTGCTATTAAATAGAGTACTTTTATTTTTTTATCCTCACTCAGGAAGCCCCGCCTTGCGCAAGGCGCCAATAAACCGTTCTTTATCCTTGCCTGTGCATCTCTTTTCAAATTTCTCGAGAGAAAACTTGGGATTTATCCTAAGCACTTCAGCCCCCTCAGCCCGTGCTTCCTCCTCCCGTCCTGACAAGCTATAAATCACAGCCATCATCAAATGGGCAAAAAAAGAATTGGGCTCTTGACGGACTGCTTTTTCACACCATGTTATTGCCTCATCGTATTGCCCCGTCCAGGCGTAGGCCAATCCTAAACCAAAAAAGTACTGATTCGGAGGGATAGGATTAAGACGTATCGCTTTCTTATATTCCGGAATGGATTCCTCCCATCTGCCAGCAAACCTAAGTGTATGACCCAGTATTGCATGGGTATAAGCTGAATTGGGATTAAGGGCAACAGCGTGGTGTGCTGTGGCAACAGCCTTATCATGCTTCCCTGTCATTGAAAATAGGAAGCCCAACATGCCATGGGCTTCAGCATAAGTTTCATCCAAGACAATAGCCTTTTGTAACAACTCCTTGGTCTTGGCCAAAGACTGTTTAGGGGATTTAGTTGTGCCAAGCCACGCATCCATCATGTGGGTTCTAGCTAGAGCTCTGTATGCCCAGGCATACTCTGGGTCTAAGGCAATAGCTTCTTCTGCCAATTTCTTTCCCAAAGCATTACTCTCTATATTAAATTGGTAAATATAATCCATCGCCTGTAAGTACTTCAGATAGGCTTCAATGTTATTTGTGCCCTTTGCAGCAGCTCGGGCCTGCTCCCCCTCCGTCAGCTTTACCTGCATGGCCGTGATGATTTTTTTTGTGATCTCGTCTTGAACAGCAAATATGTCGTTCAGATTTCGGTCATACCGTTCCGCCCATAAGTGATGCCCGGTAAGAGCGTCAATCAACTGGGCTGTTATTCGGATCTTATCTCCGGCCTTTCTAACGCTTCCCTCTAAAACATACCTTACCCCCAGTTCTTCCGCCACCTGCTTAACCTTCACTGGCTTCCCCTTATAAGTGAATGTAGAGTCTCGAGCAATCACAAAGAGCTTTGGAACCTTGCTAAGTGCAGTGATGATCTCCTCGGTTAATCCATCGCTGAAATATTCCTGCTCGGGATCGCCGTTCATGTTGACAAAGGGCAGCACCGCAATGGATGGTTTATCGGGCAGGGGAAATGCCATCTTTTCAGAAGAAGCAATCTTTTCTTGAGGAGAATAAAAATAGAATTTCCAGACTGCTAAGGTTGTAACTCCCACAACTAATCCAATCACGGCAGCCAGAGCTGCCCAACCCCATCGGCTTGGCCATGTTATCTTCCATTTTCTAAACTGAGATACTGGAGTTTCAGGCTCCTGGAAGATGCGATATGCACGATCTGGTTTCGGTTTGTCTTTTACCTCTTTTTTAAGACTTGCATTAAACCTTTCCCATGCATCTGCGTTTACCAGCTTTGGGTCTTCCCCATAAACTATGACAACGTCATTCAAACTTGCTCCTAGTTTGTCTATTGAAAACCTCAACCGCACATTCTCTCCGCTCCCTTTGTACTCAAAAAGATTAGCCCAACTGTCTTTTTCCCCTTCGGTAAATTGATAGGTCTTTCCAATCGCATTATCATATCCTTTTTTTCTTCCAAGGACCTTAAAAAGCTGGGCGTCTTCCAGGTCAGGGAGGGCATTTTTCCATTTTCTATAAATCCTCGGGAGCAGATGCTCCTTATCTGATGACCCTGCGGAACCTCCAACCGTTTCGTTAAGTAAAGCGAGAAGGTCAAGGTGTTCTTCCAAGGGTATGGATGTAATTCTTCCAAGTTTTTGCATCTCTCTAACGACAAGCGCTATCACTGAGAGATAAAACCTTCGCGATGGCGAGTCGAAGTGAAGGGTTAATTCAATTTTGTGTTTGATTTTGATGTATATCTTGAATTGATCCAGGTCGATTCTTATTGGTTCTTTGCCTTTTTGGACCATTGCTTTAGCTCCGTAGAATCTGTTGGAAGAGATGGAGGGCATTACTGGCTTAGCGAAAATAATGAAAAAAGCATGACGGTTCGAACCGTCACTTAAATGTCAACAATATTAACATATTCAAAAATTTAAGGGAACACTTTTTAAATAGATGGTTAAAAGGAGGTGTATCATGGTTAAAAAGGCAATATTTTTGTTGGGGTTTCTTTTAATGGCCTCGGGTTTTGTGTATGCAGAAGATAAATTTACAATATCAGGAGAAGTGACTTTTCAATATGATGGGGACATATATATATGTCTCCTTACTATGGAAGAATTTCAAGATTTCAATAAACCACGGCATGAACTATCACAATCACCATGCAAGGTTATAAAAATGAATACCGACCTGAAAAAAGCAGGAAAAGTATCTTTTACATTTGATAACATACCGAAAGGAACCTATTGCGTTTTTACATACCAGGATGTCAATATGAATGGAAAAGTGGACTATGAAGAAATTCTCCATATTAATGAACCCTGGAGTAGTTATAAGAAAACTATCTACGCTATTCCAGTTTGGGAAATAGTTAAATTTGATTTAGAGAAAGACATCACAGGAATTACGATTGAAATGTAAGGTGGTTTTGGAGACACACCTTTTAAGTGATAAAGCAGGTTCATCAGGGTCCTGTTTTTTTTGAAAATCCCATATATTGTATAGGTACTTTCTATAACTTCGCTTTTGTATTCTGCTATGATTGCGAACTTTACTAAACCCGAAAAACTTTTGTTTACCAAAAGAAACCTTGAAAATCTTTTAATATTGCACGATCATCAGTGGCACGTATTGTGTACTTTTGGGGTGAAGTTAAAGGCCACAATATTTAGATCATAATATCTTGTTTATTAACCTCCCTCTTTGATAAACGCATGTCAATTATATTTCCTTTGATCCAATTTCCTTCCAGCAGAAGTATTTACAATCTTACCAACAAGTGGAAATTAATTTCCCATAATGTTTGCATTTTCTTACACATTTCAAGATGAAGCTTTATTTAGGTTATCTTAACTAATTGAAATCTCAAGTAATTATCTAAGTGTCTAATTTTGCATGATTTTTGCATATAAAATAATGGATAGATATGTTTTTTCCACCTTTTAACCCTTATATTAACCAGGAAAAGGAGGAGTTATGAAAAAGTTCTTAGCTAATCATGGCAAGGTTGCGCTAGCGTGTTCAAGCATTATCCTTATGTTAACTATTGGCTTGTTACCTGCCAAAGCTTTGGCAATTGCATACAGCTTTTCTTCAATCGATTATCCAGGCGAAAATGTAAATTTCAGTTACGCAACGGGTATCAACGACGATGGTATCATTGTTGGAACCTATGTGGACAATACCAGCAGCCGGCACGGTTACCTTTTACAGAATGGGGCATTCAGTTCTTTTGACTGCCCTTATACTAGCGATCCAACGCTCATGACCGAATTCACAGACATTAATAATAACGGGCAGATTTCTGGTATGTATTGGGACAATAAATGGAGAGGAATAGTGTATGATTACACGACAGACACATGGACGCAGTATGATCACCCTAGCGGAGGTACTACTTACGTTCATGGCCACAATGATGCAGGTGACCTGGTTGGCTATTATTCTAATCTAGCTTTTGTGTACAAAAAAAGCACTGGCGATTTCAGCGATATCGAGGATCCTGGTTCATCATTTACCATTGCAAACGACATAAACGAAGCGGGTGACATTGTTGGTCGAAGCAGTGAAGGTGGTTTTCTTAAAAGCGGCAGTAGCTACAGCGATATTGCTTATACAGACCCAGCCGCCGTCTCTACCTCTGCCACTTCAATCAATGATGTAGGTGTAATTGTAGGATACTGGAAAGAAGGTTTTGAACAAGAGCATGGGTTTATTCATGATGGCTTATTTTACAGCCTGGTTGATTTTCCAGGAGCTGCAAGAACAAAACCAGGGGGTATCAACGACGCAAACGAAATTGTGGGAAGTTACTTCGACGATGAAAATAATCTGCACGGCTTTTATGCAGCACCCGTCCCCGAACCTGCAACCATGCTGCTGCTTGGATCTGGCCTGTTGGGCCTTGTGGGGCTCAGGAGGAAGATAAGGAAGAGTTAATCAAATAAATATAAAACATTCATGGCAAGGTCTTCAATGGCCTTGCCTTTTTTATTTCTAACACAATATAATGTATAGAACATTACGTAAACATGACAGTAGCTTACTGCTATTATATATGAAGAATTGAAAGCGGAAAAACTTATGATTATAATATGAAGTTTTCAATCTAATCTTCATAATAGCCAAACGCATATTCCTTTATCAGGGGAGTTGAATTTTTATCTTTCAATTGGGTTTTCCACTAACCATGTTCACAGAAGGGCTCTAAAAAGAGCCCTTTTTTTATTCTTCAGAACTCTTTAACCCTCTAAATTCCTTCATATTTCTTTCCTTGATCAATTTGAACTTTCATTAGAGAATCCTTACATAATAATAATCATAAAGGAGTTTTTTTATGTTGGATGGACTACAGAAATATCCTACAAAACCAGAACGCACCGGATTACACAATTTATTCGAGAAGGAAAAATAACGATTTATCAGTTATCGTTGCGGCTGCATAAAAGCTATTCCCACACCTGCAACCTTATTAATGGTTATGCTGAAATTTCTTCACAACAAAAGGAAATCCTGAATGAAATAATAAAAACTTTAGGAGAACAATGAAAAGGAGCTTTTACATACCTAAGCAACAGCATTTAAACGGGGGTTGCGGCGAATATGCAAAAAGAACTACCAGTCCACTCGCCAGACAGCAAAAGAGAGGTCATAGATATATTGAAATATGAAGAAATAAAATCGTAGTTAAAAGGCGAAAACATAAATGTGTACTATAGGGAGGATAGAAGATGTATGAATTACAAAAATTATTAGATCAAGTATTTGAAGCTTGCAGGAAAGCCAAGGAAACGGATTTAAGGATTATTAAAGGGAAAAAGAAAGAGCCTAAAAATTAGTACTATACACAATGAGTGCTATTTTAAGGCAAACGCAACTGCTGCCTTTGAGTGAATTGTAGTTGTATCAAATAAAGGGACCTCTACATCCTTCTGGCTAATCAAAAGTGGAATTTCTGTGCACCCTAAAATCATTCCATCTGCGCCAATTGAAACAAGTTTTTTAATAATTTCTTTGAATTTTTTCTTTGAAGACTGCTTTATTATTCCAAGACACAATTCATTGTAAATAACACTGTCAATTATTTCTCTATCAGTATTTGAAGGTATTATGACATCAAGATTGTATTTTTCTTTTAATCTTTGTTTATAAAAATCCTCTTCCATAGTAAATTTTGTTCCCAGCAAACCGGGTTTCCTTAATCCCTGCTCTATAATCTTCTCCGCAGTCGCATCAGCTATATGCAGGAGAGGGATATGTATATTGTCTTGAACCTCTTCAGCCATTTTATGCATAGTATTTGTACAAATTACAATAAAGTCAGCACCAGCCCCCTCTAATTGCTGAGCAAAATTGATCATCAATTTTGTAAGTTCCTCCCACTCCCCTTGATGTTGTAAGCTTGCAATTTCTTCAAAATCAACAGAATACATAATACATTTCGCAGAGTGAAGCCCACCAAGCCTTTCTTTTACAGTTTCATTTATAATTTTATAATACTCAGATGATGACTCCCAGCTCATACCTCCAATAAGACCAATTGTTTTCATGTTACCCCTCTATTTTGTTCCGGCGCAGGCCGGCAGAAAATAATAGTGCTTTGTTCCCCTCATTGCAAGCTGAACTTAGCCCCGACATGTCGGGGAACTTTTTCTGACATGATTAACAAGATTAACAAGATTTTTTTATATTTTTTATATCCCCTCGACAAGCTCGGGGCCTGAGCATGTCGAAGGCCTGAACATCCCGTCTATCCTGTCTAAAAAATGGAATTTCCTATACTATCAAGATAACAAATGATGGAGAAATGGAGTAGTGGCCCGCCCTGCCCGCCCTGGCGCGACTTCCTTGGCAAATATTGCAATTTCTATATTATTTATAAGTCCTGGCAATACAGCCTAAGCATTGCATGCCAGGTCTGGGCCAGGGAATAATGGGGAAGAAAACAATGCGAATATCCTTTAAGACCCATTACTACATCATTGGCTATTTTAGGTTCAAGCAGATTTACTTATAAAAAAAAGAAAAATCTCCTGTTAGGAATTTTTTAAAAGTGGACTATTTACAAATTAAAAGTGGACTGCACTATGAAGCAATACTTTATTGCCTGTAAACAAGAACAACTATAACAGCACCGAGAATGAATGAGAGATAATGTATCTGATAATTGTTCTTATTTACAGGCTCTATAATGGAGATCAGTAAATCCATTGAACTGAATTTCACTTTGAGCGTGCTTAACAAAACCTAGCAATTTCTAGCACCAAATTGTCTTGAGAGATGCGGATAGTCCTTTCTTTAGGTGTCCACTTTTAAATCGTAAATCTCTCAAAAACAGTCCACCTTTAATTCGTAAATGACAAAAAAGAAAAATCTCCTTGACAGAAAATATCACATCCAGTATGCAAAATAACATAACTATTCTTATTCTTGAACATTTCATGGATATTATAAAAATCATACACACAAAACATTCCTCAGGTAAGAAAAAAATAAACATTTCAGAATGCAAATTTTTAACCATCAATGTAACCTAAAAAATCATATATATACAAAGAAACGTCCATAGCCAATATTTTTTGACTTTACAAAAAAAAGAGCCTTGCAGAATTTCTTAAAAACCATAAAATAGCAAGTCTGAAAACGCAAGGAAGATAATATGAAAGTTCTTGTAAGTGATCCCTTATCAGAGGTTGGTGTAAAGACATTTCAGGAAACCCCTGATATTGAAGTTGATGTAAATACCGATCTGGCCCCTGAAAAACTAAAAGAAATTATTGGAGACTATCATGCACTTGTTATACGGAGTGCAACTAAGGCCACTGCTGAAATCATTGAGGCGGCCCATAATTTGAAGGTTATTGGTCGAGCCGGAATAGGTTTAGACAACGTGGACATCCCTGCTGCAAGCAAAAAGGGAATTGTGGTAATGAATACCCCGGAGGGTAACACCATAACAGCGGCTGAACATACCATTGCAATGATTATGTCCCTCTCACGTAACATCCCCCAGGCAAGCGCATCTCTTAAGGAGGGAAAATGGGAGAAGAAAAAATTCCAGGGCCGGGAAATCTTTAACAAAACTCTTGGTGTTATTGGGATTGGGCGTATAGGACGACTTGTGGCTGAGAGGGCGAAAGCAATGGAGATGAAGGTCATTGCCTATGATCCTTATATAAAGGCAGATATCATTGAGAGAATGGATATCGAACCAGTTTCCTTTGATGAACTGCTTGAAAAATCCGATTATATCACCATTCATACGCCGAGTACTGGGGAAACCATCAACATGATAAACAATGAGGCAATTGCAAAAATGAAAAACGGGGCAATGGTTATCAACTGCGCCCGCGGGGGTATAGTCAATGAAGATGATCTTCTTGAGGCCTTAAAATCAGGCCATCTATCAGGTGCAGCCTTAGATGTCTTTAGTGAAGAGCCACCCGGCAAGACAGAACTGATGAGTTTGCCTAACCTGATAGCTACACCCCACCTTGGTGCGTCAACCAAAGAGGCACAGGACAAAGTGGCTAAAGATGTGGCCGAGGAAATTATCGGATATCTTTTGTATGGCTCAGTAAAAAATGCCGTGAATGTCCCCAGTATCAGTCCAGAACTGCTATCCACTTTACGACCATATGCCACTTTAGCTGAAAAGATGGGATCCATTCAAAGCCAGCTCGCTGATAATGCTATCCTGGAAGTTCAGATAAATTACTCAGGAAAGGTAACCAATTATGACGTAACTCCTCTCACTACTGCAATGCTCAAAGGGCTTCTCACTCCTCTTCTTAAAGATCAAGTGAACTTTGTTAATGCCCCTGTTATTGCTGCCGAGCGGGGCATGAAAGTGGTGGAATCCAAAACTAAGGCACATGAGGATTTTTCCAGCCTTATCAAGATTACCGTTAAGACACAAAAAAGTAAAAATATCATATCTGGGACCATATTCGGTAATAATTTACTCAGGATTTTGCGCATCAATAACTTTTACCTTGAGGCCATTCCTGAAGGCCATAACCTGTTGATAAACAATATTGACAAACCTGGTGTCATCGGCAAAATTACCAGTACCCTTGGAAAATATGAGGTTAACATCAGCCGAATGCAAGTGGGCGAAGAAAAGGCGAAAAAACAGAATGTGATTTTTTTGGCTACAAATGTTTCAGTAAACGATGAAATCCTTGAAGAATTGCGCGGTCTGGAAGATATTTTGTTAGTAAAAAGGATAGAATTGTGAATTCAAGACACTCCAAGGAATGGGAATAATAAATTAAACATATTTTAAAGGGATTCCAAGGAGAGGAGGTGAATCTATATTTATAATGTCATGGTAGTGATCTCATCCGGGTCAAAAATGAACTAAAACCCAAAAATAATGAGGAGGATGAAATGAAAAGATCAATGTTTTTTCTTGACCAAAAGGATATGCCAACTCATTGGTATAACATCCAGGCAGATTTGCCAGAACCACTTCCACCAGTTTTGCATCCAGGAACGGGGCAGCCGGTAACCCCGGATGACCTGGCTCCTCTATTTCCTATGGAGCTTATCAAACAGGAGGTAAGCACTGAACGATGGATTGAAATCCCTGAGGAGGTACTGGATGTCTACCGTACATGGAGACCAACAGTGTTGCACCGGGCATATCGTCTTGAGAAGGCCTTAGATACACCAGCCAAGATCTTCTTTAAGTATGAAGGGACAAACCAGGCTGGTAGTCATAAGCCTAATACTGCTGTTGCTCAATGCTACTATAACATGAAGGAGGGCATAAAACGAATAACTACAGAGACCGGGGCCGGACAATGGGGCAGTGCCCTGAGTATGGCCGGTGCATTCTTTGATGTAGAAATCAAGGTTTATATGGTCAGGATAAGTTATGACCAGAAGCCATATCGCCGCATCGCAATGGAGGTCTGGGGAGGAAAGTGTATCCCTAGCCCCAGCACCGAAACTAAGGCGGGCAGAGATATGCTGGAAAAATGGCCTGATTGCCCTGGAAGCCTGGGACTTGCCATCAGTGAGGCAGTAGAGGATGCAGTAAGTCGTGATGACACCCACTATTCCCTGGGCAGTGTGCTCAACCATGTCCTGCTTCACCAGACCATTCAGGGGGAAGAGTGCCGTAAACAAATGGAGATGGCAGATGCCTACCCTGATATTATTGTAGGTAACATTGGCGGCGGCTCAAACTACGGTGGGCAATTCCTGCCCTGGATCAGGGATAAAATCAGCGGAGAAAAGCCAGACATGCGTGTAATCTGCGTTGAGCCTGAAAGCTGCCCGAGCGTGACCAGGGGAATGTATGCCTATGACTTTGGCGATGCAGTCGGGATGACTCCCCTGTTCAAGATGCATACACTGGGCCACGGCTTTATCCCACCCCCAATTCATGCCGGTGGACTGCGCTATCATGGTATGGCGCCAATCATCTGCCACCTCTCTAACCTTGGCCTGGTTGAAGTCGTAGCTGCTCATCAGACTGCTGTGTTTGAGGCCGGGGTAAAGTTTGCCCGCACTGAGGGCATTATCACAGGCCCCGAGCCATGCCACAATGTCAAGGTTGCTATCGATGAGGCTCTCAAGTGTAAGGAATCAGGGGAAGCAAAAACAATCTTGATAGCCCACAGTGGACATGGGCACTTCGACCTTGCTGCATATGATGCATACCTGTCAGGAAAGCTTAAAGATTATGCCTATCCTGAGGAGGAGGTAAAGAAGGCGCAGGCTGAACTGCCCAAGGTTGCGGCTTAAGCATAAGGCTTACGCGAGCCATCTAAAAAGTCAAGAGATAGGTGACTTCCTTCTTCAGTAGTACACCCACAGGGTCTCCATTCTTTCAACCCTGTGGGTGTACCTCTTTATCATAAGGAGGTAAACGAATTGATCGAACAGTATGATCACAAAACGCTTCGATGCCCCAGGGTGGGCGGCGAGGTCAATTTTAAATACTGTCGTTTCGAAAACAACATGCTTCCATGCAGATGGATAGTCGGATGCTGGAAGATGTATATAGATATCAACAAATTTCTGGAAGAGCATTACACCAAGGCGGAATTGGACCGAGTATTTGAACTCCCAAAGCCGAAGATCGAGAGCTTAGTGGGCCTGATAGAAAAGGCGAAAGAGGTTAAGAAGAAAAATGGTTAAGCAAGAAATTCTTCTTGGAAATGGGGCTATAGCCCTGGGTCTTTTAGAGGCTGGTTGTCAGGTAGTTACCTCGTATCCCGGTACCCCCAGTTCAGAGATCCTGCCCGAAGTTGTTCGCCTTATGAAATCAGCAAACCTTGATACCTATGTGGAATGGTCAACAAATGAAAAGGTGGCCCTGGATAATGCCTTTGCTGCCTCAATTACAGGAAAGAGGGCTGCCTGCTGCATGAAACAGGTGGGGTTGAATGTGGCGGCCGACTCCCTGATGAGTGCAGCCTATCTCGGTACAGTAGGGGGTCTTGTTATTATCTCTTGCGATGACCCTGGCCCCCATTCTTCCCAGACGGAGCAGGATACACGCTTTATGGCCAGGCTTGCCAAGGTGCCTGTTTTAGACCCCTCTGATCCCCAAGAGGCCAGAGAGATGGTTGGGCTTGCAATGGATATCTCAGAGGAGTTCAAAATTCCTGTGATCCTGAGGCCAGCCATTCGGGTATCCCATGCACGACAAAATATTTCATTCGGTCCAATAAAAAAGAATGATCAGAAGGCATCTTTTGAGAAAAATCCACAAAGGTGGGCAGCCACACCACGTTTCCGTCTTGTACTCCATGGAGAATTAAATAAAAAATTGAAGGAAATTGGGAAAAAATTTGAGGATCTCTCTAAATACAATTTCCATAATCTCGAATCCGGCAAAAAATACCTTCTCGGTATCATTGCAGGAGGCATACCCTACTCTGTTGTTCGAGATTTCCTGTCTGAAGAACACCGTACCGATATCCCTGTGCTCAAGATAGCTACTCCATATCCCTTCCCTGAAAGTTTAGCCGCTGAGTTCATGTCAGCCTGTGAGAGAGTGCTTGTCATTGAGGAGACAGACACCTTCATCGAGTACCTTCTAAGAGACAGAGAGAAGGTTATGGGCCGTCTATCTGGGCATGTGCCATCTGAAGGGGAGCTTGTTCCCCACGTAATCCACAAATTGATAAACCATGTGCTTGAGGAACTGAACTTAGAGCCTTTTCAGGCAGATGATGATCATGAAGTAGTGCAATTGGTAAAAGATCTTCAACTGCCTGTGCGAAGACCAACCCTCTGCCCGGGTTGCCCTGAAAGAGCAGCGTTTTTTGCTATAAGGAAGACCAGACCAAAGGCGATATTTACCTCTGACATTGGCTGTTATACCTTAGGGCTCAACCTGGGTGCGGTAGATACCGTTCTTGATATGGGGGCAGCAATAACTATGGCATCGGGTTTTTATCATTCCTTTGCCCAGGACGCGGTAGAGCAGCCTATTGTAGCCACCATTGGAGATTCAACCTTTTTCCACTCCGGAACAACAGGATTATTGAATGCGGTTTATAATGGTGCAAGATTCATCCTGGTAATACTTGATAATCTAACCACAGCCATGACCGGTATGCAGCCAACACCTGAATTGGGAATAAGGGCAGATGGGAGTGAGGGAAAGGCTATTCCCCTTGAAAGAATTGTAGCTGGCTGTGGAGTTGATTTCATCGAGGTAGTTGATCCCTATAATATTAAAAAAACTATAAGTTTACTCAAAAAGGCAATCAAATATGTTAAGGACCCTAACGGGGGGATGGCAGTAATTATTGCTCGTCACCCCTGCGTTATTGCGTACCCAGATAAGGCCATTCCTGAAAAGAAAAAGGTAACCATAACGGATGATTGTACAGAATGCAATATTTGCCTTGAACGTTTTGAATGCCCTGCACTCTATCATGACACCGAACTTGGAAGGGTAAACATTAACCGGGAAATATGCGTAGATTGTGGTGTATGCATTCAGGTGTGCCCTAAAGGCGCTATTGTGGAGATTTGAGAAATTTTGATGGAAACCATTAATATAATATTAAGTGGATTAGGTGGACAGGGAATCCTGTTTATGACCAGAGTGCTGGCACAAGCTGCTCTGGATAAAGGATTCAATGTTATGGGAGCTGAGACCCATGGCATGGCCCAGCGGGGTGGATCAGTGGTTTCACATTTACGGCTCGGAGAGGTGAAAAATTCTTTAGTAAGGACTGGAACGGCTCATTTCCTGCTGTCTTTGGAAGAGAACGAGGGATACCGAAATCTTCCCTTTCTATCCCAGGGTGCAAGAATGTATGTCAACACAAATTCAAGGCATTTTCCGAGAGAAGAGGCAAAAGAACTTATGGATAAAAGAAAAATCATCTATCGCTCAATACATGCGGGAACAATAGCCCAAGAGTCAGGTGCCCCAAGGTCTTCCAATCTGGCACTGTTAGGTTATTTTTCGGCCTTTGATGAGGGACCAATTGGGTATAAAGATATAAAGACGACCATTGATACAATCAGTCCAAAAAAATTTAAGGATATAAATCTTAAAATCTTTGAGGCCGGCTACAGAAGAGGGAAGAATTTTTAAGGATAACAGCTTTGATTAACGTGGACTATTAATTATATGCCTAAACCAATCCTTATTGTAAGTTCCTTAGACACAAAGGGTCAGGAAGTTAAATTCCTGAAAGAACTGATTGAGCAGAGAGGACAGCAAACAATCCTTTTGGACATAGGCATGCGTAGCCAATTTCTAATTCCAGCTGACATTCCATGTGAAGACGTTGCAAAAGCTGGAGGGATAAGCATACGGGAAATTAGAACTTCTACTAAGAGGACAGATGAAATAACCTCTATAATGACTAAGGGGGCAATAAAAAAGGCTATAGAACTTTTTCAATCGGGTAAACTGGGTGGTATTGTTGGTGTGGGTGGTGTAAGTAACACAACAATGGCAACCGATATCATGAAAGCACTGCCATTTGGTGTACCGAAACTTATGGTATCCAGTGGTGCTGCCATGCCCAGCTATGCCGGTGGATTCTTCGGTTCTTCTGATATAGCAATAATATCATCGGTTGTAGATATGGCCGGTCTGCATGAACTTAGCAAGAGTATACTGAGTAGAGCAGCCGGTGCGATCTGCGGAATGGTAGAAACCGGTGCAGGTGAAGTCATGGACTCACTTAAACAAACAGATATGCCCCTCGTTGCAATGACGGAATTTCATTACTCTGACATCTGCTGTAAGTTCGTTAAAGAATATCTTGAAGAAAAGGGGTATAAAATAATCCCATGCCACGCACAAGGGGTTGGTGATAGAGCGATGGATAAACTATTAGATCAGGGAATCTTTGACGGCGTTGTAGACATAGTTCCTAGCGGGTTAAGTGAAGAACTTTTTGGTGGAAACCGTGCCGCTGGGCCAGACAGGCTTGAGGCCGCAGGCAAAAGGGGTATCCCTCAAATTATTACTCCATGTGGCTTTGAGATGATAAGTTGTGGTCCTCTACGAAGAAAAGACAGTGGTGATCCATTGTGGATTTCGCGAAATTTAGCTAACCGAAGCTGTTATCTTCACGATGCTTATCGTGTGCAAGCCAGGACAAATGCAGACGAATTGAGGCTCGTAGCTAAAACCGTGGCCGAGAAGCTAAATAAAGCAAAAGGCTCGGTGAAATTCATAATACCAGAAAAGGGGTGGTCCACACTAAGTGTTAAAGGGCAACCTCTTTTCGATCCTGATGCTGATAAGGTTTTTGCGGATGAACTAAGAAAACATCTGAAGCCTGAGATTGAGGTTATGAAGCTTGAGGTGCATCTTAATACCCCAGAATTTGCAATGGCTGTGGTGGAAACCTTCGATAAAATGATGAAAGATAAGGGCTTGGATAGTAATATTTTTCATTGACAAAGTGCTGTCAATTATGGTTTCTAAAACTATGGTATAAGTATTTATATTTATTTGTAACTACCCAGGTTGTCAGGTTCAAGGTTCACAGTTCAGGGGTTCAACTTGGAGCCATGAAGCATTGTCCATGTCAAGACTCCTCAACCGGCTCATGAAAAACCCGCATTTAACGGTTAATGGTTCAGCAAATAACTATTGAACCGTGAACCCGGAACTTTGAACCTGTGTAGTTAAATTTATTTTTCAGGAGAGGAGGTGGTCAGAAAGGAAGCTTATTGTGATTAAGCATTTCTAAATATATTTCCATTAACTTATAAGGAGGAAAATAATGAAAAAGAAAGGTTTGTTAGCCATATTATTTGCATTTTGTTTTTTATTCTCTCTATCTTTTGTACCAGCTGCCACTGCCAAAACCATCAATCTCACCTATAGTAATTTTTTCCCGCCTACCCATGGTCATGCAATTCAAGGCGCCAACATGATAAAAGAGATCGAGAAGAGGACCAATGGCCGGGTCAAGATCTCTTACTTTCCCGGAGGGACTTTGACCAAGCCAGCAGTCTGCTACGATGGTGTAGTTAAAGGGATCTCTGATATCGGAATGTCATGTTTTGCATATACCAGAGGCAGGTTTCCCGTCATGGAGGCAGTGGATCTTCCGTTCGGATACAAAAGCGGTAAGGTTGCCACCAGGGTTGCATATGAATTTTACAAAAGGATGAATCCTAAAGAACTTCAGGATGTAAAGGTACTTGTTATTCATGCTCATGGACCTGGAATACTTGCTGCCAAGAAGGATGTAAACTCTCTGGATGATATAAAGGGCATGAAAATCAGATGTACCGGCCTTAGCTCAAAGCTTGCCAAATATCTGGGAGCCGCGCCAGTAGGTATGCCTCAGAACCAGGCTTATGAGGCCCTTCAAAAGGGGGTAGTTGAAGGCACATTCTGCCCTATCGAGGTTCTTAAGGGATGGAAACAGGGCGAAGTGATAGATTATGTTATCGAGACCAAGTCCCTTGGCTACACAACCGCAATGTTTGTGGTTATGAACAAGAAAAAATATAATTCCCTTCCCCCTGATATTAAAAAGGTATTTGATGAAGTTAGCGAGGAGTGGGTTGATGTGCATGGAGATGTCTGGGACTCTGCTGACAGAGCAGGACTAAAATTTGTGATAGAGCTTGGAAAAAACATCCATGGACTCTCACCAGCACAGGAGAAAAAATGGGTGCAGTCTATTAGTCCAATCATTTTTGAGTATCAATCAAAGATGGAAAAGAAGGGTCTTCCTGGAAAAAAGGCTGTGAAGCTTCTCAGAGATTTGGTTGCGAAATATAATAAGTAAAATTTAATAAAGACCAAAATCTCAATCATATAAAAAGGGGTGCCAGAGTTCCTGGTACCCCTTTTTTATATATGCCCCTATCACATAAGGCCAGGTAGAAAGAGGACTATTTGGGGAAAGGTTAAGAGAATTGCCACACAGGCCAAAAGAGCAAGGACAAAAGGTGCAACCCCCTTAAAGATAGTCTCAAGTGGAATATCCTTGGCAATACCATGAACCACATATACATTTACCCCTACTGGAGGTGTAATCACCCCCATCTCAGTTACAAGCACAATGGCCACACCAAACCATATAGGGTCAAACCCAAGGGCTGTAGCTACAGGATAAAAGATGGGAATTGTGAGCATAATCATGGCCAGGGCATCCATGAAACATCCACCAAACAGATATATAATAACTATTATTCCCATAATGGCATAGCTTGGTAGTGGGAGTGTGCTAACCCAATTTGCCAAAATAAAGGGAATCCTGGTGATAGCCATGAAATGTCCAAAGATAACTGCCCCGGTAACTATAACCATGACCATACAACTTATCCTTGTCGTATCCATAAGGGATTGAACAAACCCTTGCCAGCTTAAACTCCTCCTTAAAAGGGCAACAAGCAAGGTAAAAAAGGCACCCACAGCCGCTGCCTCGGTTGGTGTAAAGACCCCAAAAAAAAGACCCCCCATAACAAAGGCAAAAATAATCAGGGCCTCCAAAACCCCTACAAAGGATTTCGCCTTCTCTTTTAGTGTTGTTTTTGGTCCAGGAGGGGCAAGCCCTGGATTCAGTCGCACCCGTATATAGACAGTGAGTATGAATAAAAGAGCAAGCAAGATACCTGGAAAGATACCGGCGGCAAAGAGCTTTCCAATGGATTGCTCTGTCATGATTCCATAAACAATAAATATAACACTCGGGGGTATCAATATGCCCAGGCTTCCTCCCGCGGCAACCGTACCGGTCGCCAGACTCATATCATATTTGTACCGTCTCATCTCGGGCAGTGTTACAGTTGCCATGGTGGCAGCGGTTGCGTTTGTTGAGCCTGATATAGCAGAAAAGCCTGCGCAGGCCCCAATGGTAGCTATGGCCAGGCCTCCCCTGTAGTGGCCCATAAATACATATACTGAATCATATAACCTTCTGCTTATTCCGGAATGGAAGGCAATTTGCCCCATAAATACAAAAAGAGGGATAACAGTTAAGCTATAAGAAGAGAATGTCTCAAATACATCTTTCGCCAGTAAACTAAGGCCTGCGGTAAGGTTGACTACATAACTGAAACCAATAAAGCCAAGGAAGGCCATAACAAAGCCGACAGGCATCTTGGAGAAAAGAAGGATTACCAGGATGATTATGCCAATTATACCTATTGCGGTAAGATTCATTTATCTTTCACCTTAACTATTGCATTTACTAAATCCACAATAAGAACCAGACAGACAACCCCTGCACCAAGGGCAACTCCATATATTATTGGATAAAAAGGCAGCTGCAATGTTAATGAAACCTCACCTGCTCTTTGGCAATCTATACCATACAAGATACTCTGCCAGGTAATGAGGCCAAATAGTATGATTCCAAAAACTGAGATGAAACTCTCGACAATACCCTGTATCCTTTTAGGCAAAATTTGTACAATAAGGCTGACCGCAACATGACCCTTCTCTACCAATGTATGGGCCATGGCAAAGGATACAGCAACAGCCCCTAAAAGGGCGACAATCTCATAGGTTCCAGAGATGGGCTTGCGAAAAAAGTAACGTAAGAAAACATCTACACAGGTAAGGGCCATCATGGAAAAAATTGCCGCTGATGCTATAATGTCTAATCTTCGAGCCAACAAAAGGGAATGCTTCTGAAAAGAAAACATATAAACCTCTTCACAGAATATTAGGATACACGTACGTCTTAGTAGCTACAATGTGGCTGTGATATAACAGCTAATTAAAAAAAGGTCAATTTAAAAAGATATTTGCAATTTTTATAATTGACTCGCAAACATTCCTTTCCTATACTTTATAGAAAAAAGATTGATACCCTTTAAATCATAATTAATCAAATTTTGCGCAGAAACCTTACATCACTATTTTAAAAAAATTGAGAAGGGAAAGGAGGTGAGGTTACAAGGAGGGGGTATTATATTTAATCTTAACAATAAAAGGAGGTAACTATGGAAACTAGCACTTATAAGATTATCGAGCTTGTGGGGACCAGTCCGAATTCATGGGAAGATGCTGCAAAAAATGCTGTTGATACAGCCTCAAAAAGTCTTAAGGACTTAAGAATTGCAGAAATTACTAAGCTGGATCTAACCATTGAGGATGGTAAGGTCACAGGTTTCAGGACCAGGATTAACGTCTCATTTAAATATCATGATTAAACTTTTCCCTTATAAGATGGCCTGGAACAATTATTTTCAGGCCATCTTATTACAAGTTTATGTTTCTTTTCTTCCCTCTGAAAACACTCTTACCCCGATTGGGTCCACATTACATTCAAGTATCCCCCCTTTTTTAGTGCCTTTCAATATGTGAGCCCATATCTCTCTTAATCTTTGTATCGTACCAATCTCTCCAAGGGCCCAGACAGTACCGCCACCTCCTGCACCAGTAAATCTGGCACCACATCCAGCTTTTTCAGACTCCTCAATAAGTCGTGTAATTATTGGCGTGAATGCCTCAGGGGTTAGTTTCTTCCTTATCGCAACCTCGTTTATTAACTCTTGAGCTCCCTTGTTCCACCTTCGCTCTTTTATATGCAAGGCAAACCGATTGACAATTTTATTCACTTCAATCCATCCAGACCTTGTCTCTCCTCCTAAAAATTTTTCTATCCACAATCTGTTTATCCTTGCTGACAGATGTCTTCTCCCGCTATAGGCTACAAGGATCCTTTTTGATATTTCCTTTTGCCCATCCTGATCAAGAATAGATTCTCTTTTAAATGCTCTTTCTCTCTGAGAGTAATTCCAGGACCACTTATTCACACCACCAAAAACCGCTGCTCCCTGATCCTGCAAGCCACACATCCCGCCATTTACTGCATCCTCTAAATGATATGCAAGATGGAGAATATCCCCTTTGTTAATCTCATTTCCGCTCAACAAACGTTTTACCACAGAAAATGCCTTCATGGTTGCGACCGCAGCTGTACTCGATCCTCCAAGACCGGCATTAACAGGAGAAGTTGATCGTATTTCTATCTCCAATCCGTGAAACTGAAAAAAAGATGCAATGGCAAAAAAGAGGCCAAATTGTGAATTAAAGGGGGCTTTATCAAGTGGGTATGCCTCCTGTGTATTAAAATTATCTGAAGATATTCGGACCCACCCTGATTTGTAAGGCAAGAGAGTCACATACGTTCTTAGGTTTATCGCCAGATTTACCGTTACAGGGGCCATCCCCTCCAAAGGAAGGGCCAGGGCCTTAATGTCCCAGGTACCTCCAGAGTCAATCCTGCATGGGGCTGAAGTCTTTATCGGATTTTTTTCAAGCAGTTCTTTTATGCACCTATCTAATTTTACCATGTGTGAGTTACGTGACCCTCAACAAAACTGGGTGCTCACCTCCTTGATTATTTTTATTTCACCTACCCTACAATAAATTTGGACGCAGATCTTCGCAGATAAATGCAAATAATAATTCTTTATTTCTTAATCCAAAAAATCTGCGTTAACCTGCCCACCATCCGGCAGGCGGGTCTGCGTCCAAAATGGGATTTCTTACACTATCAAGCTACAGGGAATACGCTCGATGAGCATTTTCAAAACCGAATTGGATATTGTGGTCTAAGGCCAATACAGTTCACTTAATGATTGCTTTTTGAGTTTAGATGCTATATGCTTGCCTTATCACACAGATAAGGAGGGTATGCATATGGCACGAACAATTGCTGAAATACCAAAGGGAAGCCGCATTACCGATCACATTAGCCTGGGGGTGATTGCAAAATTTTTCCCGCGTGAAAGAATTGACAGCGCTCTTGCAGCTACAGGAAGAGCCAGTAAACGGCAACGGGATCTACCAGGGCATGTTGTTATTTACTATGTCATAGCGCTGGCGCTTTATATGCAGGTCTCGTACCGAGAAGTGCTCCGCTGTCTGCTTGAAGGGATTCGGTGGCTGCAAGGGCCGAATGGTCATATTAAAGTGACCGGAAAGTCAGGCATCTCCCAGGCCCGCAAGAGAGTTGGGAGTGAGCCTCTCCAGGTACTTCATAATGAACTGGTTGGCCCCATTGCTGTGAGAGGGAGCAAACGGACAACAAAGGGGGCATGGTACCGCGCATGGCGTCTGATCTCTCTAGACGGTAGTACTTTGGATGTGGCAGACACAAAGGAGAATGAGTTAGCATTTGGCCGTCCCAAGGCCAGTCGTGGTCAAAGTGGTTTTCCTCAGATCCGCATTGTATCGCTCGTGGAAAACGGGACCCATGTCTTGTTCGGCTCGAGAA
>Ga0315546_1000885_pt1 | contig 20242 bp, 20 predicted proteins | sample SalMarSW160170MG_FD_203833 | JGI IMG/M metagenome (GOLD analysis project Ga0315546, IMG submission 203833) | Salt marsh sediment microbial communities from the Plum Island Ecosystem LTER, Massachusetts, United States - Salt Marsh Sediment SW1601-170 ... | reverse complement strand
TTTCGCTCGCCACATTCACCCTTCTGCCATCGTTGTTTCTGCCTGCCTTTATTGCAATGCAATCGTCGCCTGTATCGAAATAACAGCCTTCGATGAGGACGTCTTTGCACGATTCGGGATTGCAGCCGTCGTTGTTGGGGCCGTGGCCGATCACTTTCACATTCCTGACGGTGACATTTGTCGAAAGCACAGGATGAAGATGCCACATAGGTGAATTTCTGAATGTCACTCCCTCTATTAAAACATTTTTGCACTTGTAGGGCTGAATCATGTTAGGCCTTAACTTTTTGCCGGCACCGAAGACCCTCTCTTCAACCGGCACGCCGGTTTCGCCCTGACTCCGTGACTCTCGAATATCATCGCCGGCAGTTTTAGTCCATCCCCACCAATTTTCATAGCTGGCCTGTCCATCGAGTGCCCCTTTGCCTGTTATGGCAATATTTTCCTGCTTGTAGGCATAGACCAAAGGCGAGTAGTTCATGCACTCAACACCCTCGAACCTCGTATACACAACAGGAAGATACATATTAGGATCGACCGAAAACTTTATTACGGCATCTTCTGAAATATGCAGATTGACATTACTTTTCAGATGAATCGCACCCGTCAGGAATGAACCGGCTTCGACCACCACACGACCGCCGCCGGCTTTTTGTGCATCCGATATGGCTTTCTTAAAGGCCTCGGTACAATCTGTTTGTCCATCTCCAACCGCGCCGTAATCGGTAATCTTAAAATCCCGATCCAAGAACTTAGGAGCATTAATCTTACTTTGAATCTCACTTACCTGCTCCCAACCAGCATTTACCCGACAGGCCGGCCCAACCAGCAGACCAATAATGAAAACAACCAGCAAGATTTCGCTTTGAGCAAACGCCGCACATTTTAAGTTCTTGAAATTTTTACGTTTCATATTGATCTCCTATAAATTCCCCCTTACTTACGTTCGGTATTTTTTACCCCTCACTTACGTTCGGGGCTCTGTTTGTATATCGTACCAAAGGCCATCATTTCGCCTTGCTCATTCTTAACATATCTGATTGCTGATGCAAGACTTTCTTTCGTCCAAAGGTACTTTGTGCTGCCATGTCGTGTCCAATATTTCTTGAATTTCGGTGTGCTATTATTACTTTGCCTTATCGCTTTGGTGGCATAAGCCTTAAAATCAGCCATCATCTTTTCCGGCTTTTCGCTGCCGCTTACTACGATGCGAACATGGTTGCTTCTAACGTGTACTGCATGGGCTAACCAGCCACAAAATTTGCATACCTGAAGAATGTTCTTCAAGACTAAATTCCTTTGGCTTTTTTCTAACAGGAACTTTGGATTCTTGAGGGTGTCTCTCTCCTTTCTGCACAAGTATGGAGCTGGAGTTACGAAAGAACTACCATACTGGTTATTTTCCCTGTTGACACTTCCCCTTCTGTCACCATGCAGCCACGTTCCATAGGTTGTAAAAGTTATAAGATATGCAATAGGATATTTAACAGAGCCGCGAGACCTAACAGAGCCGCGACCGTGAGGGAGCGGTAATCCATCTCTATTCATCACAATGTTCATATCGCTGTGCCGTCAGAATTTTCCTTGCCTTTTCGCAATCCTCTGCGATTTGGGCGGAAAGCTCCTCAGAAGTCCTGAATTTGTGCTGGCTGCGGATATGCTCAACAAAATCCATAGCCATATACTGGCCAGCCAAACCGTCAACATTCTCTTTCAGCAAATGCGCCTCTATCAGCAATGGAAATTCATCGCCGTATGTCCTTGCCTGTCCGATACTATAAACAGCGGCAATTCCGTCCTCGCAAGCCAGTCCTAGGGACTCCTTCCGGAGAACATCTTCTATCGTCTGCCCAATCCGAACAAAGCCGGCATAGACACCCTCAGCGGGAATGATCTGCTCCGGTCTTCTCATATTCATTGTCGGAAAACCCAATCTTTTGCCTATGCCTCGGCCGGGTATAATTTGGTCTATTAGACGATAAGGCCTTCCTAAAGCAGCACCAGCGTCAGTAACGTGACCGCTTTCGAGCATGTAGCGAATAATGGTACTCGAAATCCTGACAGTCTGACCTGTTGAAAGCTTGATTTGCTTCGGCTCAATTACAGAAACTTCAAAATCCTTTTCGACGCCTAATTTTCGAAGTGTATCTATATCTCCGGCCCGTCCTACTCCGAAATTAAAATCGCTGCCCTCAACAACCACACTCGGCTGAACGTTCTCAACAAGAAAACGGTTCACAAAATCCTCGGGCGAAAGATTCAGGAGCTCATTGTCACCATCTAACACAATTAGGCAGTCCACATCGTACTTTTCCAGTAAATGTTTTTTAAGCTCCAAAGGTGTCAATACCCCTGGTACCCTTTCCGGATATAAAATAGCAACCGGATGCGGCTCGAAAGTCATTACAAGCAACTCTGTTTTTCTTCGTATCGCAGCCTTTTTAGCTATGGACAAGATTTCCTGATGTCCGAGATGAACACCATCAAAATTTCCAATCGTCAGCACGCAGCCTTTTCTTATCTTTTGAAGGTCTGCTATTGTTTGTAGTATTTTCATTCTGCTTTTATTTTGTCCGTCAAGTTCACATTATTTAATAACCTGCAACAAAACCTCGGACTTTTGGCTCTTACAGGCAGGAAAGATAATTTACCCAGACGTGCTAAAATCTGCAATCACTTTATGTTAATAATATGCAAAAATGCGGCTGGTTTATTGTGATTTGAAATCAACAAAGCGCAGAAAATCAAATACGATTAAAAAAATCCAATGATTACGATTACACTATCAGCTACCCGGTTCCTCCAGTCGTCTCAGTCTTTTCTCGGCCTGTACGTAATCAGGATAAAAACTTTTTAACTCTTTCAACATTATTATCGCCTTATCGTAATCCTTGAGTCTTTCGTAACTAATAGCCAACATATCCAGCGATGACTTGTTGTATGAAAACATGTCCTCTGCCCGCTGCTCAGGTGTTTCAGGGCCTAATTTTCTGACCTGCTCAAAATATTGAATGGCTTTTGAATAGTTTTTCTTTAATGCGTATATCATCCCCAGCTCAAAAAGGGCGACTCTGTTTCTTAGGTCTATCTCTATCGCCCTTTCAAAAGTTTCTATGGAATTCTTTATATCTCCTTTGCTTTTATAACTACAGCCCAACTTGTTCCAGGCCTCACGGTTGTCCTTATCGAAAAGCAAAACTTTCTTACATTGCCTGACCGAATCATGATATAAACCAAATGCTGAATACGCATCAGCTCTGCTGAGGAGCTGGTTAACCATTAACGGTTTTAAAATAATAATTGCAACGATAACAAAAATAACGCTGAAAGACCGTCTTGCCGTCAGCTTTCTATGGCACTGGTTATGACAATGAAATTCATTACAATTTGTTTGCTGCTCTTGCATAATACTCTTACGCGATTACAAAAAAGTAGATACCTAAAACCATCAATATATTTCCTGCCACTAATTTAATCCGCTGCTCCAATTGATGGACTTTAGGCGCTAAGTAATTGATCAAATCTGATTTAATCAAACTTGTTGATAAGCCGATTGACAGTATCGGGAAGCTCTGGCCAAGAGCAAAGCTTATAAATACTATTATAGAATAGAGGGACAGATTCTTGGCGACTACAATCCCCGCTATCAACAAAAGCACACCTCCACAGCAAGGGCAAGTCGGCATTTCCAAAAGTGCAAAAACTACTCCAAACAAAAATGCCCCCAACAAACTCGCGTTTTGGAATCTATTGATAATGTGCCGTTTGTGTTTGAGGATATTCAGGTCAATCAACCCGGAAATAAATAAGCCGCAGATAAATAGCAAAATACCTATTGCCCAAAAAATATACTTATTGACCCTGATGAAACTGAAAGCTAAATTTCCGATAAGACCCAAGAGTATGCCAAAAAGGGTGTAGCTTACAATCAGGCCTAAGACAAAAAGAACGGATAAAAGCATTGACCTTTTTTTTGAGCCCCCTGTTCCGGCAACATATCCCAAAACTATCGGCACTCTCACTATTGTACAGGAGCTCAAGGATGCTAATGCACCTGCCCAAAATACAATAATTAAAGCTAAAAATGGCGATTCAGTTAATAGCTTTTGAAGTGTAACAATCATCTAAGTGGCCTTGTAATACGAACTTATACAATATACCCTCGAATTGCACATTTGCCCAATTCTGCCTTCTAATACATAACAACTGTTGTTTTCGGACAAATCTACGGCTAACTTGAATTGCTCGATTCAGATCCTATAAATCATAAGCAGTGTTATTTTCGCAATTTATGCTTAATCGCGAACATAGTGATTACTCAATAGAAAAAAGTTCAAAAAAATTTGCAACTTAGTTGCATTTTTTACGTATAACAATAAAATATTAAATGATCTCATATTTAACATTGATACCAAAAAATGATGGTTAGGCTTGAGTTTGTGTAGATTATGAAAAAAATTAATATCATCTTATCAGAATTAAAAAATCACTCGCCATTTACCCTATTTGGAGCCTTTACAGGTATTATTTGCATGCTTGCTTTTAAAAACCTTCAGGAACAAACCAGCGAAAGGATTTTCTATATATTCCATCCTGCGCACGTGCTATTAAGCGCAATAGTAACCACTTCAATGTTCAAGCTTCACGCCTCCAAAAAAAGACTCATTGCAATCTTTCTTGTCGGATTTTTTGGGTCGATAGGTATCTCAACTTTAAGTGACTCTATAATCCCCTATGTTGGCGAACTGCTATTGGGTATGAAAGTCCATATCCACGAACATTCCGGCTTCGCCGAACATGCTCACATTGGCTTCATTGAAGCATGGTATTTGGTATTGCCGGCAGCAATAATAGGTATTGTAATAGCATATATCAAGCCGAAGACAAAAGTACCGCACGCAGGCCATGTTCTGCTGAGCACCTGGGCTTCATCCTTCCATATTATTATGGCCATGGGTGGGCACCTATCATTATGGGAAGCTATAGTTAGTTTTGGATTTCTGTTTGTGGCAGTATTGCTGCCCTGCTGTTTCAGCGATATCGTTTTTCCACTGTTATTTGTTAAGCCTGCCCCTTCGGCAGGCTCAGGGCAGGCTCTGAGTGAAGTCGAAGGGTCGGAAGGCAATCCATCACATGCCCATCATCATTGAATTGAAGACAGAGCCGAAACCATAAAATAGCGGTAAATTAAAATGAAAAAGCAGAATTCAGATTCAAATGCCCGAAAGATATTAAAAGCAGTAAAGCTTTACCGCACTGGATGCAGGATAGCAATACTTAAAGTGCTGCTCAAATCTGACAAGCCGCTCAACCAGGAGCAAATCGCACAGCGTCTTGGTAAGAAACGCTTCGATAAAGTCACTATATACAGAACTTTGGAGAGTCTCTGCAAGGTAGGGCTTGTACACAAGGCCTTTATGCAAAAAAGAGCATGGCATTTTGAATCGGCTCAGGACTGCACTGAGAATCAGTGCCATCCTCACTTTACCTGTACAAGCTGTGGCAACACACACTGCCTGACGGAAATGAAACTACCTATGGCTAAAAGCCCCCACAAAGGCTTTATCATTCGACGCCAGCAAGTTCGGCTCGAAGGTCTATGTCCGGCATGTGCATAAAAAAGAAGCAAAGTTTAGCCGTCGCCGGCACGGCGATGGCTAGTTCATTGTAAAAATAGAAATCAATGGAACAAAAGGTTTAATTTGAATCGATCAGTTCGAAAAGTTATTCTGATAATTACAACGGTCTGCTTTGCGGCGATGGTCACAGGGGTAATGCTGGAAATGCACCTGCTCAACCATAGACATTCAGACAATCATAGCGCCAGCCGATGTTCAATTTGTCAAACACTGCTTAGCAATGCCAACAAAATCAGCATGACAACAGAACCAAAAATCGAAGAAATAAACAGAACTGAATATTCTCCCAGCTTTATTTGTCAAATCGCTCCGTCATTTTCTAATATCAGACTTCCTATTCCTCGCTCTCCCCCATTCACACTTTAAAACAATAACACAGCAATCATTGCATCGCAATAAGTGGGCAGAATATGTCAACTTATTTGTATCTTAAGTTCTTAAAAAGCTTTATCAGCTAAAGCATTTGTGTAAGGATTTTAACGATGAAAAGAATTTTTATTATTTCAATACTATTTATCCTAACAGCATTCAATATTACAGCTATAGCAAAAGAGGATAACATCAATAATATTGAGCAATTAAATGTTAAAATTTTTGAGCTTCAGCAGCAGATGATTGAGATGCAGAAAAGGCATGATGCTGAAATAGCTGCCCTAAAAAAACAGATAGACGAGCTTTCCGCTGTGACTACCAAACAAAAGGCTCAGGATGAACTTACCTCCCTGCGCCAATTGGCAGAGGCAAAGGCCAGAGAAAAACCGGCTGCCGAGGAAAAACCGGAAGAAATTGTTTTCAAATCAGGAAGCCTTGGTCTGCAAGCCTTGAACCCTGAAATCAGTGTCACCGGTGATTTCCTCTTCTCTTCTCGGCAGGATACAACAAGCACCGAGAGCAGTGATTTTGATTTTCGAACCTTAGGTATCCATGTTGAGTCATGGCTGGATCCGTACACCCGATTTAAGGCTGCAATACCAGTAACTGAGAATGAAACCAGCCTTGGTGAGGGATATATAACCTTGTACGATATTGCGGATGATCTTAATTTAACGTTGGGCAAATTCCGCCAGCAATTTGGCGTTGTAAACCGCTGGCATAAACACGGCTTAGACCAGGTTGATTTTCCTCTGGCTCTTCGCCAGATCTTCGGTAACGGGGGTCTGAATCAAAGCGGATTATCCCTTGACTGGATGATGCCGCCTATCGGTGACACATCACAGCAGTTAACGTTCCAGGTAACAGATGGCTCAAACAGCCGTTTGTTTGGCGAAAACGCCCGCAATAGGCCGAGCCTTCTTGCACACTACAAGAACTACCGGGATCTTTCAAAAGACACTTATTTGGAATGGGGCCTGACCGGCCTTTTAGGCTGGAACGATGAATGGGATATTCAAGGCGGCACTAAGCAAAACAGCAGTCAAATGACAACTGTGTTAGGAGCAGATTTGTCGGTCCTGTGGGAGCCGACCGAAAAAATGCGCTATCGAAATATCGAGTGGCGAAGTGAAGCGTATTGGTTAAATAAAAAACTTCTGGCACCGGATGGCTCAGGCTCTGATAATATCAACGCCTGGGGCCTATACAGCTATTTGCAAAATAAGGTTTCGCGTACAATTGATATTGGTATTAGAGGCGATTTTTACGTGCCGGATACCAAGAGCTATGCCAATCTTTCCAGCTTGCCCTCACTGTCACCATTGGCTGTAACAGGTGATAATCCATATCTATGGCAAATCAGCCCATATATTACCTGGTGGCAGAGCCCATTTGTAAAGTTTCGCTTAGAGTATGATTACAGCAACGGCAAGCGAATAGACAATCCTGAGCACATCGTCTGGCTGCAGTTAATATTCTCAGCCGGCCCACATAAGCATGAGCGTTATTAACAAAAGGGAGTAAGGTTACTATGAAAAAGAGATTAGTGGTAATCGCATTAGTTCTGGCTTTTTCGTTCACCAGCGTGTATGCCAAACCGAATTTGAATGTAGTAACAACACTGCCGGATTATGCATATTTTGCGAGAGTTATTGGCGGTGACCGTGTATCTGTTAAAGCAATTGTCCGGGGTGATCAAGACGCCCATTTTATTCGTCCTAAGCCGTCATTTGCTACGGCCCTGCGAAAGGCCGATGTTTTGGTCGCTACGGGACTGGACCTGGAGCTTTGGGTACAGACTGTGATAGATAATTCCGGCAATGGAAAGATTCGTAGCGGTCAGCCGGGCTATGTATCTACATCTGCCGGAATGGAGCTTTTGGAAAAGCCCAAGGCCGTATCGAGGGTAGAGGGCGGCGTTCATATTTACGGCAATCCTCATGTCACTTGCAGCCCTATCAAAATGAAAGTGGCTGCGCGCAATATAGCTACGGGATTGATTAAAAACGACCCTGAAGGCAAAGAAACATATTTACAAAATTTAGAAAGCTTACATCGAAAATTTGACGAGCAACTGTTTGGTGCCAAGCTTGTGGAAATGCTCGGCGGTGATACTCTATGCAGCCTTGCCGAGCAGGGTGAGCTGGTACCCTTTCTTAAAGAACAAAAATTTGAAGGAAAACAACTGATTGAATTTCTTGGTGGTTGGATGAAAAAGATGCTACCACTTCGTGGTACGCCGATTGTTACTTATCACAAAAACTGGATTTACTTCGTGAAAATTTTTGGGCTGGAAGAAGCAGGAACAGTGGAACCCAAGCCGGGAATACCACCCTCACCAAAGCATGTGACTAACTTAATTAATCTTATGCGGGAAAGAAATATCTGCATCATTCTGGCTGCAAATTATTTCGATGAGCAAAAAATACGAACAGTAGCATCAAGAACAAATGCCGAAGCGGTTATTGTTCCTTTGTACGTTGGTGGTGCCGAGGGTGTAGATGATTATTTTAAACTTTTTGATTATTGGGTTGATGGGCTTTTAAAAGCAGCGGAAAAGAAAGGTATTTTAAGCAAACAGTAAGCGAGAAATAACATTATGACATCAGAAATAATAAGATTTTTCTCGGTCCAGATTGCCCTGTTGGCAGTCGTCTTGATTCTACATACCTATATAGGGCTGCACATAATTAGACGCACCTTGATATTTTCTGATCTTGTACTGGATCAGTTGGCAGCTTTCGGTGCTCTTGTCGGCATAGGTCTGGGAATAGAATACGGCACGGCTCAATCTTACGTGTCCTCGATGATAGCAGTAATATTCGGTGCAATGTTGCTGGCTTTGATAAAACCAACAAGTAAAGCCATACCTCGCGAAGCGGTTATTGGCATTATGTATGCTATGGCACTGGTTGCCTCACTTTTACTGGGAGACAAGCTTCGTGGCGGCGAAGCCTACGTGACTAAAACACTTGCAGGCTCTATGCTATGGGTAAGCTGGCCGCTGGTTTCTGTTACAACCATTGTGTATATCATCCTGCTGCTGTTTCACTATAAGTTTCGCCATAAATTTATAGGCTTAGCTAAGAATCCTTCTATGGTGAAAAATGAAAAGCTTTGGGACTTTTTGCTGTTTACAACTCAGGGTATTATTACGGTTTTAATCGTTCCTATTGCGGGCGTATTGTTAGCGTACGCATTTTTGATGATCCCGGCAGCTATCGCAGCGATGTTTACCAAAAAATGGGCTGGGGCTGTTGTTATAGGATGGACTGCTGGATTTACAGCCTGTTTGATTGGACTATGCTCATCCTATTTTTTTGATCTGCCGTACGGCCCCAGCTTAGTCCTGTGCCTGGGTGTTTTCTTCGTTGCCGCTGTATCTATTCGGTGTCTGTTTTCCAACAAAAAAGTGTTCACCTGAGAGGATATGAGTAATGCCGCCAATAATTCAAATTTTAGGTTTACCTTTTCTTGCTTGCATCCTCATGGGTTCTATTCTCGGCTATTTGGGAATACACGTACTCAAAAGGGAAGTTATCTTTATCGATATAGCCTTAGCTCAAATCGCAGCGGTCGGCTCAATTGCTGCCCATCTTGCATTCGAGGTGCACGGGGATTCTACCGTTGCGTACATTTGTGCACTATGTTGCGTTTTATTAGCGGCTGCGTTTTACGCTGTAATACGAAACAGGATTACTCAAATCTCAATTGAGGCGGTTATAGGTATCTCTTATGCAATTGCTGCCGCAGGGGTTCTATTTTTGGTTGGTATTGCACCTGGCGGACACGTGCATGTGCAGCAAATATTATCCGGCAGTCTCCTGTGGACAAACTGGCGGGATATTGTTTTAAGCCTGTTTGTTTTTTCAGCCGTTGGAACTTGTTTTTTCTTTTTCCGAAAACCGTTGAACAGATTATCGAATAATTACCAAAAGGCTCATGCCGAAGGTTTCAAGACAGCGATGTGGGATTTTGTCTTCTATATGCTACTGGGTATTGTAATCACTTTGGCTGTTCAAATTGCTGGTATTGTGGTAGTTTTTGCTTTTCTTATCATTCCTGCGACAATATCAACTTTGTTCTCATATAATTGGAGTATAAGAATGTTAATAAGCTGTGCCGCAATGGCTATAGCTTCGGTGGCTGGCTTATTTTTTGCGTATTATCTTGATTTTTCAATCGGCCCTGCTATTGCATTATTTCTGGGATGTGAATTGATATTAGCAGCATTGTATTGTAGACAACGAAACCTTATAAGGTTAGAATAATAATTATGAAATTCTATCCGCTGAAATTTAAGCCGATATTCAAGCAGCGAATATGGGGTGGACAAAAGCTGCGGGAAGTATTCAATAAAGACATTCCGCCTTTCGAAAAGATAGGTGAAAGCTGGGAATTGGCCGATTTGCCGGATGATAAATCCGTAATCGCAAACGGCGAATTAGCCGGGCAAACGCTCAACTCGGCAATTGAAAAGTTTCCAGAAGAAATAACAGGTAATAAGAATTTCAAAGGGCCCTTTCCATTATTAATTAAATTTCTGGACGCTGAGGACATCCTGAGCGTGCAGGTCCACCCGGATTTAGAAACTTGCCGTCGTCTGGGCGAAGGAGAGCCTAAAACAGAATGCTGGTATACTATATCTGCAGAAAAGGGTGCGGTAATTTATAAAGGCCTAAAAAAAGGCGTAACAAAACAGCAATTCGCCGAAGCAATAAAAAATGGCAACGTTGATAAGATGCTTCAAAAAGTTCCGGTTGAAGCAGGTCAATGTCACTTTCTGCCGGCAGGCACTGCACACAGCATCGGAGCAGGTCTGTTGATAGCTGAAATTCAAACTCCATCAGACACAACATATCGCGTCTTCGACTTCAACAGAGTCGACGACTCCGGCAAGCCCAGGCCGCTTCACATTGAACAAGCCCTGGAAAGCATCAATTTCGATATGGATAGCACCAAGCTTCCGGTAACAACGATAGGTCGGCTGGTAGATTGCGAATACTTCAAGATAGACAAAGGCCATCAAGCTGTAAACTGCGAGGTATTCATTTCATCAGGCAAGATGAAAACGTTAATATTTCTAACCGGCGCTGGAACAATTCTGTCATACCAAAGGCGGGAAGGAAGTCACATTGAATTCGGAGCCGGCGATACGCTTCTTATCCCTGCTGCCTATGAAGGTGCGATACGTTTTACTGATGATACACAATACTTGACAGTAACAAGTGGTAGTCCCCTGAAAGGTTCTTAATAACCACATTAATAAACCGGTTTTTTCCTTCAAAGATGACAGGCACCATTGACAAAGGCGGGAAAAATATTAATGACGATGCACTACAGGCTTCATTCTGTTAAATATCGCCATCAGAATCGCTCCAAATATTATCAATGAGGCACTGATAATCTGTGAAACCGTTAAACTACCAATCTCAAAAGGATTATCATCGCGGAGAAATTCTATAAAGAACCGTGTGATGCCATAAACTATAAACATCAGGGCAAATGTGCTGCCGGGTTTGGCGAATAGCTTGTTTACAATTTTGGACTTTTCGGCGTGTTGAGACCTTCGCCAGAAGAGATAAAGTATAAGACATAAAACAGCGGCATTTACCGATGAATATAACTGGGTTGGGTGAACAGGCAAACAGTGGTATTCACCGTTTTTAACCATGTCCTTCTGCTGCTCGGTTAAATCTTCGTAAGGTTTTAAGCCATACAGGTTTTTGCCGTTATCGGTGTAAGAGCCGAAGAACTCATCCGGCAATTTCAATTGCGGCTCCGGACGATTTCTCTGCGGGTTCGGATATATCTGGCTGTAATAAGCATCTGAGCCGTATGGAAAACGGACGGCCCACGGCAGAGCCGTAGGTTTCCCGAAACAACAGCCCCTCATAAAACAGCCGATTCTGCCTAAGGCCAATGCCAGCATCAGGCCGATAGCTAAGATGTCAAGGTAATGACGGGCGGGAAGCTTATGGTACAAAAGATAAAAAAATATGACGGGGACGGCAAAAAGAACAGCACCATAAAGTTCCAGACCACCTCGCCAGATGGCGAAAAATGACAGTATTCCTCCTTCCATATTTCCAAAATGGTGAACTACATAGAATAATCGGGCTCCGACAACGCCAGCTATCAATGAGTAAAGGGCAGCATTAGTAATTAGTTGAGGATCTGGCGTGATTTCGCGGCTGAGGTGCCTTATCATAGATACTGCTGCAATAAAGCCGACAACCATCATCAGGCCATAACTGTTTATATGCAAACCGATGAAAGGTATTTTGAAAAGCTCAGGATACATTTGCTTCGTATCTCGTTCGATTCATAGTCTGCTATCCGCTACTTTTATATCGGTTATTCTCGTCGAGAACGATAATCTTTGGTTTATGTTTCTGGGCTTCTTCTGGGAAATAATAGCTGAAGCTGAAAATTATAATAAGGTCCTTTGGCTTTATCAGATGGGCAGCAGCGCCCAGCACAATAATTTGGCCGGAATCAGCTTCTGCCGGTACAGCATAGGTTTCCAGCCTGTTGCCGTTGTTCAAATCTGCAATCATAACATTTTCGTAAGGCAAAATACCCGCTGCTTCCATAAGCTTAGAGTCTATTGCAATACTGCCGGCGTAATGCAGCTTCGTTTCGGTAACCGTTGCACGATGTAACTTACTTTTTAATAACTTAACAAGCATAATTCCTATTTAGACTTTCTGTCTTCCAAAAACCATTCAGGCATTATTATATACACTTGTCAGTCTGCGTCCACAAGAATGTTGTCGATGAGCCGGGTTGAGCCAACTTTGACTGCAACTGCAGCAAGGACTTTGCCGGCAACCTGGTCGATACTCTCAAGTGTTTCGGCATTAACGATGCTGATGTATTCGATCTTTGCCGACGGGATCTGATTAAGTATTTTACGCATTTGGTCAATAATTTTTTTATTGTTGGTGACACCAGCTTCAATCGTTTCCCGGCATTTTTGAAGGGATTTATAAATTAAGGTCGCGCCTTTTCTTTGTTGTCTGGTAAGGTATTGATTTCTGCTGCTTACAGCTAAGCCGTCCGGCTCGCGAATTGTAGGACAAACAACGATTTCCAGAGGCATATTTAAATCAGCAGCCATTCGCTTGATAACAATGGCCTGTTGAGCATCCTTTTGGCCGAAAAATGCCATATCCGGTGCAACAATATTAAACAGCTTGGCACAGACAGTAGTTACACCGCGAAAGTGTCCTGGCCGAAATTGGCCACAAAGCGGTTCAGTCAATTTTTCCACATTTACCCAGGTAAGATTTTTTCCGGGATATATTTCCTGTGGCATTGGAGCAAAGACAACATCTACGCCATGCTTTTTGCAAATCTCCAAATCTTTATCAAACGGTCGTGGATACTTTTCAAAATCTTCGCTGGGTCCAAACTGGGTTGGATTGACGAAGATGCTAACGATAATAAAGTCTGTCTGACGAGCTGCTGCTTCGATTAGCGAGATATGGCCGATATGAAGTGCACCCATTGTAGGCACAAAGCCGATTGTTTTGCCTTTTGCGCGGGCGGCTTTAACGAGTTTTCGAATCGATTGTATTGTTTTGGCGACTTCCATTTTCCAATCTTTTTTTAAACCCCCCAATAAATTGGGGGGCTAAATATTTAGTCCCATGTTTTACATGTGGTTTTTCTCTACAACGTAATATTTTACCTGATTTGCTAAATGCTCGATATCGCTGTCTCGCCTGCAATCGAATTCAGCCATTTGTATTCGGATAACCGGGCAGATTTTCCAATCAGCAAAGAGCTGCTCATAATCGCCGATCAAGTCTTCCAGGAATTGTTGTTCAATCCTCTGCTCGTATGGACGATTGCGATCATGAATGCGTTCGAGACATCTTTGTGCTGAATCTTGTATGTATATCACCAGTACCGGCTGAGTGACTTCAGCACTGATTGATTGAAAAATCATTTCGTATAAATCCAGCTGCTGAGCATTGAGCAGCCGTCCGGCATAAATACGTTCTTTATTAAAAATATAGTCACTTACAACAATCCGGCCCAGCTCAAGAACATTGCGGTTCAACTGGCTGATTCTGTTGGTAAGAAAATATAATTGTGAATCCAGCGCCAGCTCTTTTTTGCCCGCATAGACGTCCGGCATAAAGGGATTAGTATCGTAAGGCTCCAGCAGCAATTCACAACCAAGTTTTTTCGATAGGCCCTTTGCCAGCGTTGTCTTTCCTACGCCGATAATGCCCGCTACGCTGACAAGCTGTAGCAGATGCGGATTGAGCATAAAATCCTGGCCGCCTAATCGAACAGCCAATTCCCTCATCGGCTCTTTTATCACAGGATGAATCCATTCGGGATTTAGCTGGCACAGGCCTTTCAGCACAAACGAGCGCAAGTGTATCTGTGAGTGAGGGACGGTCAAATGAGTTAAATCGATAATGTCGGACCCAAATAAAAGGAGGTCTAAATCAATTGTCCTGGGCATCCATTTGCCCTGGCGCTTTCTGCCAAGTAGAATCTCAATCCCGGCTAATTTCTCATATAAACCTTCCGCACTTAATGTGGTCTTTACTTCGGCCACCCCATTAATGAATTTGGGTTGGCTGAAGTGTCCGAGCGGAGCAGTCTCGATTAGGTCACTTACACGAGTGACTTCTATATGTTCGACTTGAGAAAGCATTTCAAGCGCACGGCCAATAGTGCTTTCTTTGTCACCTAAGTTGCTGCCTAAACCAATATATGCGATTCTTTCTTCCATCAGGATATAGTCTTGATGCGCTCAAGCGCCTCTTTAACATTTTCCGGCTGAGCAAATGCTGTCAGTCTGACGTAACCTTCCCCTGCTGAGCCAAAGCCCGCGCCGGGAGTGCTTATAATGTGTGCCTTTTTCAGCAATGTATCGAAGAAATCCCAGGAACTCACGCCTTCGGGTGTCTTTAACCAGATATACGGCGCATTGACACCGCCGTAAACAGTATAACCGATTTTGCTGAGCGTTTCGTGGATGAGCTTGGCGTTACCCATATAAATATCGATAGTCTCTTTTATCTGCCTTTTGCCTTCTTCGGTATAGACGGCTGCGGCACCAGCCTGAGTAATATACGATACGCCGTTAAACTTGGTGCACTGCCGTCTTTTCCATATCGGATTAACCCCGACCGCCCTGCCGTCTTTTGTGTAAGCCACAAGCTGTCTTGGCACAACGGCGAAAGCACATCGCACGCCGGTAAAGCCGGCAGTCTTGGAGAAGCTGCGGAACTCTATCGCTACCTCTTTCGCCCCATTGACTTCGTATATCGAATGCGGAATATCAGGCTTGCTGATATACTCCTCGTAAGCAGCGTCAAAGAGGATTATCGCTTTGTTTTTGCGTGCATAATCAACCCATTTGGCCAATTGTTGCTTTGTCGCTATCGCACCTGTCGGGTTGTTCGGAAAGCAAAGATAAATCAAATCCACCTTTTGCTTGGGCAGCTCTGGTACAAAGTTATTTTCCTCGGTACACGGCATATAGACAATTCCTTCGTACCTGCCCTTCCCTGCCGGCCCGCCGGTCCTGCCCGCCATAACATTCGTATCCACATACACCGGATAGACCGGGTCGGTTACGGCTATGACATTATCCAGGCCGAAGATTTCCTGTATATTGCCGGTATCACATTTTGAACCGTCGCTGATGACTATCTCGTCGATGTCGATATTAGCTCCGCGAGCCTTAAAGTCATTTTCGCTGATAGCTTTTCGCAGAAACTCGTATCCGACGCCGCCGTCGTCGTAACCTCGGAAGGTCTCTTTCTGAGCCATTTCATCAACGGCCTTTTTCATTGCTTTGATTACAGCCGGCGCTAAAGGCTGCGTTACATCGCCGACACCCATACTGATTATCTTCGCGGTCGGATTTTGCTCTTTGTAAGCGCGAACGCGCCTGCCGACTTCAGGAAATAAATAACCAGCCTGCAATTTCAGAAAATTCTCGTTGATCAATGTCATATCAAAACCTCGATTCTCGATTCTTGATGCTCGATACTCGATAAAGTAGTGAACAATTTTATTGCCTTGCACGAGTTACGTCAAGGCAATGTTTAGCCGTCGCCGGAACGGCGACATTCAAGATTAAAACGGTGTGGAATGTGGGTGGGCACTTGTCTCGGCGAAGGCCGAGCCAGACCGCCGACAATATAAAGGTATGCCTGGCACACACTACGTCGCTATCCCGGCAAGAGAAGAATGGACCGAATTCTCCTTCGCTGACAGCGCATAAGATAGGTGATGAATTCGCCCGTAATTAGCTCTGGTGTATTCTTACCCTTTGTGACAACTCTGGCCATAAGGGTCTTTGTCGTAGGATTCCATTCGAGGTTGATTGCCCCCGGCACTTCAGGATCAGTGCTATGAAGCTTCGCCCAGCCCGGGTTGCGTCCTGACGTTTTCTGACTCGATATCGCGAGCTGAAACTTTTCCAGACGCTTGTCATTAGCGATGGCTTCGCGGAGGCTCCCGCCATGATAGCATGTCACTTGAATAATGCTCTGCATATTCTTGAGTCCTTTTGTCTCGCGTGCCCGGTGAGTCTAACAAAAAGCTGACCGGCCACGTTTCATCACAAACCTGAGGTTCACTCTCTCTGTTGTTAGGTTAATTTAAACCGCTGGCGCGGGAATTTCAAGGAAAAAATTGTAAGGGCACACGGCATAAACTGACGAAAACTCTCCGCATGAGCTTGTTTCTACGAAGCGCTTCGCCATAGCTCATATTAATGCGTTTGCCGTGCAGCTACAATTCCAACATCAAATCTGAATTAGAGTTACCTGCGTGACGGTTGGGTGGCGGTTGTAAATGTCCAGACCTCTCCAGTAATTGTATCACCCTCGCTATTGACTTCATCTATACGCCAGTAGTAAGTAGCTCCATAGCCCAATTCCAATGTTTCGAGCCTGAATTCCGTCGTTGTCTGATGATTTGATACAAGCATCATATCATTAATGTCGCGTCCGAGGTAAACATTATGCCAAACAGCGTTTATGCCGGCGGTCCAACTCAATGTGACATTTCGAGAAATGTTGTCAGCCTCGTTGGCAGGGTCTGGATTGGTAGCCTTACCAAGCAAGCGTGGTAGCTGCCGTGGTGACAAACTGGCTTCGGGCGTGCCGCCGTATGCACCCATATTGATTCGGCCGCCATTGGGGAAACGCTCGAGACCAACCGGCATGCCTGGATCACCCGCGTCGATACACAGGCTGCTTATTTGATCTATGACCCAGCTTTGACTTATCGGGTCCCATCTGCCCACCTGAGATTTCAAATGGAAGTCTCCATTTTCAGGATCAGCAAACTGTGGATATATATCGATATTGCCTTCACCCGGCCAACCATTTTGCACATTGCTGTAGGTAATCTCTACTGTTCCACTTGTACTTAGACTCCTTATACGCTGTGTTCCGCTTACAGCCCATATCTCGTCAGGCGTATCAGCCCAGAGTATACAGTTGACCAGTTTTGTAGTACTATCCTGGATGTTTGAGATTCCGCCACCGTTTCCTGTCGCAAAGTTGGCACTGAAGGTACAGTTAAACAGCGTAGGACGGCTTGCGTCGAGACTCTCCATCCCACCACCGCTTCCAGCGGAATTGCCGCTGAATATACAGTTGGTCAGGGTCGGCTGACTGGTGTAACGATTGTACATTCCACCGCCGCTTCTCTGCGCCGAGTTTCCGCTGAATATGCAGTTAAGCAGTGTCGGGGCGCTACTATCATTGAACATCCCGCCGCCACTTCCTGTTGTCGAGTTCCCACTAAAAGCACAGTCAGACAACATTGGGCTACTGTTGGTGTTATACATACCACCACCGCCGCCGCCACGTCCTGAGTTTTCGATGAATGTGCAATTGGTCAATGTCGGACTACTCTTATCATTGTACATCCCACCGCCACTTCTCATAGCCGTGTTTCCGCTGAACGTACAGTTGAGCAGCACCGGGTTGCTGTTGTGGTTGTACATTCCGCCTCCACTTTCTCCTGTTGTGTTTCCACTAAATATACAATTGATCAGCGTCGGACTACTCTCATCATTGTACATCCCACTGCCATGTGGTCCCTCGGGGATACTACGAGCACCAGTGATGGTGAAACCATCCAGCATGGCTGTCGCGTCGATTCCGCTGGCTGTTACCACATGATAGCTATTCCCCCAGATACTGGGGAACTCTGGGTTATCGTCGGCGTTAAGGTCACCACTCAAAATGCTTTTGTATTGGTTGATATCGCGGACGTCAGGCTGCTCACGGCGGCCTCTCATCAAGCTTGCAGTATAGCCGCCCCTAATAGTGACACCGTTTATGAGCTGAAACGAAGCCGTGCGATCTCCAGGCATGATACCAAGTCCTCGATCGGGTGTATAAACACCTTCAGCAACACGTATTTCCACCGGCTTATCATAAAAATACGCAAGCAATAAAGCATCCTGCAAGGAGTTGAGGGCGTCCGTCCAGCTTGTGCCGGTATTGAAACCGTCGGCATCATCGTTAACATAAATTATTTTGAGTGAATCGGATGTCTCAGGTATAGGTGTTTGTGCGGTGGACATGGCCACTAAAAGAAACAGTACGCACAGAGACTCCACTAAGGGATGCCTTACGGCACATTTAACAAGATTTTCTTTCCCTCTCATTTTCCTGCCCTTTCAATAAAATGGTTCGACTTTGCTCACCATCCTGAGCTTGTCGAAGGAATGATAAATATTTAACGGTACTACGGACTACAATACCGTAGCGCATTTCAACCAAGCGAGTCAGTTCGGTGAATGCATACACTCAAGGCCGTATTCCCGATATTCTTGTTTTCCTGAGAAAAAACCCAAAGAAACTACATTTTGGGTGCGAATTCAGGAAAACCTCTTACTTCTCAAAAGCAAGCGTATTATAGATGATATTGAGGAATTATGATGACAAAACAAATTATGATATATTTTAGCCTGCTTATTCTTTTAGATTACATTTTAGACGTAACTGTTCGTTTTTTTCAAGATATTTTTGCCTATTTTTATGATTTTTTTCGGTTATCACTCATATCGATGTATTACCTTGCAGCCAGTGCAAGGCCATAATCGCAAAGTCTGCAAAATCAACTTTGCAATCGCTGTTTATATCACCCGAGACAATCGTTCCACAAACCGGCTCGCCGAAATATGATTTGCTGGCCTCGGCTGTTCCGCCGTAGGCTCCCATATTGACAACACCACCATTGGGAAATGGCTCTAAGCCGATTGGTGACATCGGATTGCCTGCATCGATACAGGGACTTGTGACATCATCTTGAATCCAGCCTTCGCTTACGGGATCCCATCTTCCAGCTTGAGACTTCAAGTGGTAGTCACCATCAACCCAAACAGCGTTTGGATCATTAGGTTCGGTAATCTGATTTGGGTCATTTACTTTAACCCAATGGCCTGGATCAACAAAGCAGGGATCGGCATCCATGTTACCGGTGCCCAGGTTGTGCCATTGAGCCGGCAGAAGACAGTAGTTGACGCTCACTTCCGTGTCGTCCGCGATTCCTTCGAGGGCGATAGAAGTGTGCCGGAAGATACAGTTTTCGATATAGGCCCCATGACCAGGTTTTCGACCGGGCAGGTCGAGGTCTAAATAAATAGCTGCGCCGGAAATGTTGACGGCGGTGTTGTAGGCAAAAGTCAGAAAAGCACCGTTCTTTACTTGTGCAATATGCTGGGAGTTGATAAAGACATTGTGTGACAGTTCGTAGTGTTTCTCGGAACCGGCGGAGAGAATGTTGGCTTCGCCGGAGGCCTTATTGTACGGGTCGCGGACAAAGTTCATAAAGGTGTTGCCTTCGATGATCGCATCACATTCGAGATCGAGTGCATCGTCACCACCGCCTAAAAAGATATTATTACGAATATGAGGGATGGGATTGGGCCGGGCCGGCCCGTCGAAGTCGATGGCGTCGTTATGACCTTTGTTGGTACCGAAGATGTTTTCCTCGATAATGAAATATCCGTTGTCTGGAATACCGCTGCCCCAGATGTGTTCGCTGAGGTTATCGGTGCTCGGCGGCTCATCCGGGCCGAACATATTCTCGAAGCTACAGGTGCGTACAGTCAAGCTGGAGTCCAGTGTTCGGATGCGTCTTCGGGTACAGTGATCAAATGTCACGTGTTCGATGAGCAATCGTGAGTTCTCGAGGCCAACCATGCCGTCGTCCGTGCGGGCGTCTTC
>Ga0315546_1000884_pt1 | contig 20268 bp, 17 predicted proteins | sample SalMarSW160170MG_FD_203833 | JGI IMG/M metagenome (GOLD analysis project Ga0315546, IMG submission 203833) | Salt marsh sediment microbial communities from the Plum Island Ecosystem LTER, Massachusetts, United States - Salt Marsh Sediment SW1601-170 ... | reverse complement strand
TCTGCTGTGCGCTCGGTAGACCCAATCACCAGTGAAGGCACAGATCAAGGACGAGAGAATCAGCAATGCCCCGTTAATAATCGTGCACCACATGAAGAAAGCTCGAACGACAGTTATATCCATAGTGTCTCTCCTTTTTCCTGCGTGCATCTAACATAATAATACCTGTGGCAGTCCTAGGGACTCCGCCGTGAGGCGTCCTTTGGAACCGCTGGTTCTGTGATTTAATCATCTGGTCCACGTGTGAACGTTGTAAATATCCCGGACATGGAGACGCGACAAATAGCTATATTTAGGATTGGAATATTCCACTTGCGCGACTCTTGGGGGGATACCTCTACATTTCGGATATTAGCAGAAATGCGGACGATTCTCTTCTTTCGCTTCTTCCACTTGGTCTTGATTTGAATTAGATATTTCTCTCCCGATCTTCCCATTTGTCCCGTCGTATAAACTACATCTCCTACTGTACGAACGAGGTTTTCATGGGACATCGTCCTAAACCGATCAAGTTCATTATTGAGAACTGACTTTGCTTCTTCCTTGTTCATCATTGCTCACGGAACGCAAAACTGAGCGGTGGCCGCAGTTAACTTCAACTCAAGATAAAGTAACCAAAATCACAAGACTTGAATGTAAGGCCCGCCTATAGCCATCCGCTCAAGTGATAATTTAGGCTTTTTTTATAATTGATTATTATATTATTAAGGTTATTTCTTTTTCTTAACTAATTCCACTCCTTTTTTGAAAGCGATTTTCTCGAGGTTTTCCTTAAGAATTTTTGCTTTGACTTTAGTATCATCTGTTTTGATATTGTCTGCTTTGATTTTCTGGATTGCTTTGTTTAATGAACTTTCTAAACTTGTTAAGTCAAGCAGGCATGCTGCTTTACAGAAAAAACTTCTTGATCTGCCATCATCAAAATTCCCAATCATTCTTTCAAGTAACTTAATTCGCGTTTTCTGCTGGTCTATAAATTTTTTAATCCCATGTTCTTTTATAAAATTTAAATTTAACATAACTACCTTATTCGACGGGTAAGAAGAAGATTCCTCTAATTGCTGATATTCTTCATCCGTTTTAAATTTAGAACACGGAAAATCTGAGCATTCACCACAAACTTCAAGATTCTTTTTCTTGACGCAACAAGTTATGAAAGAACATGATGGGTGTTTATTAAAGAAATCAGGGCCACCACATCCAGGGCATCTCGATGTCCCTTTGGTGTAGTATCTTGGGCATAAGCCACAATCAAGACCACATACGCCGATTGTTGGGTATTTTTTCAAGCCAGGTTTTGTTTGTTCCATAGATTTCATCTCCCTAAAGACGGCTTTGTAATTTCAGATAATAGTTTGCTGATGACCCTTTTGAAGCCTGAATAATAATATCCAACACGACACCTATGGCACAAGTACCTGTGGCATAAATTTTCAATGATTTGATCCGCCACAGGTTGATTTATGCTACCATTACTCTTTGTTTATTAATTCATTTATTTCATTAAGATGTAGTTTGAAATGCCGTGGGAAATCTACGACCATGGCTTTGAGTGATATTTTTTCATTTAAGGCAGATATCCAAACATTGTCCAATTTTTCAGTATTTATATTTCGAATTACGTGGACAATGTGCATGTTGGTATATTTCCATAATTGAACCAAATTGTTCCAATCTTTATCCTGATAGTTCTGAATGGCAATCCACCTATCATTATTCCCAAGATTTGCATAGTCTGGAAAAATCAAAGGACTTTGCTGGTATTGCAAGTGGATTATTCGATGCGTGTTATTAGAGGCAGAATCCACCATGTGTCCTACGATTTGCTTGATGGTGCGATTCTGACTGTTTCGTCTTTCAGTAATAACATCATTGTCAAGAGCTAATAGCTTTGGTTCCCATTCTTCAATTAGGGATAACAACTCTCGGTTGATTGATTCAAATTCATTCATAATTGCTCCTTCCAAATTGCACTTAAAAGCGCATTACAACTAAGGCTTGGCAGACTAAATATAAGATATATGTAATCTTGTGGCAAATGCTATATGTGATGAATGATTGACAATTCCGGCGAACTTTTATACAAGGTTCGCCGTAAGACTCATGGTTTTTTTTGTGGAAAGTATGTGTTTTTGGAGAAAAACATGAAAACGGGACACTTATTCATAAATTGTATTGTGATGATTATGGTGTTTGTGGTCTCGGCGAACTGTTACAGTACGGCTGGGGCGGCAGACTGGCCTAACTGGCGAGGGCTGAATCACAATGGCATATCAGAAGAAGGAGATTGGACTACGAGCTGGCCAACGGAAGGACCAAAGATTCTGTGGAAAAAGTCAATTGGGACGGGATTTGCATCGATGGCTGTGAGTGATGGACGAGTCTATGCAACGGGGAACATCAATGATAATGACATTTTGTATTGTCTTGAGGCTGACACTGGGAAGGAAATATGGAAGAAATCCTATCCGTGTTCCTTGTATAAGAAAAACCATGAGGGGGGGCCTGCTGCAACACCAACGGTGCATGAGGGGGCAGTTTATGTATTTAGTAAAGATGGTGATGTGTTGCGATTTAATGCAACGGATGGACAGATTGTCTGGCATACAAAGCTAGTAAAAGATAAGGATTTTGAATATCCAACGTGGTACTTTTCCAGTTCGCCTTTAATAGTAGATGATCTGGTAATTCTTAATGCTGGTAAGGGTGTTGCGCTTAATAAATCCGATGGCAGCCTGGTGTGGGAAAATGGAAAAGGGCCTGGTGGATACGCCAGTGCAGTGCCCTTTATGATGGGCGATCAAAAATGTTTAGCATTATTTGGGAAGAGCGAGCTTGTCGGCCTGGTTGCATCAACGGGAAAGGTGATGTGGGAATTTACCTGGAAGACCAGTTATGACATTAATGCGGCTGACCCAATAGTCTTAGATGACCAGATATTCATATCTTCGGGATACAATAAGGGCTGCGCGCTACTCAAGATGGAGAGTAGTAGCGTTACAGAACTCTGGCAGAGCAAAAACATGAGCAACCATGTCAATAGTTGCGTGCTCTGGCAGAGATATGTGTACGGTTTCAATGGTCAGGCTGGAGGCAGGGGAGAACTTGCGTGCGTTGATTGGAAGACCGGTGGGCAAAAATGGTCGCAGAAAGGAATGGGTACAGGCTCTGTCATGTTAGCTGATAGTAAACTAATCATCCTTGGTGAACGAGGCAAGCTGGTTATTGCGAAGGCTTCGCCTGAAGGTTTTGAACAGCTTGCAGAAGCCCGGATACTAAGGGGCAAATGCTGGACAGTTCCGGTGCTTGCAAACGGCAGGATTTATGCGCGTAATGCTGTAGGCGATTTGGTCTGTGTGGATGTGAGGCAAAGTGATTCGACAACCGTGAGTAAAAAGTGATTAGCTGCTCATGGTCGACGTTACCATTAGTGGGTTGAGTTTAGAGATAACTCTACTGAACTTTGCAAAAGGTGATTTGTTAAGCAACCAGTTTCATTATCTTATAAAATTGACATACGATTTTTCTATTTTTGCGACCTTTGTGGCTGATGAAACTTCGAGAAGCAGCCAAAGAGGCTTCAATTCTCAAGACAGACGTGGTATTCTATTCGAAATAAGGCTCAGTAAGGTAGCTGAGCAGATATAAATGGGATATCCCAAATTTATGAAAGGAGGCACATTATGTATCAGAAGAGTGTTCTATGGGCAATTGTGTTGACTTTTTCTGTACTAATTGCAGTGGTGGGTCTGGCCGGCTGCAAGAAAGCGGCCGTAGCTGCAGAAAGTGCCCAGCCGAAAGCGCCAGAAGGCTACGTGCTCGTGGAGGAGGACGTGCTTGTTCTTTTTGTGGACTCCCCAGGCGAGCATTTCCACAAGGCGAAACAGAGCTTCCTCAAGAAGGACTTCAAGGCCTCTGCAGACGAAATTCGCAAAGGAGCCGCCTTCCTTAGGCTCCAGGCTGCTAGGGCCACGGAAGAAGGCAAGAAAGGTCTCATTGTCTCGATTTCAGAACTTGAGAAGCTTGCGAACGACATTGAGAAAGGTACCGTAACCTCAGCCGAGACCCTCGACCGCGCGTTTGCACGGGCACACCACAAACTTGCTCAACACCACTACCTCAAAGCTCTGGACTACAAAGCCAAGAAAGACACGATGAGACTTGGGCATGCGCTAAAGGCGGCAGCGGTTCATCTTGAGCATGGTTTTGCCTGGTCTGGGCACGAACTGGAAGCCGCTACGGTGAAGATTGTACGGACAGCGCTTGACCTCAGCGGCAAACTTATCGAAGGAACGGGCTTGATAACGGAAGAAGTCGGCAAGGCCATAGACTACATCGGCGAGGAAATAAAGAAGCTTGGCAAAATGATGTAGGCCCTTTATGTGGTCACAGCGTGGCAAGGTAACCTGAGATTCCAGCAACATTCTTTGTCGGTGAGAATTGGTCGAAGAAAATGTGTACATCGCTTGTGGCATGGAGCCCATAAGCGGGTTCCATGCCATTTTGTGTCGAAGGTTAATATTTTTGTGAAGGAGCGGAACAATGGCGAATTCGAATCTATCTGGAATCGGTCGAACTGCAAAACGGGCTGTCATTGGCGTGGTCAAAGGTGCCGGCGATGTGGCCCAATCAATTTTGGACGCAACACGAGATGTTCTTCTTGTGGCGGTAGACGGCGTAACGCAAGTTACGGTTGCAACCGAAAAGGCTGTAGGTCAAATTGTCGCTGGAGCCATCGAGGCTGCAAGTGAAGCAGGCACTGACATTGGGGTGGCAACGAAAGCTGCTGTAAAAGGTGTCGTCAAGGGGACCTCTCAAGTTGGGGCTGATGTCGGTAAAACTGCAGTTGCTGCAGTGGACGGTGCTGTGAAGGCGGCAGGTGAACTTGGGGCTGATACTGCCAAGGCCGTTGAATATGCAACAACTGGGGCAATCGAGGCGGCTGAGGAAATCGGTTCTGACACTGCCGAAGCCGTTCGCAAAGTCCTGAAGACCGCTGTCATGGGAAAGAACAGCGCGAGGTGATTCCTCGTGCCGATTCTGAACGACACGTACCGGTCGATCAGCGTGGAGAACCAGAAAGGTTCTCACTATGGCTGGCAATCTAAGTTGTAAAAAAAGCCATAAGATGCATGTTTGCGCGCTGAAGGCGAAGGAATTTGACAAGAAAAATCCCGAGCCTTGAAAGAGAACCTGCAACGCAGATGTGAGAAATGTGGATTAAGGAGAAACTCTATGAAGAGTCTGGGTGGACAAATAGTACGCCTGATGTTGGTAGTGTGTCTTGGCTTTTGCACCTATGCGGTGGCTGATGATTGGAGTCAGTGGCAAGGGCCGAATCGGGATAACAAATCAAAAGAGAGTGGGCTGCTTAAGGAATGGCCTGCTGAAGGTGGTCCGAAACTTCTGTGGTCGGTTGACGGCGTTGGCGAAGGCTGGTCGTCTGTTTCTGTCTCGGGTGGAGTTGTGTATGTCACAGGTCTTAAGAACAAGCAGGAATATCTTTCAGCCTTCGATTTGCAGGGAAACAAAAAGTGGCAGAGACAATATAGCACAGCCTTTATGAGGTCTCACTCCGGTGCACGTACCGCTCCTACGATTACCGACGGAGGTGCGTATGTCATAAGTAGTAATGGGGAGGTTGCGTGTATGGATGCATCGAGCGGTGAAGTGAAATGGAGTGTAGACTGCCGTAATAAATACGGTGGCAAATACGGGACCTGGGGATATGCGGAATCTCCTCTGGTTGTAGATGGGAAGGTTTTTTTCGCGCCTTGCGGTGACCAGACGACGATGGTTGCGCTTAACGATAAGACAGGGGAAACTGTTTGGGCCAGTGCCAGTTTAAACGATCAGTGTGCATACGCTTCACCAATACTGGTTGAAAGAAATGGGAAAAAACAGGTTGTTGCAGTGACAGGCAGTTATATTCTTGGGATTGCTGTAGAAGATGGTGAGATCCTGTGGAGGTATGATTACGCTGAGAGAGAACCGCCGGAAAGAGGGGGAAGAGCGTGTAACAACGCAGTTACACCTATTTATCATGATGGGCATATATATGTCACGAGTGGTTATGACCATGTAGGTGTGATGCTGGAGCTATCCGAAGATGGGACAGAGGTGTCACTGAAATGGTCAGACAAGACTCTTGATTGTCACCATGGTGGGGTTGTGTTAGTAGATGGTTACATCTATGGTGCAAGCTGGATCAATAACGGCAATGGTAATTGGGTATGTCTTGAGTGGGACAGCGGCAAGGTCATGTATGAGAAGGAATGGTTCTGCAAAGGCTCAATAATATATGCAGACGGTATGCTGTATTGTTACGAGGAGAAAAAAGGAAACATTGGGCTTGTAAAGGCTTCGCCAGAAGAGTTCGAAGTCACAAGCTCATTTTTAATTACGAAGGGTACCGGTGAACATTGGGCGCACCCTACTATTAGCGATGGAAGACTGTATATGCGGCATGGCGATACGTTGATGGTCTACGACATCAAAGCAACCAGTCAAGATATATAGCTTAGAATTAATTACATCTTGTCAGAATCGACGGCAAGTGTGTTATATTGAATCTACGTAGAGTATTATGATGAATGGACGAAGAGCTTTTACCTTGATAGAACTTCTAGTAGTGATTGCCATTATTGCACTACTGATGGCTATACTGATGCCAGCGCTGGGGCATGTCAAAATACAGGCAAGGTCGGTTGCATGCCAGTCAAAGCTTAACCAGTGGGGTAGGGTATTCGCAATGTACACGATGGATAACAATGCTTATTTCGCCAGTGGCAGCAGTGGAAAGATGTGGAATACAGTACTCCAACCTTACTACATCGAGCCTGGTTTGCGTCTTTGTCCAATGGCTTCGAGGCCTGTTTCAACCACAGGCAATGCGACACCGTGGGGGTCTAAGTTCCTGGCATGGGGCAGATTCGATGTAACGTACGCAGAGTTAGGTTTGGAGGGTGTCTGCGGTAGTTACGCAATGAACGGCCATGTTTCGAATCCTACGCCAGGCATGGAGGATCCGTGGGGCCGTGACATGTCAAAGAACATTAGAAGCCCAAATGTTAAACAGGCAAGTGATATACCACTATTTTTAGATTGTGTCTGGCTGGGTGGGCTGCCAGAACATTTCGACACGCCGCCGCAGTTCGATGGAGATTGTGAATTCGGCGATCTTGGTGTTAATATGCAGGGCTTCTGCATTGACCGTCATACTGGGTCTATAAATGGCCTTTTCGTTGATTATTCTGTCCGTAGAATTGGACTGAAGCAGTTATGGAAACTAAAGTGGCACCATAAATTTGACACAAACGCCGATCCTCCAATATGGCCGGAGTGGATGAGGAATTTTCAAGACTACGATTAAAAAAATGAGATAAACCCACAACCAAATTGTTGGGCTAAATGTAAATTAAGCTTGGCCTTTTAATAAATGCAAGATAAACAAGCAAAGATGTACGATGAAAGCATATCGAAGGACAAGGAAATAAAGAGTAACATCCAGAGCAATAAAGTTCCACAACGTATGCGAGTATACTCCCTCACTGAGGAGCTTCTCAGTAATTGCCCCTACACAGCTATGATTGCGCTGGGAGCACTTATTCTATTTGCAAGTTTTACTGTTCCATTCTGGGAGTGGATGGCAACCAGTGCTTATTTGATATACGGCGTGGCAGGAACACTTTGGATAATACTGTTCATTTGTCCCTACTGCAGCTACTGGGGTACAAGGTCCTGCCCTTGTGGGTACGGCAGAATAGCATCAAAGCTTCGAGAGAAGAAAACCGATGGCTGTTTTACGGATAAATTCAAGAAGCATATTCCTGTTATTGTGCCATTGTGGTTCATTCCGATATTAGTTGGAGTTCCGTTCGTCATACGTAGCTTCTCATGGTTGCTTCTTATTTTGCTTGTCTTTTTTGCTATTGACGCATTTGTAGTTCTGCCGCTTTTTTCAACAAAACATGGCTGCAAGGAGTGTCCCCAGAAGGACTCATGTCCGTGGATGAGTCGCCGATGTCAGTCTGCAAATAGACTAACCGACTGCGGGCGCTCATAGAGCCTACTCATGGACCAGAAAGGCTCAAGGCTGCACATGACCAAGAACATGGTCGCACCAACGAAAGCATTGCCCTGCTTAAGAACCCAGCTGCACCTTAAGAGCACTAGACTATTCTGGAAGTTGGAGGGTAAGTGTGTCTGCAGACGTTGCGCGGTAGCCAAGATGAGTAGCGACGATTTCTGGAAGAAGCTGGCTACAAGCTTGACAACAAGAAAATAAAAAGGGCTGAAGGTGTTTCTGCCTTCAGCCCTTTAATTTGGTTCTGTCAAGCTACGATCCTTCATCTACGGACTTACTCGATTATCCTAACGGGGTAGAAGCCGTAGAAGTAGGGACCTGTCTTAAGCCGACCAACGACTTTTAGATCATACTTGCCGTCCTCTGGCAATGCATCGAGCAGGCCCTGTTTTTCATATATCGCAAAAATAGTAGAACCGTCACCCATTGAATCAGGGTTGATGTATACAGCAGTTGGTTCGACAGCTCCCGGGTAGAGCAGAATAGGCTGGGTATCATCAATGTTGTCATTGGGGATGTCATCAAGAGTAAGCAGGGTATAAATGTATGGCATGGCGGTGCTGCTTCGGACTATCGGTTGTGGATATACCTGTAGAAAAGTCTTAATCGGTTCAATGACGGTGATCGTGACAAAATCAGGATCCGAGTCCTCGATACCATCATTGACTATCAGTTGGATATCATGCTCACCAACGGGTAGATCAATCTTTGGCGAGACGTCGGTTGCTTCAAAATCTTCCTCGTCAATCGTCCAGGTCCATCTATAAGTGAGCTTGTCACCATCAGGATCGCTTGAGTTTGATCCATCAAGAGTGACTTGGGCGATTTCATCTACCCATGCGTAGAGGGTTTGATCATCGCCAGCATCGGCAATGGGAGCATGTTGAGTAGGTCCAGGTTCCTCGTACTCGTAGGCACCTCTGTCTACTATTGAATCTATGATCCGCGGTCTTCCGTCGAGGTCTACGTCCAACCAGTATGGGACAGCCGAGTTGTCGCCTGAGTTTATGCACGGCGAGATTTCCAGCAGGTGCAAATCACCAAAATCATCATTTTCACTTTCATCAACGTCAGGTGTCGTAGAATCATCTCCCCATCCGTCACCACCATCATCAGGATAGCGCACGAAAAAGGGATTAAGATTAATGTTGCCTGTGCTTGGTACCCATGCTTGAATGTTGGTGTAATTTATAAAGAACTCTGTGTTGCCACTACCCAATGTTTCTATTTCATTTCCTCCATCCCAGATGATTGAATTTTTGACGTTGACTTCACCTGGTCCGTCAGTCGCACGGCAAGAAAGTGCATTTCCGTGTCCGCGTGAGGATGAGTTTCCAGCCAGGGTACAGTTTATCAGTGTGATGATGCTGGAAGCATTGTAGATTACGCCGCCAAACCTGGCGGTGTTGCCACTGAAGAGACAATTGTAAAGCTTGGTGTAGCTATCACCATAGTTACCGAGGCCACCAGCATCTTCTAATCCGATGTTTCCGGTGAAGATACAGTTGATGATTGTTGGTTCGCTTGCATCATCGCAGCAGATCCCGGCGCCGTATCTGGCTGTGTTACTAGAAAAGGTGCAATCGATGATTTCCACATCGCTTTCTTCATCACAGTTTATTCCACCACCAGAGCTATGAGCATAATTCTGTTTGAAGGTGCAATTGTCGATACGTGCGTTGCTTTCACTGTCGTTTTGGATTCCGCCGCCATAAGTATCCGTAAAGTTGTTACTGAACATAGAATCTTTAACTTCGGGGCTGCTGCCAATTAGATTGGCTATACCGCTTCCTTCAAGGGCGCCATTTCCCTCAAATTCACAGCCATCTATGTCTGCATCGGACTCATCTATGTTAACCATACCGCCGCCCCAAATGGCGTAATTACCGGCAAAGTAACAATCGTAAACGTTTGGCTTACTGCCAAATTTATTGCACATTCCGCCTCCATAGTATGCGGAGTTTGCGACAAAACTACAATTTTTGACGGTGGGGCTACCAGCTTCGTTGTACATTCCGGCGCCGGAGTCAAAAGGATAAGCATTTCCCCCAGTTATTGTGCAGCCGTCGAGAATAGCCGAGCCGTTGGTGCCGCTACCTGTTACTATAATGCGGCTATTTTCATTTCGTGTGGAGTCATAACCAAGTTCGGAGAGGTCGGTGACCGTCTTGTCGTCACCATCCAAGTCTCCACTTAAGATAGTATTGTATGAGTCGACATTTCGTTCGTTGGGATCGGAACCACCTGAGCCGGCGTAGCCACCTTTTATAGTGGCGCTATTTTTCAACTGAAATGTTGCAGATCGGTCGCCCTTCGTATTGCCCCCTCCTTCGTCGGGCTTGTAAACGCCTTGTGCTACTCTGATTTCGGTTCCAGAAGTAACTGCTTCAATTGCATCCTGAAGATAATTATAGGCATTTGTCCAGTCAGAGCCATTGTTGCCGCCCGTGGCATAAGCGTCAACATAAATTACTTTTGCTGACCCAGGAGCGCCACACAGCGCTACGAGGAGTAATGATATTATGAGCCAGCCGGCAGAAACCATTTTGGTTTTCATGTTTGTCCTCCTTTCGACACCTTTAAATTAGATCGAGTCTTATAACTGATGAGACAGAAGTGTTGTAATTTAGTAAAAAAACACACCCTCTCTCCAAACATTATGCACCTTCCAACTATTTAGAATTATACCGCCTCATTTAGGCTTTGTCAACGGTTAAGACTGAATTTTATCGGCTGTAAATATAGTATAAAAGCCAATTTATAAGGCAAGAACCACGTGGTTGGCTGAGACAACAGTCCAGTTGTGCTGAAAATAAGGATTATAGCCCCGAAAATCGTCGTTTGGTCGCAAATTGCCCTTCCTTTTTAATTGTAAGACCTGTAAATTGATCTGAGGACGGAGCTTCAAGCATAAGTAATTGTATGCTTCGACTGATACAACAGTTATGCGTCAGTTTAGAAGACAAGATTTGTGTCATGATGATTCGAAGGTTTTATGTTAGTGATCGGTATAGTGGTAAAATTTTTAAAATCGGAGTGGCATAATTGCAATTCTACTTTTAGCAGCAAGACCCGTTAATTGAGATATGACAGAAGAGCAGAAACAGTCCAATGATGCGAGTTTCGTGAGTAAAAAAAGCCGTTGAATATGTCGGTTCTTCACATGCTACTTTCCGCGGAGTGTTTCTTCGAGGATACTGTCTGCTGTTTCCGGCGAAGGCTCGGTTTTCGATTCCAGCGTTAATGGCAGATAAACAGTAAAAGTAGTGCCCTTGCCCACATCACTTTCAACTTCGATTCTGCCGCTATGGGCCTGTACGATTTTGTTGACGATGGCGAGACCTAAGCCCGTGCCTTTAATCTCTTTGCCAGGGCGGTTCACACGGTAGAAGCGGTCAAATATCTTACACAAAGCATCCTTAGGTATTCCCATACCGGTATCAGCTACGCTTATCAAAAATTGCTCGTCTTGGTGTTTAACAATTACGGAAATTCGTCCCTTTTCGGGGGTGAATTTGATTGCGTTGCTTATCAGGTTTGTTAAGACCTGTATGATCCTGTCACTGTCAAAAGTGGCTTTCGGCAGTTTGTCCTGCAGTTCGAGGGCAAGATGAACCTTCTTCTTTTTGGCATAAGGAACCATGGTGTTGTAGGCGTCCTCGGTAACTTTAACGATGTCGTGCTGTTGCATATTAAATTCCATTTTGCTGGAGCCAAGCTTCTGAAAATCGAGAACGTCGTTTATCAGACGGGAAAGCCTGTCAATGTTCCTTTTGGCAACGTCAAGAAAGTGTCGTTGGTCCTTATTGATTTTTCCTGCTACCTCATCCAAGACGATGACAACAGCTTCCTTCATGGATGTCAAAGGTGTTCGCAGCTCGTGTGAGACCGTGGATATAAATTGAGATTTCATCTCCATCGTTTCTTTTAACTCTTCCTCTGCCCTTTTTCTGTCGGTAATGTCGTTGATAGCAATGACGGCATGCTTATGACCGTCAATAACAACGGGCTCGGCACTTACTGATAGCCATGGTTTGAACTCTTTGCCGCTTACTATGAGCGTTGGTTGTATCTCAAGTCCGTGGACAGACTCTTCTGCATCCAAGACTAACTTTGTGGTTTTTCTAAGCAGGCATTTGGCGCAAGCTGGGGTTTGACCACATATGGCCTTATCATAAGCGCTGTTGAAACACCCGAGGGCCGGACCAGTTAGCTGGTTGATAATCTGTGAGAAATCCTTGTGTACCAACTGCCTGATAGCATCGTTAGCGCGTTTTACAGTCACATTTTCGTCAATAAGCAACATGCCGATAGGTGCTGCATCAAATATGGCCTCGAGATTTTTTTGCTTTCGGTCTAGTATTTCAGTAATACGCTTGCGCTCGGTGATATCTATGTCAACGCCCCTGTATCCGAGAAGATTCTGATTCTCGTCAAGTATAGGGACACCACTTGTTGAAAGCCATACTTCGTTTCCATCCTTATGAATATTGCGGTTCTTGAATTCGTAAAAGACATTTTTTTCGGCAAAGATAGCGAAGGAAAGTTGCTTTAACTGTTCATGATCTTCGGGGTGGAAGAAGTCGTAGAAGTGCTTCTTTCCCAGAATCTCCTCCGGACGATAGCCGAGAATTTTTTCTACCATGGGACTTGAATAGGTGTACGTGCCATCAGCATCTACTTCCCAGATCCATTCTTGTGCGTTGTCGACGACTTGGCGAAAGCGCTGCTCCGACCTACGTAAGGCCTCTTCGAAAACTTTACGCTCAGTGACGTCGCGGATAACTCCTATCGAATCAGTAACCTGTCCGTAGGAATCTTTCAAGACACTAAGCGAAACGTCAACATCAATGATATCGCCGTTTTTCTTGACCATCTTTGTCTCAAGATGGTGCTGCATGCCTTTTTGTCTAACGTTGTGGGCTCTTATTTGCTCCCACTCGTTCTCCGGATAGAGCGATTTTACTGGACAGTGACGCAGATCTTCCTCTGTCATACCCAGAAGCTTCTCGGTGAATTTGTTCCAGGAGACAAGCCGTTCTTGTCCATCCACCATCATGATGGCCACAGCCGAATTTTCGAAAATCGTACGGTACCTTTGCTCTGCTGACTGAAGGTCGCGCTCTGTTCTCTTTCGCTCAATAGCGTAACGAATTGCGCGTGTCAGAAGGTTGCTGTCAACCTGTCCCTTAATTAGGTAATCCTGAACGCCCTTTTGTACGGCAAGTATAGCAGTATCCTGGTCGTCCAGACCACTTAGTACAATGATTGGTATGTGAGGAGCTCTTGCCTGAATCTTGGTGATCGATTCAATTCCATTACTATCTGGCAGGCCAAGGTCGAGCAAGACAATGTCGAAGCTGTCTTTGTCCAGTATCTGCAATGCAGTATCCAAGTACTCTGCCGATTTCACTTCGGACACCGGCAAAGACGATTTGGAGAGCAGTCTCTCCAAAAGCTTTCTATCAACGATATCGTCTTCGACTATGAGTATTTTCAGTGCCTCGTTGGTACCCAATTGCATACTCCAGCCCCCCATTGACATAGGCTGTTATCGTTCTCACTACTGGGCATGTATGAAAGCTTTAGTGTCGATGATGCAATGCCAAAACTTCTTATAGGCCGGTGCGAAAGAGTTATGTGAAGATACACTATGGTACTCGGCCCACTTTGCATACGATGAAACGGGCTGTTCACGGAACGGATTCTGGTTCCGTTTTATCTCATTTTGTTCCTGCCCAGAGAGTATTTGTCGAGACTTCCTGTCACTAAATACTTGCTTTATCTCAGCTAAAATTTCTATTTCCAAGTGCATTCTTGATTTTTTCCATCAAGTCTGTGAAATCAAAGGGCTTGGTGATATAGTCTGCGATGCTGTATGTTGAGGCAGCCGTTATATCCTGGGGTTCGCAGCGTGCTGTTAGCATTATCACCGGTATGTCCTTTAAGTCCGGATTATTTCTAAGGTGCTCAAGCATTTCGTGCCCATTCATAACAGGCATATTAGTGTCCAACAATATCAGGTCAGGTTTTTCGGCTGCCGCCTTTTCCAGCCCTTCTTTGCCATCGGCGGCAGTGACGACCTCACATTTACTGAACTTGAGACGATACTGAACGGTGCTTACTAAGTCAGGTTCGTCATCAACCAAAAGTATTTTGGCTTGGGCGGTTTTATCTTTCTTTGACTTGAATAGTCCTAACATGCTAATATCCCCTTTCTTCAACTGCTTTTTATTTCTTAGACCTTATCCATAACGATTTTGTGGCGAAGGTCTTTATCGACACAGACATGCCACATTATTAGCAAAAAGTACGACTTATGGTGTAGCAGCATTAGTTGTAAATTCACTCTGTCTTTTCCTGTTTTTCAGGCCTCACTAAGAACATTGGACGATTTATGATTTCATCGTATTTAGAGATTACCTCGTGGGGGACCGGCTCACCTTTGTAAATGTGTGGTGAGATCAGAATTACGAGTTCAGAGTTTTGAACAACATTTTGATTATTAGCAAATAAAGCACCCAACAGCGGCAGATCTCCCAACAGAGGTATTTGGTCTCTAACAGTTCTCATTTCCTTCCTTCTTAAGCCACCCATTATCAGGATCTGGCCATCTTCCATAAGAAGGGTAGTTTTAGCTGATCTCTTGTCGACTCTGGGGACAGTTGTAGCACCCACTCCTGCCACGCCAGTGTTAATACTGTGTTCAGGTTCGATCATCATCAAGATTCTTTGTTGGTCTGTCAAAGTGGCTTTAACTTTGAGCGTGACACCGACCTCCTTAAAACTTGTTGTGGTCACAGCGTTTGTGCCGCCGCCACCTGCGGTTGATTGAGTAATTTCCTGATACGGTATTTCCTCCACCGTTTGAATTTCAGCATCCTGCCCGCTTACAACCAGCACCCGTGGACTTGCAAGTATCTCAACATCTCTATTTTGCTGTAAGATGTGTATAGTGCCGCTGATAGTGTCATCGATGATACTAAAAGCGCCACCTGGAAAGGCCTTGGCATCCTTGTCCCCAAGCTCCAGAACATTGAGATACTGCTCATACTGCACTTGTTCGTTCGATTTGAATAGATGATCCCAGTTTACACCTATTTCAGTGTCGTTTTCCAATTGGACATCAAGGATAACTACCTCTACCATGATCTGCTGGGGGGTCTGGTCAGCTTCTCGAACCTCAGCCAGGATTTTCTCAAGGTTTTCTTTAGTATCACAGATAATCAGAGAATTACTTTTTTCGTTGGTGGCAATGCTGCCGTATTCAGATACCATTTTGTCGAGGACATTCTTGAGGTTCTTTGCCTCGAGGAATTTAAGATTTATAGTTTTAACAAAAAGCCCGGATGTGGGCTTATCGATTTTGGTGATCTCGTCGAGAATCATGTCAAGGTTTTCTCTTCTGTCACATATAATCAGGGAGTTAGTACGTTCTATGACGGTAATGCTGCCGTGCTCCGACAACATTTTCTCAAGTGCGGCTTTGGCGCTTTTAGCGTCGATGGACTTTAATGTGGCAGTATTTACAATGAGCCCAGGGATTCGTTTGTCTATTTTCGCTACCTCAGCCAGGATGGCTTGGAGGGACTCTGCCGTGTCAGAGATGATCAAGGAATTGGATTTTTTGACGATGCTGATAATGCCATATTTAGAGCACATTCCCTCCAATACGGTCTTGACGCTTTCAGCGTCGAGATACTTCAGGCTAACAGCAAAGACAATCAATCCGGGGATGGGCTTATCCACCTTCTTAATCTCGGCAAGCATTGTCTCAATGTTGTCCCGAGTGTCCACAATAAGTAAAGAATTACTTTTCTGAATACTGTGAATGCTACCGTAACCTGAAGACATACATCGAAAGGCTACCCTGACGCTGTTAGCATCGATGTGGTTAAGGGTTACGGTTTGGGCAAACAACTCGGGCGGATCGTTAGATGGATTGGAGGTCCCTGACGATTCTTGTGAGGTAGAACCGCTCGCCTGAAGAATCGCTGCAAACGGATTAGCGGCAGCAACATCGGACGAGCTCTTCTGTGCGATGTTGGATTGCGCGGATTCCGACTGTGGCCAGGCAGGCTGGGTGCTACATAAAATCGTTAGGCAGATAAGGACTCCAATTGCGCACTTTAATTTATCCATTGAAGACTGCCTCCTTGTCTTGTACCACGTATATGGTGATGGTGGTATCGCACTTGAGCTTGGCTGATTGAATGTCAAAGATCCGTAGCCTGATCGAGTCTATCCAGATCTTTTGAAGCCGGTTTTGCAATTTATTGAGTAATGCAATAATGTTGTCGTAGGAACCGGTGAAGCTTAGCGTTGCACTTTTGGCGACAATGTGCAGGGCATCCTGCGACCGTACAAACGTAACGCCACGATCTCGTGTAGTAAAACTAAGCGATTGCAGTGTACAGTCCGTATCTTTAGCAATTGCCTCGAGACTGCCAAAGAATGTTTTGGCCTCAGCAGGAGTGAACAAGCTGTTACGTGCAGATGTAAGCTGATCAGTTAGTTCTTGCAGCTTTGCTTTGTTCCTTTCGAGAGCTTTGGTTATTATTTCTTTTTCGTGGGCTATGTTATCTACTACGGGCTCATATCGTTGCACAGCAAATAGACAATTGACATGTGGAGCAACCATCCAATTATACATTGCCGCGGCTGCTATCAAGATTAGCGCGGTGGTGATAGCACTTCTCGACGGGCTACTCAACTTAGCAATTTTACTCTTAAGCACTTTTAATCTTTCCCTATTCAGAAGTCAGAGCACAACTGATTTCATACTTAATCAATTCTTGATACTTTGCATCTTTTCCAGCTTTAACGAGAGAGGCAGAGTCAATCTGTCCAGATTTCTCAAATGTATTTATAAAAGTGCGAATAGCATCGTATGACAATGCCAATCCCTCAAGAGACATTATGGTGCTGCCGGAGCAGAACAGATTCGTTATGCAAACAGTATTCGGGGTGTTATTCTTAATGCTTTCTAAGATATTGGGCCAGCTAATATCTCGACGCGAGCCAAGGAGTTCATTTAGCTGGTTGTATTGGCCAGATAGTTGTTTTATTTGCTTTTCTAAGGACTTATTTTGCTGTACCAACGTACTAATGTGCTGTGGTGGGTGTTTTAGCTTCGCTCGAGCGATATTTGCATTGAGCTTGGTTGTAATCACTGCCAAGGCAGCTCCAATCACAACCATGATGAACAGGATAGCTGCGACAATATTAGCGGTTATTAGAGCTTGTTTCTTTAGCGATCTTGCCTGGATCGTTTCATTCGGAAGCAAATTTATTCTTAACTTTTTCTTATCTTGAACCAAGAGTCCCATGGCCAGACCGACGGCAGAAGCTGAGGATAGTGCATCTGGAGCTATACCTTCGTGGTCGATGGCAACATCATCGAGAGGATTTTGCGGTATTTTGACCTGGAGATTGGGGGTTTTAACGACGGTGCTTAGAATTTGGTCAACATTGCGTGGTAATAGGCCGGTATCGTCGGCGATAGTAATTTCCCACTTTCCCAGACTGTCAGGAACTTCGAGGTCATAAAACTGAACGATGGCAGATATTTCTTCGGCGAGCTGCTCAGCCAGACGATCCGTATTTGCATGGTCTTTGTTTATGCTCTTGATTCTGACAAAGTCCAAACTATTCTTTCTGAACACAGCAAGAGCAAAAGCACCATCACGTAATATGGCTATTAGAACATTGGATCCGAGCTTCGAAGCTATCTTTTTGGCGTGGATGGCCCGAGCGTAAGCAAGCAACGACGGCTCTATGACCTTGACATTGACTCCGACTTGCGCACATGCTTTGAGCAATTTAGTTACGCCATGTTTGTCTGCTGCGACGATGAGAAGTCGTTTCTTGCCTAGTGTATCCCTTGAGCTAATTCCATAGAAATCGGAAACAGTGCTTCTACCTGACAGGGCTACACATTGCTCTACTTCCTTTTCAACAAACCGGCTTATATTCTCTGGAACAGGTTCAGGCATATCTACTATCTGCATGAGCAACGGATTTGTGAGTAGAGAGACAGCAACCTGAGATGATTTTATCTTATTCTGGTGCATCAACTTCCGTATTGTATCTGCAAGCGCTGAGGCGTCCTTAACGTTTGCGTTTTCTATCGCAGTCTGAGACATAGGGAGCCGAGCGGCCTTTATTAGTCGGAAGCCGTCGTTGTTTGACCTTACCAACGCTAACGATACGAAAGTCTCAGAGATGTCTATTCCTAAAGCAGTTTTTGTGCGGTGTTTCATTCGTTTATCCTCAGACTGTCGATTCTTATCACATAAAGTGGGCCGCTTGCTGCGACGGTTATTTCAGCTTTGACTTCAGCGACAAAACCCTGTAATGTTGTACTTTCCGAAATGATATTTGGGTCCGGCAAAGAACCTTCGGCAGAAACAGTGTACGAACCGCCATTAAAAGATTCAGTAAAGGGAAAGTCATCGATGCAGCTTGAATCCTCACCAATCTGAGCAAAAGCATCATTTAGGCCTGCCTCGGCGATTGCCAGCGCTTCAGCGGCATATATGTGATTCTGCATTAGCTGAATTTCCTCGGTGTTCATCTGTAGCATGCCCATCACCAAAGCAGAAAGTAGAGCCACAACAAAGACTACCATTATTAACACTGAGCCGTTATTTCTTAATCTTCTTCTCATAGTTCAGTCTATTTATGGCCGTAAACCAGAATCTGCACCTTCGCTTTGCGGATTAGGTGCTACCGCAATTGTAAGCATCTGCGCTTCGTTAGATGAGTCAAGCGAGAAAGTCGAGGTTCCGCTGTCGCCGCTGCTTGATTGTTTCACGTATCCGGCACCGCCCGAGACTGTGCCGCTGGAACCACCCGACCATTGAGACAACTCATCAACCTCCTCGGGGCTGAGCGTAAAGTTATAGATACGGACATCATCCAACTTGCCATAGAAATACGGGTCAGCACTGTATTGGGACCTGCCGAGCCAGTTTTTTGTGGTACTGCCAAGGTCATCGGGTTCAAGGTAGCCAGAGGTGTTCTGAGCGACGGGGCTACCATCGAGATACAGTTTGTGGGTGTGGTTATCTGCGTTTATCGTCACGGTCACATGGTGCCACCCAGTTGGCAAGGCCGCGGACGCGGTCGTTTGTTCCTCGCCACCCGTCCCGGTACGTGTAATGGCGAAACGCAGCCGGTAAGTGCTTCCATTTCTGGGTGTGAGGAACATATTGCGAGTTGTGCCGGTGCCGAAATCCCAAATTCGCTGCCAGGAACTGCTCCCGGACCAGTTCACCCATGTCGCGATGGTACAGTTAGTCAGCGAATTAATGACCGAGCCTATGAGCAAACTTACATGGTCGTTGGAGCCGTCGAATTGCAGCGCACCGTTGATTCGTCCCGTGGTCCACGATGGTGGACCATACGGTGGTTGTAGTGTGCCGTCGTTTCCGTTGCCCGAGGAATCGGCTGCGGTCGTTCCGCTGGTCTCATCCAACTTCCACCAGCCTACAGGAACGCCCGAGCTGCTACCGCTGCTCTCATCCATCGTAATTGCGGTATGGCCGGAGAGGCCAGGTTCGTTCACCTCGATATCGTCGTCATCAAATGCGCCAAGACGAAGAATGAGGCAGTTGTCGACCGTTGTGGTTACTGCAGGACTGGTAGGAGAGTCGCTGAAATCACTGCCGGTTGAGGAGTCGTTGATAGGATCATCAGGATTGTGGCCAATAAACCGCATTATCCAGCCGTATGCCTGCTGCCCCCCTGCTTCCGACCAGGTGAACTCGTGACTGGGCAACTCCGAAGCATCTGCAAGCTTCCACCACGCGCCCAGTGTTACCCCATTATCGTAGTCATAATTACTGATGTCGATTTTGGTCCAATCTTCGCCATCCGGTGGTGCCATCAAGGTTGAAGTATCCCCATCCGTGGCAACTACTGCGATAAGCAGGTCCCCTTCACAGGTATCACCCGGAGTATCAATCGTAATAGATTCCTCATCGGAATCGACTTTGGCCTCGGTGAACTCCTCGTATTTGAGGGTTTCTGCCAACCGGGCGATCTCTGCGGGGCTGAGCGCACAGTTGTAAACGCGGACGTCGTCTACTGTACCATCGAAATATCTCTCATTTGCGCCCGGTCTTCCGATTCTCAGATCAGTGTCCCAATCTGTCCTGCCAGTCTGATTTCCTGTATCA
>Ga0315546_1000876_pt1 | contig 20312 bp, 19 predicted proteins | sample SalMarSW160170MG_FD_203833 | JGI IMG/M metagenome (GOLD analysis project Ga0315546, IMG submission 203833) | Salt marsh sediment microbial communities from the Plum Island Ecosystem LTER, Massachusetts, United States - Salt Marsh Sediment SW1601-170 ... | reverse complement strand
AGAGACTGGAAGAGGCGGCTCGCTACCTTCGTGACAGGCTTCTCATCCGCCTCCTATTTCGCCTGGGCTGCCGGATCTCGGAAGCGCTGGGGATCAGGGTTAGCGACGTTGATTTTGCCCGGGGGACGGTTACCATCGAGCACCTCAAGACCCGGGTAAAGCTCGCATGCCCGAACTGCGGGTCCGGTCTCAGCCGGTCAAGCCGGTTCTGCCCGGCGTGCGGGAAAGAGGTTGTGAAGGCGGTTACCGAGGGTAAGGAGCACCGTAGGTTCCGGGTGCTTCCAATTGATGACGGCACTGCGGCCATGCTGAAGGAGTACGTGAAGCGCGGCGGTCCGGTCTCCAGAAACAGCTCTAGCCTTCTTTTCGGAATCAGCCGGCACCGGGCATGGCAGATAGTTATGCAGTGCGCGGAGAAGGCAAAGCTTCCCAGGCTGGTGAATTCCCAGAGCGGGAAGCCCCACAACGTGAGTCCCCACCGGCTGAGAGACGCCTTTGCCGTCATGGCCGTTAAGCTGGATGACTCGGGCGACGGATTACGCATGCTCCAGGAGCACCTGGGCCACCAGAGCATCACTACCACTATGAGGTACCGCAAGGTATCGGGTGAGGAGCAGAAGGAATGGTACGGGAGGCTGTGGAACGGAGGCAACGGCAATGGGTAAATACGCCAATCACGAGGAGTTCGGGGTCAATGCCCCGATCAACTACCGGGAAGATACCACCAGCCGGTCTTTTCTGGAGGGAATGACGATTATCGCACCGCCGGGAATGAAACCGAGGGTAGGCCGCGGCAGGAAGTTCGAAGAGAAGACTGATTTCAGGGCATCGGCTCGCTGGCACCGCAACTTCGATATCGCCGTGTTCGGCGGCTCGGATATCGATACTCCGGGTTCCGATTACAAGCAACTGAATCTCGAAAGTAAGCTGAACGGAATAAAACGTATACCGGGGAGGCCGTGATGTCAGGACAGGCAGTAGTAACAATCGACAACAAGGAATGGTATATGGATGTGGCCACTCTTCCCTGGGAGCTGTCCCAGGGTCTGGGTGGGCTCGCGGAGGTTCCCTCCAGTACCGGGATGCTCTTCGATTTAGGCATTGAGCAGACCATAGAGGTGACCACGGTACCGATGCTTTTCCCGCTTGATATTGCCTTTCTTTCAGAAGATATGACAATTACCGAGGTCTATCGAGATGTAGAGCCGGGATACATTGTGACTTCGCAGTTGCCGGCCAGGTATTTTCTTGAGGTTAATGCCGGTGAGTTGGCAGATGTCGAGGCTGGTATGCCGGTCTCAGTTGACTATCTGGCTACCGAGGTAGTAGCGCCGGCAGAGTCAGACCTTGTTTCAGCGGTGATGCCTTTTGTCGGCTTCCTGGCAGCAGGCACTATTACCACTCTGTTTATGAGAGACGTGGTAAAAGGGCTTTTCGATGACGAAAAGAGTTACCTCCTTCAGGAGGTAAATAATGCTTCAGCCGAATGTGAGATAGTTCGGCCGCAACACTACGACATGCTCAGCTGGGTCGGCGCTCCGTTACCGGACTACAGCTTTGCCATTGAGCCCGAGGTAAAGGAACGCAAGATAGACGAGGTTCTGAAGAGGCTGAAGGAAGGCGTCAACGACATCCAGGATAGTGATAACTTCAAGCAGTTCCTGCTTACCATGTCAAAGTTTCACGACTATAGCATTGGCAATCTGATCCTGATAACGATACAGAAACCCGAAGCTACCCGTGTAGCCGGATTTAAGACATGGAAAGACCTGGGCCGCTGGGTGAAGAAGGGAGAAAGAGGGATTGCCATTCTGGCTCCCTGCTTCCCTCCGAAAGAGAAGAAGCCGGAGACGGAGGAAAGCGAAGAAGGGGATGCGGAGATAGAGGTCAGTCCCGTCTATTTCAAAGTCGTACACGTATTTGATGTTAGCCAGACGGATGGTGAGCCGCTGCCCGAGTTTGAGGTACCTTCTCTCACCGGAGAAGCGAATGAAGAGTTGTTCAGAAAAACGATGGCGCTTACCAGGATGCAGGGACTTGATGTGAGCTTCGAGTCGAGACCTTACCAGGACCCGGCGATTAAAGGTACCTACTCCGGTAAAAGCATCTGGGTGAAACCTGAGGAGTCACGGGCTCAGCAGTTGAAGACCCTGCTTCACGAGGTGGCTCATTACTATACAGAGAGCGTATTCCGGATTCCGCGGAGAGATGCTGAGACGATCGCCGAGAGCGTCGCCTTCACCGTGGGTGCTCATTTCGGCTTCGATAGTGGAATAAGGTCATTTTCATACGTTGCGTTGTGGGCGGAAGATAGGAAAGTGCTCGAAGCTAACCTTACTGCAATACGGAAAGTATCTACGAAGATTTTTGACGCTCTAGAATCCGCAAAGATAGGAGTAACCAGTACAAGGTGACATTAGATATTCGACCGGCGAGGGGTGGCTTCTTAAGGCCGTTTGGCTGCGGCTGGTTTATCCGTGAGTTTCTTCTGGGGAACGGTCCGGAGGGTTCACGTGCCGTTGATCCGCAGCAGGGAGCTCCCCAGGCTGACATTAACTTTGAGTACAAGGAAGCGTTGGCCCGGGCAACTGCCAGGGAGCGTACCGAGAGGATAATCAGCCGCCTTGTTGTAGGTGGCAAAGATGTTACTGAGGAGCAAGCGGAAGATATCTACGAACGAGAATTGAAGAAACTATCCCGCAAATTCACCCACATGCGGTACCATTCGTTCCTGATGTACTTCGGTGTGCTTAAACGGTTAGGATGGGTGGAGATCACCAATGAAACTGAACCTTCTGCTATTCAGGAGAATTACCCGCCGGCTCCCGAGCGAACTTATTACCGGCTCACGAAGAAGGGTATTAAAGCCGGGGATGAGTCTTGGTCTAATCCCCTATTTACCCTGTATCCTGAAATTGGCCCCAACCACATGAAACCGCAAGTCTGAATTTCAATAAATAGTGACAAAATTCGATTGACTATTTTAGCTCTGGCTTTTATGCTGGTAAAGTAATTGCCAGGTGAATGACGGAGTGCCCTCTTGTACAGCGGGGAGACTTTAATGGGTTAGAGCGCAGGGTCAACTCTCTTCCCAGCCTGGTAATTCTTTCCTCTTTGACCTTAAGTTCTTCAAGTGCCGTATCGTATCTTTAAGACCAACTATTTTTCGTTTCAATTAGCTCGAAAACTGAACAATCCCGTAAAATAACGTACGATTTTATCTCAAACTCATCGGATCTGTTGCCTACTATTAGTAATATAGGTTCTGGACAATTATATTTAGTTGATATAGAAATACTTTTCATCTGATTCATATCTGTTTGGCTAGGAATTGCTGCACCGTTAGGATGGTAATGCCATTCACCTAGATAATATTTTCGCCTTGGCCATAATTTGTACAGTTTTTGTTGAAGACCTGCTATCCCACGATAAAACCAAGTTGACCCGGAATCTGAATCCTTGCTTGGCTTAGTAGCCTCAGTAACCATTGCCCATTCATGACCTGTATTATAATAACCAATGAGTATACCCCCCGTTTCAATATTGTTGGCTTTGATACATAATGCTATTATTTTATCCATAATCGATTGTGAGATCGATATGTTGAAACGACCATCTCTCGATGAAGCAATGAATTGATATGAGTCACTAGTCAAGATTAACCTTCCGAAATCCTGTAAATCCAGTTTCATCAAATGATTGTTCAAAAACAGTTAGATTTACTTCATGATGACCACTGGATAAGACATTCTCTAGATACTTGATAGTTATTCCAGCCAATACCCAGATATCATCTACCCTCGCTGGAAATAGCGGATGCCAGCAACCAATTCCTTCTCTTGGTAACTCACGACCAGTATTTTCCTCTTGTTCTCTTTTTAACCATGGACTAATCATTTCAATAAACGTTTCATGTGGGAATGCATCTGTTGTTACGGAGAAAAGGAACAACCTTTTTGCCCATAGTCCAATAGATGCAGAAAGAAATACTTTCGGTTCTTCCCAAGAGAATCTATTTAATTCATTTAGCACTTTATCACTACCTGTGCAATCAATAACAATTTGAGTATGTTGTAATAGTTTTATATCATTAGGATCAGTCGGTGGAAATGACGTTGATATAACTCTGGGATTAGCATGAGGTGAAACTACTTTTAACTTTTTTGCTATTTCCTTCGCTTTGTTTTTCCCTATTGAGGTTACAGTTAAAGTATGCCGTACTAGATTGCCAGCTTCAAAATCATCGGAGTCACAAATTATGGTATTATATACTCCTGCTCTTACAAGTAATTCACATACCACAGAACCTAATGCACCTCCACCTATCACAAATATTTCTTTATTCGCAACTATATCCGGTAATCCACCACGGCCTGATAATTCCTTAGGGCTCCAATTTTCTGTATCGATCCATTCAAGTTTCATCGAATCTCGTAATATAAAGGTTTTATCTCTTGACTGCCATCCTTTTTCGTTACTTTGAAATCCTCGAGCATATCCTGCCGATAATACTGGTAATTTTATCGACATCCAATGCATTTGATGACTTTTATCCCCTATGTTTTTAGGTATCGGACATCCGATAAATAACAGGTGTGATTGATTATCACGAAATCGTGATGCTAGTGAAATTATTACTTCTTTAATATTGATTCCTTGGGAAATACATGTTTCATATAATTCTCCTAGAGTTTTCGGTGCACGGTAAGGTTTAAGAAAGGGAACTTCCTTGAGTCTGACCCATCCGGCAAGAATTCGATTCTGACTCTCTGAAAGTGCCGAATTCCACGCAGCTTTAAGAATCTCCTCTCCTTTGCGAGAGTGAAAACATGTTATGACTGCAGTATCTTTGGCTTCTTCAACGATGGCGACATTTGCATAACCTTTCGTATCTGGTATATCTTCCCAATGTCGAAGAGTTTCTGGAGTCTCATTAAAGGCGATAAGATCATTTCTATGTGATCGAAAATCAGGTAATTCAAACGATTCTCCTGGTAAAGCTAATGTTTCCGAAGAAGCCGCTTTTAGCCACTCTAATGCTCTAAGCGTATGCCATTTTAAGCGATCATCAATTGTAAAAGGTTCAGTATCAAGTCCACTACGACCGATTGAATTCTCGTCAGTTTCTAAACATAAACGCCCTGTACGCCATGGTAATCCACTCTTTGACTCGCCATTATAATTTTGGTGTTGAAAAGTGTCCTTGATACCATTCTTTGTCGCCGGGTAAAAAATGATTGAGCCCCAAGGGTATGAATCTTCTAACGTTACGTACCATTCACTTTCAGCTGGAATTAGTCCGCCGGGCATTATTTCTGGTCTAAGATTGATGTGTAAAACCCATCGATTTTCTTCATAATTCCAAATATAATCTTCGATGAGCTCTACACCATCAAGTTCCTCCAAAGCTCTTCGGCCAGCGAGTAAGGCTTTGGTTGGTTCTTTAGAAGCATTTTCGGCCAAACCGCCCTCCTGCTATCACCGTTGGTGCGACTCGTTCTGTATATCCCCCACCTCTGGGTTTAGGTGGCGTGCCATTTTTGTCATTCCCACCACCCCCTGGTGGTCCCGGGAAATCGTCACCGAAAATACGTCTCCATGAATTAGCACTATCCTCGATCGAATCACTATCAAGAGCTTCTCGTGCTGACTTTGCGACTTTGACTATCTTATTGTGAAATTGTGCGAATTCTTCACCAGTAATACGCCTCATTACATCATGCTCAGGTACTCCGTGATCAGGAAGTTGAGGTGTTTGGTTCGACTCAGCATATGCACGAAATATTGAAGCCATTCTCTCCAGTGTAAGTGTGACCCCTTCAGCTACAGAGGTTATGCCATCCGGGCAACAATATCCGACAAGATGCTCAAGAGGATAGCCCTTAGGATATTTTGGCATTTCTGGATCGTTTTGTCTTAGCCACTTAATAACCTTAACTACCTGTGTATAATAACCGTTGGTATTCTTATTTTTATTACTTGTCCATTTAATTTGCTCGAGAGGATGTGTTGAACGCCAAATCATTACTTCTCTATCGGGAATACGAAGAGGTTCTAATTTCCAATCTGCTTCTTCTTTCAATGACTTAAAGAATGTATCGAGATCCAGTCCCTCTCTTTTGGAAGGTGACACCCATGAAGGGATTAATCTCCAATCGTCAATTTCGTCTATAGTGTCATTATTAAGAACAGCATCTGATTGTAAAATACCAATTTGACTTTCAGATGGTGCAGATGTCACTACAAGATCAAGGTCAACTTTTGGGAGGCTGATACCAATAGAGCGCCCTTGAAGTTTGTATTTCCCTTTATAGTGTTTCTCTAGAAACGGAATGAAAGCCTTCAAAGCTTGATCAGGCGTAGTATCTCCTTCACTGAAACGAGTAACGACTACGACATCAACATCAGCGTTTTTGCCAACCTCAGGTAATACAAGAGTTCCGCGTTTATAACTACCTTGAAGAAATGTTGACACGATACAATCCTTCAAATCTTCATCATTTTTTATTAGGTCGCTGAGAAACGAATGTTGTTCTTGGTATTCAGCCCTTTCAGATCTATCAGGGCTTATTTGTCGAAGAAAATCAGAAAAATATGTAGGAATTTCCATTATCAACCTCCAGAATTTCTTGTACTAATCAACTAAGAGTAATGGCTGGTTCGTACTGTCCCATTTCCCCTGATTCGAAATTGTATTCATAGGTTAAAATTGTGCCTAATCCATGACAATGCTGTCCGAGCATAAAAGAGAATCCATTTGGTCCAGCTATGAAAAGATGAATTACGCGCCTTCCGACAATGCGATGTTTTCTGATTTCGCGTATCAATCCTTGAATTAGTTGGAGTGAATGGATGTCGTTAATAATTGACGTACTACTTGGATTAGGCTGAACGGTAAAGAATAGTATTTTACCCGGCTTGATATTACTAGACACATAATTTTCAACGTCATCACGAAGGTCATGAGTAATACTTATACCCATTACTATATCCATTTCATGATCGTCGATAATTGTTTCGGAAATTGACCAACCAGGGTATTCTTGAGAATTTCGTTCTATTTGTGGGCTCCATAATTCTCTCCCAGAGAGAGTTTTTTGAACAACAGTAACTCCTACCCCAGACTTTGAGTGTAGGTTATAACCAGAGGCCAAAGCTATAGATGTATGAGTATCAAGATGAAATATTACTCGCTTTGTAGGAACGGTATGTTCGCTAATAAACTTATCTAATAACGGAAGTATTTGGTCGTTCCACGAAGATTGATGGACTATTTTTCTTTCATCAAAGTATGGGACAAGATCAAGCATATATTGGGTTTCGTCTTCCATGTACTCGGTTCTGTTAATAAAACTACGAATGCCAAGTATAATAGGTTCTTCATCAGTTGATTCTTTTCCAACCCAGAGACCTTCTCTTCTACATATTTCTTTTATTTCATCAAGTGTGAAACTTGTTTTTCCTGCTCTAAATAATTTCCGTATTAAATCATCGTAAGGGTTAATACTTGAGCCATTATCAACTGGAGTCAAACCTGCATTTAGTAATTTATCATTTAACCTCTCTTTTAGTTGGTCTAGAGTCCCCCAATTAGCCCAAATTCGAAGAATTTTTAATATTTCTCCCAGTTCAGATTCTTCAACGTTGAGATGGAGTGACCATGAAGTACGGATTTTACCCATCTCACTCTTTGGCCCCCTTCCATCAAACAATCTATCGAGTCTGAACTGACCTGCATCATTATTTACTAAACGAGCCAATGGATCTGTTTTTTCAATGTACCAAGGAGTTACTAAGTAAAATCTGCTTTGGATGTCCTGTTGTTTCATATAAAGAAATCCATTCTTTAACTTTTGTAAAAAGGAAGTAGATTCAGAATTAATGAATGAGGGATCTGTCAGTGCTGATGTTGATACTACACCGTCTTGGCTAACATGGAATTTAAGTTGGTAATAATCTGCGTTAACCACACCACCACAATCATCACATATAGGTGGATCGTAAACTACTACAACATCGTCAAAACCTTTTACTTCGTCCCATTCATATCGTACACTCATTACATGGGTGTATGGCTGGAACAAACGACAAACTTGGTACCAAAAGAAACGAGCTTGATAATCGTCACCTTCAATTCGTGCGACAATAGATGTTGCCATCGATAATTCCCCTTTTTATGATGCTAAAGAACCTAACAATAGTTGGAATATTCGCTAATGCCTCCTTGGTTTGATATGATCCAATTTTAAAGGAGTCTATTATAAACACAAAGTTATTTTCTTCTCCTTCGTTGTACAGGCTTCCTGTGTAAGGGAAAAGCGGTAACACCACCGCAGCTGTCGCACATCCACTTCTGGCGCTCGATTCTTTTGTATCTATAATACCCAAATTTCCGCATCTTTTTACTGTAGCAAAACGGACATACTGGCATCTTCCCCTCCAACGAATATATTACTATAAAAACAGCTTTTTGTCTAACTATAAATAATTATATATTTAGGTTTGATATTACAATAAAAATGTGTTATATTATTCCTATAAATACATGGTGAGGTGAAATATGGCTTATCGGAATCCTGTCAGCCAAAGTTAACATGACCGCAGAGTCGCTATGGAAGCAAGATCATACGAAGCAAGAGGGTATGCGGTAAACGCAGATGTAGCTGGTTATCCACAGCCAGCTACTATCAATGGTTATAGACCGGATGTTATAGCTGAAAAGGGTAGTTATGTCTCAGTAGTAGAAGTGGAAACACCAGATAGCGTCCGTACTAGGCATGCGTTAGCTCAGGACCGTACCTTCAGACGTGCTTGTCGCCTTAACTACAATTGGCACTACAGGAAAGTAATTGCTAGATGATGAACCTGAATGTTGGTACTTTTCTGCCTAATTGAATGACTCTATAATAAGATCGAGCACTTTAATTGAAGAGTGTGTTGATTATGATGCTACTCCATTAACCAATTCAATTTGCTATAGAGCACCTTCATATCTGTTGCTCGATATCTAATGCATTACAGCCAGAACTCTAATATTTAACCTATAAATATATTACCGATAGCTAGGCATCGTCGAACACTACCCTTCTTGCTCTGACTTGATGCCTTTAGGAACCTGATACCAACTACCTTTCCTTCGTGCTACCCTTCTCTTAATAAGAAAACGCTCAGTTTCGTCGGGATTGAAGTCTACTTCGAATGGTGACAACGGTCGGGCAGAAGCCATCCTCTTTATTTCATCAATGGTCGTACCAACTACCGGTTTCTCTTCAGCATCTTTTTCTTCATCCTTATTCCACTTTGGTAGCAATTGACCCCATAGCCGCCTTACTATGTCATTTCCTATTTCAGGTGGGTCGTTAGCAAACGAATAAACCCCTTTTTCCCGTTCACTATCAGGCATTTTCAAGTAATAATTATTGATCTCAGCCAGACCGCTTTTCAATTCGGGACCCCATACAAATACTTGGTCACCACGCATGAACAAACCTGCACATTTTTCATGTAGTCGGTCAGACGAGACAAACATCATGCAAAAGGGTAGGTAAAACAAGTAGGCGACATCGACTCGGCTTGAAGGTCGCTCATTTGAAATCAAATTCGCCGCCAGAGCTATCTTATAAAATAATACCACTGTTAGAACATGCGTTGCGTATGGTGCATACTGGACGAGGGGTGGATGATTATCATGCATCCATCGTTCAAGAATTTGGCCATGTAAACCTGGCGGAATATCCAGGGACATTAGTGCTAGTTTCATACGAGCAGTGGGTCTAGACCTGCGGGCGACTATACGTTCAGCTAAATGTTTGGCATCCTCTAGAGTCTTACAGGATGAAGCATCAATATCCAACATCCGTAATTCCCTTGCTACTACCTTTGAATCGAGCGGCGATAATGAACTTCTCCACGCTTTCGCGTAGAGGTGTTCAACCTCCAGAAATTCGCCCTTTTGCCACCTTGAAAATGCCTCAGCTTCCGGTGAAGGCTCATACACTGCGCCGCTCTTACCATCAGTCTTGACCAATTGTGCTGGCCCCGCAAGCGGAATCTGGCCAGTCAATGGTACTCCACGTCCAAGCAGATTTGTAGTACATAACTCCGTATGATGTGCACAGGGCATCCCGTGCATCTCAGGAAACTTATCGGCTATTATTCTTACTTCATCCTCTACAGTGCGCCCTTTCTTCGCCGATTTTTCTAAGTCTGCCATCGTTTCCACATAAAAAAGCGGACATACATTAGTCAGGAAGAAATGGTCAAACCAGACGGATTCATCTAAGCTCAAGGATTGTAAAAATGACTTGTCAAAAAGCGTAATCGGTCCCATAGTGTCTTCAACCTGCCATATTATACACCATGATACTTCAGGTATTTTAACCAGGTTGTCTAGTAATTATTTCTATGATTCAGATAGGGAGAGCTTTTCTTATTTTTACTCTCTCTTTTTAATGCTGTTCGGGGTTGGGGGATGATAAACGTGCTAGTTCTTGAAATTTTACCTTATGACTAATTGTTAAATAATGAAGCTGAAAACATATTTTTTCAGCACCTTAACAACTGAATATCAACAAGCCCAACCTGAACGCTTGCCCCATGATGGCAAATAAGCTCAATAAGGGGGTCAAGCGATGGTAACGATGGCAACAGCACCAGCACCGTTAAACGGTGATAACAATAATCCTCAAGGGCATTGTAGCCGGTGCGGTAAGATTTGGGTATTAAATGAGAGGCAGGGCGTTTGTCCGTGGTGTGGTAAGCCCGCAAGCTGTATAACAGCCACGTCAAAGCCCCGCCATGTAAAGTCTAGCCGAAGGCGCAACCAAAGGCAAGACAATGGCAACGGTAACGGCTATGACCAGCTCCCTGAGCCTTACCTTGCCTATTATAATGTAGCCTTGCCGATAGCCAACAGTGTCCCTGACCGAGAGGACTTACTCCATACCATAATCAGCAACCTTGCCGATGCTGGCAGAAGCAACGGACACAAGCCCGATAATCATAGTTGGATGTATCGGATAGCCAGCTTCACCAAAGCCCAATACTGGAGAGAACACTACAAGCGGACTAACGGCTTAACCTGTGGCAACTGTAGCAAGGCGCAACGGCGGAAGTGTAAAGAGGATAACCTTTACAGCCAATGCCCGAAGCTGGTCAAGATAGAGAGCCTGAATAAGCCTATCGTAGACAGTCAAGGCAATCTAACCGAACTCGGAGAGCTAATTGCCGATGATAAAGCCCTGGACATAGACGCTTGGATTGACGCTCGGACATTCCTACTCGGAGCGCCAGAACGGCTACTCACTATCGGAGAGAAGCTACGAGATGGCATAGCCCTAACACCAGCAGACAGCAGATACCTCTATAAGTTTCGGAAGCGTGAGCAAAAAAAGATGTTTAAGGGGGGAGATTTTAGCCCCTTTCCGCAAATTATATAGTGGAAGCACCGTTAAGGCTAGAGTATCTCAGCTTGACGGATAGCTTACTACTAGGTGAAGCTGGCAGGTTTGCCCACTAGCCAGATAGCCAAAAGGGGTGAATAAACTTGGAACAACTGAATATCGTGGGCAAGCGTTCAGGTGATGGCTTTGTAGCTCATAAGGCTACGCTGGTAAACGCTCTCAATCGTGTATTAGCAGACCGTGTAACGGTTTGCGGTTATACGGTGGGGCGTAAAGGCTTTACTGGTTACGTTAAGGCTCTAGCTGGCAGTAATACCGTCAAGGTAGTGCCAGCTTCCGATGCTGATAGCGAAACGCATAGCAACGGCAAACGGCTGAAAGTAGTCTGTGGAAGCACTACCAGTTATCTTGAGGACATGGCTTGGATTAGCGACAATACCCCGATGACCCTCTGTGAAGTCCGAGTAAGCCCGAAACGCATAGTAAAGCCTAATATCGGCGGTTTGGAGCTTGCGGAAGCTCTTGGCAGGGTATTGCCCTTTACTGCTAAAGAGGATAATAGACCAGTTCTACAATGTATCCTCTTCAAAGCGGTTGAGGGTAAGCTCACTCTGGTAAGTGCTGACGGCTTCAGGCTGGCGGTGGTGGTGCTTGACTGTGATGTTGAGGGTGAGGCTCTGATAAACCGTGATGAGTTAGGGGGGATAGCCAATGCCTTACGAAAAGCTCAACGGGTAGCCCTAAGTTTTGAGGCAAGCGGTGAGAGCCTTGACGGAACGAGCTTAGTTCTTGATACCGAAGCGATACGCTACAGGTGGCGTGGTGCTGACGGACAATTCCCAGATTATGAGAAGCTCATACCGACTGAGGCAAACATTACCGCTCACCTTGACACCGTTGAAGCTGGCAAGGCGATAGCTTCACTCAAAGCCCTAGCGGATAGTAAAAGCTATCCGTTAGACCTGACCCTTGACGGCGGTTATATCACGCTGACCAGCCCTGACGAAGCAGGGCATACCAGCATACCAGCCGTTTTTGAGGGTGAGGGTAAGGTGCGAATAGACGGTGCTTACCTTGCCGAAGCTCTTAGAGCTTGTGGTGGCATGGTGGACTTCAAACTAACCGACGGAAAGTCGCCAGTTCTCTTTGAAGCGGAAGGTTATCAACTGGTAGTAATGCCAATGCTGACCGCTGACGGTAAACCGAAGCCAGAGGATACCGAGGCAACCGAGCCAGAGCCAGAAGCGGACACCGAAGCAATAGCAGAAGCCGAAACGATAGCGGAAGCAGAAGCGTCTGCCGAAGTTGAAGCGGACACCGAAGCGGAAGCCGAGCCGAAGCCGAAGCGTAGCCGTAAGAGGGAAAAAGTAGCCGTAGCCTAAAGAACGCTTGACCAAACAAACGACGCACGAGAAGGCGGCGCAAGCCGCCTTTTTGTGTCTTTTTTTGTAAGGGGGTATTCCTGCCCTGTGCGGGGATATCCCCCTTTTGTGTATCCAGAAAGGGGGTGAGTAAGTATTGAGAGAAAAAGTAGTCAAGGAATTTACCGTTAAGCTCAATAACGGTGAGACGGTCAACGTGACCTGGCATATCAACTACTTTACCCACGCCGACCATCTTGAATTGAGAGGGTGTATGACCAGCACCGGCTATCGCTCCGAGTTTATCAATAAAGCCGACGATGACGAGCTAGACACCGAGCTGGTAATGGAACACGCCCGAAGGCTTGCCCAGGAGTGCTGGGAAGCAAACGAGCAGAAACACGGCGCCCAAGCCACGATGTTCTAGTGGTAAAGGATTAAATCTACAGGGCTATTTGTGCCCGGAAAGGAGACCCTTATGTTTGTAGTTAACCTGACCTTTCCCCTGGGACAGCTTGTGATGACCAGGGGAGTAAATGACCTGGTGGCCGATGATGAGGCGTTCGCTAAGTTCATAACCGAGAGCCTCAATCGCCACGTCAAAGGCGATTGAGGAGAACTTGGCAACGAGGATAAAGCAGAGAATGACCTGAGCCTTAAAGAGGGCTTTCGTATCCTGTCCGCCTATGAGTCAGGAGAACTGCCCAAAATCTGGATAATCACCGAAGCCGACAGGTCAGCGACGACTATCCTGTTCCCCGACGAGTATTAGTCACAATTCTATATTTTGAGGGGCTGTCTTTGCCCTGAAAGGAGGTGAAACTATGCCCATAAAGTGGAGTGCTCTACGAGTAAGTGAGGCTATGGATATGGTTGAGGAGTTTGTAAATCAGGCTGTCGAGCCACTGGAACAGGCAAAGATTGTGGCGAACGAAGCCAGGAAAATAGACGACTTACCCCAATACCTTGACCAGCGTCTTACCCGCCTCATTATCGATATAGGGCGGATAGACTCAATCAAAAACTCTATCAATGCTGTCCGCAGGGATTTACCCGAAGAAGCGATAGAGTCGGAAAAGAAGTCAGCAAGCCATGGCCGGCAGCCGGCACTGGTGAGCTAAATATGGCAGATTTTGCAGGGGTAACTATATCCAAAAATTGAAAGGAAGGGGGTACCATGCCCAAAACAGCAGATGCCATGATAAGTGACCTGGTTGGCACTTTTACCGACCCGATAATTGTCTATCCTGGGGGATGGGGAGATACCTTGCCCGATTGGCTTAAGGAAGCCATTACACTGGAGAGGCTGGAGACAAATATCAAAGCCTCCAAGGGAGAGGAACCAGCCGGAACGGATACTGAGGTCTGTGCCTATCTCTATACTGCTGGTCTCACCGCGCCTATGGACCACGACTGGAGCCAGATATACCTTTACGTAGCTACAATGACTTATCGGCATTGGAATAAGGGCGAAATGCCCGCTGATATTGCCGTAGACTCAATCAGTAGCTACCAGATAGGAGAGCTAAACAGGCTTAAATCGTGGCTCTATCACCAGCGGGTTAAAGCGAGGCAAGAGAAGGATAGAGCTGGGCGGCGGCAGGAAAGAGAAGGTATGGCAGCACAGAAAGAAGCGGAGCAGCCGGCGTTGTTTGAGTTCTGATGCCGGTATTAATCAGAGAAGGGCCCGGGGAAATCCCCGGGCCCTTTTTTTGTTCTCCGCAGGTAACTAAATTAAGCTTATGTTCAATCGGGTAACTATTCAAGCGACTGTGACTCTCTCAAGTCCCCTTTTTCCAGACCCCCGCCTGGACTCTTAGGCTGCCCTCAGAAAGCGTATAATGCTTCACAAACTGCCTCAAGAGATGTCAATGACATAATACTCAGCAAAGATGGAAAATCCGTCTGTGCCGTGTCCGAAGACCAACAGGGATACGATTCTGTAAGTATACAAGTCAGGAAGCTCTTTGAACAAAGTTCGCTACACAAAATGGACTTTTGTGTTATAGATAACCATGCCAAATACAAACGCACCAGCCTTATGCTATAATTCACGCTAAGGAAAATAGTAGTGGCCAAATTGACAGCTAAAGAAAAAAAGGTATTGCTCGAGTCAGCTAAGAAAATCCGTACCTACAAGCTTATGCAGGCCAAGGGTTATAAAAGGCTGATAAATAAAGCTACGGATGAAAGGATCAAGCAGCTCCTGGCAGAAATCAGTGCCAATGAGCTTAGCGATGCCGAATCCTGGTCACAAAGAATCGAGCAGCTGTCAGGCGGCGATAGGAAATCTGGCAAAGTCTCTTTTTTAAGTCAAAAGGTTGGCTTAATGATGAGCGTTCTTGGTACTAGGGGTTTCTTGGAGTGGGTTATCATTGCCGAGGACGAGAGTGTTGAAGACTTTGCTATCCAGTCAGCGAATATTGGTGACCTAACCACCTCGGAGGAATGGACCAGAATAGCATCCGATGAGCGACTGCATATAGAGAGAATGAAAAAAGAGGTCATGGGTATGGAAGGCTGGGAGATGGGAGGTGGTGGTGGAGTAAGAGATGTCATCTTTGGGGCCAATGACGGTCTGGTTTCAATATTGGCACTTGTCGCTGGAGTTTATGGTGCAATTACTGAGAGTCATCCTATTCTTATTGCTGGTATCGCCGGGGCAGTTGCCGGGGCTATATCTATGGGGGCTGGTGCCTACCTGTCAGCTAAGTCAGAAAAAGAGGTAACCGAGAAGGAAAGTGATAGAAAAGGGATTAAGAGAAAAGGCACTCCTGAAGAGGAAAAGGAGAAACTGGTCAGGTTCTACCAAGCGAGAGGATTTAAGAGGCGAGATGCAGAGGCGGTTGCGGACAGAGTAGCTCTACAAGTGGAGTCAAGGGAATCCAATACCATCGGAGAGGAGATCGGGCTAACCTCGGAAGAATCATGGCCTCCGGTCAAAGCGGCTCTTTTTACCGGGCTATCCTTCGCGATTGTATCTCTTATTCCCATCCTGCCCTTTGTCTTTATGGAGGTAAACCCGGCTGTGATAACGGCGGCAATCGCCAGTATAGGCTGCCTCTTCGTGGTTGGCGCCAGTAAAGCCATCTTTACCAGAAAGAGCTGGATTAAGAGCGGGGTTGAGATGATGGCTATCGGGGCCTTAGCCTCAATGGTAACTTACGCTATAGGGCTGGCAATCCCGGTATAGTTTGAATTAATAACTATATAATCTCCCACTCGCAGTAAGGATCTTCTGCAACAATACACTTCACTTCCCTGACATGCTGGTTCTTGGTTGCTGAGAAGATGCCATTTAGGAAACCGGTGGTAAAATAGCATGAAGGCTCTTTTATATGCGTGTATAATTTGGTTCTAATACTTTCACAGTTCTCCCTTATTCTAATCGTCTCACCCAAGGTGACCTTACCTACCTTGCAGTAGTTCATAAAGTCGATAACTCGCTTTATTGCTTCGTCCTCGCTTAAGCCTGCCTCCAGTAGACGCTCGCCGAGTTCCTTGCCCGACCTGGCGCCCCCCATTCTTTGTGCCATTGTGTATCTTTCCCCGGCCAGGTGGGGAAAACCCATGCCATGCATAACTACATGGAGGTGAACATCACTCCCCAACTTCGGCCTCTCCACGAGAGGTTTCTCATTAAGCAGGAATCCCATGAGATGTTCCATCAACCGCTCGTGTATTCTTTCGACAACCGGACTATCTTTTTCTAAAGAGTTCTTCAACTCACCGATTTTATCTGGTATAAATTTGAACTCGCAGTAAGGGTCTCCCAACCCGATACACTTTGTCTCAATGGCGTTCCAGTCCCTCCTGTCTTTCTCCACCATATTCAGGTTGCCGGCGAGCATGGGCGGGATATGCGAAGCTATTGGAGCGCCCATGTTCTCAAATCCAACGCAGTCGGAGTTCTCGTATATTCTAAAGTAGTGTTCATCAGGCTTAGATATATCTTCAAGATATTCCAATATGCCGCTGCGTTCCTTATCTAGGTTTCCGAATAAAGGAAGTTTCCACAACTTTTTCATATCTTTTACTGTACTAATAGTCTTGGGCAGTAGTCCTATGTCTTGTAAAGAAGTTAACATCTTGTACCGAAGTCTCATGCTCCATGGCGCTACCTTTATTATCTCTCTTCCCGAGCTACCTTCGTATTTGTTCATCTCATATATCATTTTGGGGAAACCTTTGGGGTCCCAGAGCATGCCGCTCCAGTGGGCGAGGTTTGACCAGAACAGATTGACCAAGTCTCCGGTCTCCATTCTCAGGGATGTTTTACCTTTATTAAACGATTTAAAAAACTGTGCTAAGACAGCTCTGTCGTAATCTATCCCTGCCTTAAATACAACTTCTTTAGATTCAATAGGGACTTCAATTCTTGTCGGCCTTACCTTTGGGTGCTTCACCACGTTCAAAGTCCTTGAGCTCTCTTTTATCTCCATTCTGAGAATGCCATCGGCGACGCTCATCATGGCTCCTAGGTCTTCCGTCTTGCCACAGCCTTCATCCATCAAGGCCAGTACCGAGTTCCCCTCAGAAGCGAACTTCGCCAGGCAGAGCCTCATAAATCTGAACACTTCTTCCTTGTTAAAAAGATAGGGTGATGTCAGGGAATCAAAAGAGAGAAGAATATCCCGTCTGCCAATTCTCTCCTGTAGCTTGGCGATAGCCATACTGATACTGTTCAGATCTTCGCAGTTGGCGCCTACCGTATCCGGCCGCTCCGGGGTTGTGGCTCCCACAGTTTCACCGAAAGCATCGACGAAACTGAGCGCGTTAGGCGGGAGCTCCCCCAACCCTTTTTCTCTGAGAAGACCTACGACCTCAGCGGGGCCGTGCTCAGTAGTTACGTAAACAACCGGCTTTTCCATAGCCAGGCCATTGAGTACCACCTGATGGCAGAAGGTGGATTTCCCGGCTCCCGGAGGCCCTGACAGCAGAATTAAGCTCTCCTTCGGTACCTCCTGTATCGCGGCTAGGGACATCACTAGCCTCCTTACTTGAACACGGTTAGGGTAGGATATACCTCTATACCGCTATTGGTAATATTATACGGGCGCGGCTGAGTATCAACCTCCAGACCACGCATTTTCTCTACTTGGAACATCCTTGTTAACCTATCGTCTTTCATAACTGTTCGCAGCAGGATAACCCCTTGAGCCAGATATTCCTCAAATTGATGCTCTCTTTCCAAGCCCGTACCCCTTAGTTCGGAGATCAATAGATTGGTGCAGCCATTTCTTCTAAAATCAGCTATTAAATCTCTCATAGCATAGATACGCTCAACATCGTCCGGATATTGGAGGGTGAACATGGTAATGGGGTCAATTACCACCCTCTTAGCCTGAACCTCATCTACGCCTTCCCTGATGGCCTCCAACAATTTAATAAGCTTGAACTCCTTCATGCCCAATTGAATAAGGCCGGCCTTTTCTGAGGATGCCACGCGGACTGGAGAGACATTGATGAAGGCAAGCTTCTTCTCCTGTACAAGCTTACCGATGTCCCACCCGAACTTCGACATGTTCTTTTTCACATCCTCAGGGTCTTCATCTAGAGATATATAGATACCGGGTTCGTTGTATTCCATAGCGCCCTTATACAGAAACTGGATGGCGAATGTGGTTTTCCCGCTACCAGGTCCCCCGGCAATCAAAATGCTATGACCCCTGGGTATCCCTTTCTCCCCAAGAATCTTATCTGCACCAAGAATACCTGTTGGAACATAATCATCCATCATGCCCACCCCTTAAGTTATTTTTGAGCTCATGTGAGTTTGGTTAATTATAAATCCACAGAGAGAAGATAACAATACATCAACTGACGAAGTGGGGAAATAGCAGCAAATCATCGTTGAGAGGACACAAAACGCTAGATAGTGTGATGAGGGCTGTGGGCTGATGCCAACAGCCGAAGGCCCACCCCCTTGACTTAAGGCCACAACTTTATGACTTTGCGCAGAAGAGACGGTGGTAAGGTATGGTGTATAATGGAGAATGTCTCTTTCCAGCTTGATAGAACCGGAGTCGTTGTGTTGAAACAATTCAGTTCAAAGTTCTTGGGATACTCCTACGTGGCTGCGGCAGCTATTATCTGGGGTTCTAATGGTGTAATTGTAAACTGGGTCCCCTACAACGCGTACGCTATCGCTTTCTTTAGGGTCTTATTTGCTAGCCTCACCCTCCTGCCTGTAGTTCTTTTGACTCGAAAACCTGAAGTGATGAGTGCTGCTAGATCCTGGAAGATTATGCTGAGTTTAGGCTTCCTGCTCGCCTTGGGCTGGACGTTGCTTTTCCACTCGATGAAGCTCATCGCGATCGCCAACGCTGTCTTGCTAAACTACACGGCACCCATATTTGTAGCGTTACTTGCTCCCCTATTTCTTAAGGAGAAACTTGAGAAATCTACCCTGCTTGCATTAGCCGTATCCGTGGCAGGAATAGTGTTTATTTCATATCAGCAAAACCTTCAGATTAGCGACCTTAATGGCCTTAACCTATTGGGAGTAATTTTTGGGCTACTTGCCGGCCTCGCCTATGCAGGATTCATCATCGTGTCTAAGAGGGCTTTATCCAGCTTCTCAAGTCAGGTCGTAGCATTTTACTCTTATTCTGTAGCTTCAATTTTCCTCTTTCCCTTCGTGATAAGCACTGATTTTTCTCCAGATTTGGCTTCATGGATACTTCTGCTGGTTTTGGGCGTCTTCAACACAGGATTTGCCGTTACACTCTATCTCAAAGGCCTTGGAATGGTAAAGGCTCAGAAGGCAGTAGTTTTCACTTATTTGGAGCCCGCCAGCGCTGTAGTTTTCGGCTTTCTCTTTCTAGCCCAGCCACCCACCCCGCTCATGCTTGTCGGAGGTTTTCTAATTCTCATCGCTGGATATATTGTAGCCTCAAGATGACTTCGTCTTGTCAGTAATGATAATGAGAAGAAGCAATATGACTAGCACACCAGCCGTAAATGAATTTCTGAGAAAATGTAGGCCCGGGCATAGCTGGCCTCACGCTTAACAATCTGAGTGATTGTTTAACGTAGCAAGGTTGAACAAAACCGAGCATTGTTGGGTAACAATTTAAGCTTTTGTTACCCACCGGTTGTCATAACTGTTTAACTTAAAGAGCATCGGTCTTCGGAGGCTGAGCCTAAAGCCTCGTCCGATAGTGTCCCAAATGGTTTGGGCTAGTTACCCGACTGCCTGTCCCACGACCAACCACAACTGGTTACGGCTGGTCCCATCCGCGGGGAGCGTCACGGGGAGCGGCGCGCCTGGTTAAACAACTATACCAATCTTTTAACCATTCCCCCGGTGTCTTTGTACGCAAAAATCCGGAACTTTTTAGGAGACTATTTTTCGAGCCATTTTTATAAGCTGATATCTTAATAGTGTGGAATATCACTTCAGTGTATTCCGCTGTGTCGGCACCTGCTCGTCCGAACCGGAAAAGTAAGGGTTACCGGAAAAATCATGCCACATACGCCCTAATGCTGACGAATCTTTAAAGAAGAAGAGCCTTTCAAACTGGTCGAGGATGCATTCCACTGTTGT
>Ga0315546_1000867_pt1 | contig 20381 bp, 20 predicted proteins | sample SalMarSW160170MG_FD_203833 | JGI IMG/M metagenome (GOLD analysis project Ga0315546, IMG submission 203833) | Salt marsh sediment microbial communities from the Plum Island Ecosystem LTER, Massachusetts, United States - Salt Marsh Sediment SW1601-170 ... | reverse complement strand
CAATATTTATCACGAGGTTTTTCTCATGCTTACTCAAAAACAAGAAAATTTCTGCCTTAATTATTTTGAATACGGTAATGCTAGTGAAGCAGCTTTGATAGCCGGTTATTCAGCAAGGTCTATTAGGAATATTGCCTCGGTAAATCTAACAAAAGCTAACGTCCAGGCACGCATTCAGGAATTAAGGGATAAAGCAGCCAGCGAGAAGATAGCCGACTTCAGAGAACGTCAGGAGATACTAACTGAGATAGCCAGGGGCAACTTAATAGACTACCAGGAGTCGGGTGCAGACGGAGGGTATCTTTCTATAGGCAAGGAATCACCGAACACAAGGGCTATTAGTGAGATAACTTCCCGGACTGAGTACGATAAAGAGGGGGCGGGGGCTGCTCTGGTTACTAAAGTTAAGCTCCATTCTCCTACTCAAGCCATAGACCTATTAAACAAGATGGATAAGATATACACCGAAGGGGCTGCGATAGTTAATAACAATATCAATATAGACAAGGCGGTTATAAATGCAGGGGAACGCCTCGAAAATGCAATTACTATGCTCTCTGCCAGAATCAGAGAAGACGAAGTTCCAGAACAATCTGAGTGATGAAGAGAAACTCGCTCTACTTTATGACTGGGAGAAATGGGCTAGAGTCAACCAGTTACCACCGGTAGGAGATTGGTTCATATGGCTTCTTCTGTCGGGTAGGGGTTTCGGGAAGACGAGAGCGTTGTCTGAAGTTGTCAGGCAGTGGGCTAGTGAAGGTTATACACCGATAGCTCTGGTAGGGCAGACAAAAGCCGATGTTAGAGATACAATAGTAGAGCTTGGTGATTCATCTATATTAAAGATATCCCCCCCCTGGTTTATGCCGGAGTATGAGCCTTCCAAGAGGCGTTTAACGTGGCCTAACGGTGTCCAGGCTGTTATCTACTCAGGTGATGAGCCAGACCAACTCAGGGGTCCTCAACATGCAAAAGCAGCAGTTGATGAGCTTGCGAAGTTCCTATATCCTCAACAGACATGGGATAACCTTTTGTTGGGACTTAGGACTGGAAAAAGCCCTCAATGTGTTGTGGCTACTACACCGCGACCTATAAAAATAATCAAAGAACTGATGCAAGATTCAATCCGGGGTGACAAAAGGGTTACGGTAACACGGGGACATACGTTAGATAATAAGTTCAATCTAGCTCCCCAATTCCTAAGTCATATCATTCAGAAGTACGAAGGTACGCGTTTAGGTCGGCAGGAGCTAGCCGGTGAGATACTCTCTTCATTGAAAGGATTAGTTTATGATGCCTTCGACTCGGAGGCTTGTATAATCCCAAGATTTGCTTTACCTCAAGAATGGCCGAGGTATTTCGGTCAGGACTTCGGGCGAGTTAATACAGCTGCCCTCTGGTACGCAATGGAGCCGGGAACTGGATTTCTCTACTGCTATAGGGAATATTTGCAGAAGGCGAGTCTAACCGAGCACGTTAAATCCTTTCAAGAGTCAAGCAAAAATGAGACCTTCAGGCGAAAGGTCGGTGGAAATCTTCAAGAAGAGAACGTAAGAGAGGCTTATTCACTGGCTGGTTGGCATCTTACCGAACCGCGTCATTCTAACGATGTAAAAGCCAGAATAGTAATGGTGAACTCTCTACATGCCCATAACAAAGTATATTACTTCAGTGACTTAGCCGGCGTACTGGATGAGAAGATGTCATTTGCCTACGAAGTAGATAAAGAAGACATGATGCAGGAGAAGATACACAATGAGTCCTCATTCCACTATATGTCGGCGGAGGGTTACATACTCAGTGAGATAAGTCCGGTAGAATCCATCGACTCACAGGATAAGAAGCGTGTAAAGAGTTTCCAACCATATTCACCAGGAGGATAAAATGACGAAGATAGGCAAAACAAAGCTAAGGATGTCAAGTGGCGAGGTGAAGACGTTCAAATCGGAAAAGGCCAGGGATGATTTTGAGAAGCTTGCACAGGCTGTAAAGCATGGATTTAAGCCCACACGGAGGAAATAATGCCATTAGACTATGATGTTACCGAGCAAAAGAAGAAAGTAGATGATATAGAGAAGTACCTGGACCCTCTTATAGAGCGCTTCGATGAGGATTATCTGAAGCGGTATCTGCTTGAAGAGTTCAAAATAACAAATGATAAAGGGGCATTCGATAGTGTAACCTCGAACCTATCGAGAGCGGAGGCTGATAAACTCATATCATCTCTAGCCACTGCCGAGGTATCAGTATCTCTATCTCAATTAGGGGCTAATGCTCCACGCAGGGAGAAATTGCAGGAAACTGAGGACTGCGCTAACGGGTTTATCCGCATGGCGAAGCAGGCTTATACTGGTAGTTCTTGTGAAACGGACCTGCATAGTCTCAAGAGCTTCTACCAGGTCGTAAGGGGATGGACGGCTGACCGACTACTTCTTTATGAAGATGATGATGGAAACACTATTTGCGACTGGGCTGTTTGGGATATTAGAAACACGCGATGGATTGACGGTAAGAAGAATCCAATCTATGTCTGCTATATCTCGTATGAAACAAAAGAAGGGATTGAATTAAGATACCCTGGCTGTAACGCTAAACCGAACTCTCAAGGATTTATCAAGGTCTATAATGTCTTTGATTGTTCTTCCCCGGGGGAAGAAGCGGAAGAGGGTGTCTTTATCGATAAAGATTGGGTAGAAGAGCCGGATGGGATAGGCTTAGATTATATTCCTGTAAGAATAAAGCCCGGTAACTTCTCACCCTTAATAAACGGGGAAATAACCAATAGTATCAAGTATGTAGGTGAAAGCTGTTTTGCTACAAACAGGGGCGTTTACGACTTGCAAAGCGAACTTCTTACCTACGGTAAGACGAGGGCGGGGATTGAGTCCAGAAATACATTAAAGCAGATTTACGATAGCAAGCAAGACCCCGTACCACCGGAGAAGATGAACATGCCTATCAAGAAAGGGGAGAATATTCCGTTAGACGCAGGGAAAGGCCAAGACATAGAGCCTCTCGAGCTCGTAGGGAATGGTGATAATATTGATAAGATGACAGTATTAACGCAGCGTTTACTCTCTATAGGCGGTGTAGGCGAGCTAGTCTTAGGTCTAGCTCCATATCCTGAGACGGCGCAGGGAACGGAAATCATTGCCCACATGACCATGAGCAAGTTAAAGCCCTTCCAACTGGCATTGGAGCGTGACTATGAGTGGGTAGCCTCGGAAATCGTGAGTCAATATAAGGGTGGTGAATATTCTCCGGTAGAGTTCGAGGCATCGGGTTCAAAACGATATAAGGTTAAAGCCAAGCCGGACAATATGATAACTGACCTTCCCTTTTCTTGCCGGCTTATACCCGACATATTGAGAGATAAAAATATGTTAATGGGTATATTTGCCCAGGGTGTGCAATCAGGTGCATGGTCACGGAGGACTGGGAGAGATGAATGCCAATTGGTGAAAGACCCCGACCATGAGGAAGAGCTTATATCTATGGAAATGCTTGAAGGTGATGAAAGGTTAGCCAAACTTAGTGCGGCCATAGCCTTGATAAAGGATGCCGGGACGGATAATTCAGCAAAAGCGACTTTAAGCAGAATAAAAGCGAATATACTCATTCAAGAGGTTATGTCTATGGTGCAAACTCCCCAAGCAGGGAATCAGCCAGGGATATCTGGTGTTCCGAGAGCAATGCCACCCTCATCAACTAATGGAGCTATGAGAAACACGAAAGTGCCTGCCAATGTGCGTGAAGAGGTTAGAGCGAGAGGTTAAGTATGCCTGATTATCGCGACTTTATAAAACTTCATAATGAAGCCACAAAGGGAGCATCAAGTGAGGAGAGGGCTAATCTTGAAAGAAAGGGATGGTATTATGAGCCATCTTTTGGTTATAGCGGGGCGCCGTCTACTCAGGAAGAGGAGCATTGGATACTGGATTTCGTTCAGCAAAATATGAGAGCACCGACTGCACAAGAGGCTCAACAGTGGAGAAGCGGAGAAGATACAGGTGAGTTCCATTATAGCCCTGAATCAACAATGGGTAAAATGGGATGGGGTGGCCTAACTTTTCAAGATTATCGTCCTTACCAAAACATTACAGCTTACGGGCCGGGACAAGGTGGTTTAGTACCTGAAGAGGCCTTACTTATCACAGATGAAGAGGGGAATCCTATTTTTCGCACTAACAATCCTGAATTATCTCAACCCTATGTCAACGCAGGACATTATTACGGAAACCCAAGTTCTGGATTAACAGGGGGGTTTCCTGCAAGCGATGAGCTTTTGGCCGAGTATTATCCAGAGAGAGAGAAGTTAGAAGTTCCGCAATGGACAGAGCCTAAGTTTGAAGATATGCAGCCTTCTTATCAACTTTATCAGGCTCAACTCTCTGATTATCTAAGAGATGCGGTTAAGAAAGACTACATGGATATTGAGGAAGCCCGGACTGACTATGAAACTTCAATGGCTAAATTGGAGAAACTTTATCAAACTACCCAGATGTCGGGCGAAGTCTACGAGCAAAGTAAAACCCGCCTTATAGATAGAATTACTGAAATATTATCACCGCTTATGACATCAGTCAAGGCAGAATCTATCTTAAATCAGGCAAACGAGATGGTAGGTCTAGGGATGGTTTTTACGGAACTCCCCCTTTTTAACGAAGTGCAAGGCTATACAGGCAATGAGTCGTTAAAAGTGTTTCAAGATTATATCAACCAGAGGAAGACAGAATTTCAGGGTTTGGAACAGGGCTATTCTAAAAAACTTGAGGATTATGAGAAAAGAAATATACAACACACCGGAGAAGTCGCAGCTACTCAAGGTGAATTCAAGGAGATAACAGGTAAAATCAGAGCGGAGTTCATTGATTATATAAAAGGATTTTCCGAGCCGGTCACGAGGTGGCTTAGGGATAACGAATATTACCTTTACTATCAATGGATGGACGAAGGTGGCGATAAAGAATTCATGCAATGGCTGAGGGAGTATTTAGGAAAATGAGGTGAGTTCAAGAGTGCTGCGGGCCAAGAATATATGTGTTTATACTGTGGGTGGAGAGGCCAGCCTATTCATTACATTAGTGATTATGTTGATGCTGTCAGATATACTTATTGCCACCCATACTATTGGGAGACTCTCGCGGCTGAAAGCTAATCTATCTCGTCTTAAAAATGGAGGATAATATGTCGAATAACCCTGTAGGAACAACGTTAGCAGATATGCAGGCAGGGATGGGGGCTTGGAAAAGCGGAGGTATAGAAATCTTAATGGCAAGGGAGGCGGAAGAGAGAAGGAAGCAAGCGATGATTTCCGACTGGCTTAACTCCGACCCTAACCTTGCATATCAAGCACGTCTTGGTCAGTTAAGACCCGGATTAAGTGACTTCTTCGGCTCTCAGCTTGGCACATATTATAACCGCTATCAAGGGGAACTGGCTAATGAAGCTAGAGTTTCCAGTGAACTGCCAACGAGGACTTTCTCCTCATTTCTAAATCCAATAAATTTCGAGCAGGAATATGCGGGGCTTTCTCCCTATCGTAGAGGGTTCAATTTATCAAGGTCAGCCCCTTCAGCTAGATGGTTAAACTGGTGATAATATTATGACTTACTTTGACTCATTTCTTCAAAAGAATAAAGAGGAAAGCATGGATTTGGAGCGCATACTCAAGAGAAACCCATGGCTACTCCAAAATACACCGCCCGTTGAAACGGGGGTGAGTGCAGACGTGACCGCTCCATACACCCCCGAACTGGCAGAGAGAGCGGAAACTTCTATGCTTCAAGAAAGAGAAGCCTCTGAAATATCCATGTTGAGAGATAGACTTACCTCCGATGAGGGCATGGATATAGAGGAATTCAGAGGGTTGGGTCTGGATGAAGAGTTATTGAGAGAAAAGGGTGTACTCAAAGGCAATGAAGTAATAGACCTCATTCAAGGTAAAAGGGCTGCCCCCGAATATGCTCCCGATGTTGAAATACCCCTTCATGGCTTCTCGGTAACTACTCCAGGAGAGAAAATATCTGAAGGCGAGATAGAATGGGGCAGAGTTGGTATAAGAAAACCCTCCAGGGCAATGACACCCATAGAGACAATGATTTCCAGTATGCCTGAAGGAATACACAAAGACATAATCTCGACTGTCAATGCGCCTCTATTCAATATAGCAGGAGTAGATGTCTCTGCACCTGATATTGCTGGTATAGCCTTGATAACCTACGGTGGATATCAAGCTGCAAAGATAGGTTGGGATGCTTTCTTAAAACTTTCAGTCGGTAGAAATCTCGATAGTTGGTCGAAGAGCGCAGGCATAGAATTACCCAAAGACACTAAGTCCAATATGGTGACCTATCTTTACGCCAGATTACCGAAGAAGTGGCTCAGTCAGCAGGCGATTAAAACCCTATTCAGACCCACTAAGGTCGGAGTCCAGTTCAAGGATGCAAATGTAGTCAGGGAGGTAAATGAAGAAGTTACCGCGCTGGTAAAACAATATGCCCCTCAAATAACGAAGTTCACAGCTACGAATGTAGGAATACCAGGCCAGACCATAACACAAGCTGAAATCATAAAAGGTATGCAGGGTATAGTCCCTGAGACAGCCGAAGCAATAGGCAAAGGCAGGATGGAACTTGCTAAAGAACCCTGGCAGATGACGCAGGCTGAATACATCAAAAAGAATATGGCTGAAAGACTACCGCCCTCAAAAAAAACTAGTGCTTTGACTTTAGGCGCACGTGCAGACCAAGAGGGGATAATGTGGTTTAGATTGGCGCATCAACATGCCGTAGGGAAAGCTCTCTCCGAAGGAAAGCCAGTACCGCCTGAAGTCTTGAAGTATTACCCTGAGTTGGCAAAAGCGGGAGAAGTAGAGAAGCCTAAGATTGACGAACTGGAAATAATGGCTAATCAAGTAGGGCAGGCAGCAGCAGAGAAAAAGATAGGCACAACCCCTTATGAGGAAGGCGGGCGGGCTGTAACACCCGCTAAAGAGGCAGAGAGAGTACCTGCACCTGTTACCCCAGAGGTTACAAAAGCTCCGCCGAAGGTAAAGGATATTCAGGAAAAAGGTAGAGTCGCTCCGAATACTGTTAAAACACCGATTGAAAGGCGTAATGAGGTGCAGGTACTCATTAAGAAACCCGCAAAAGAATTACCTAAAGGTACTACCAAAGTTGAACTACGACAGGAATTGGCAAAGCTCAATAAAGAAATACTACCTCAAGAAAAGGCTCTCCGCCAGCAGATAATGGGGATATTGAATACTAGAGGTATCCCTGCTTCTCAATATAGAACATTATTTAGAGAAAAGGGTGGGAATAGTTACCTCACCAATATAAATTACGAAGGTCTTGATAAGATACTCGCCAGAGTAAAGACAGTCAGGCCGAAATCTATTAGAGGCAAACACGTAGTGACAGAAGGCACGGAAAAGGCAATCCAGTCACTTAAAAATGAACTAGTATCTCAGGGTAAGTTTTCCGAAGATGCTTATCAGAGATTGATGGATATCAATAAGTTAAAAACAGATAAATATGAATACTCTCAAAGGTTTATTACCGAGAGCGAAGGTAAGGAATTAATCAGGGCAATGAACCGTGAGGCCGAAGTCGGTTTAATAGAACACGATACAAGAGTCGCCGAAGCCTTGAAAGATAAACCTGAATTATCCAGCGTCATTGATGGTATTAAGGGCAGAATAACCAAATCACTCCCGCCTAAAGACGTTGGAGTAAGCCCTCTTTATGACATGCCGATTTATATGCAACGCCTTCAGGAACGCACTGAAAGCCGTATCTACGATGTTTATAAAATGGCGAAGGATATTACAGATGAATCTGACCGCAAATCCGAATTGATGGACGAAGTGCTGGAAAAGATTACTCCTAAGTTTAAGACCATTGCGAAGGACAAAAAAGCCCTTGAAAGGATTAACCAGTACATAGCCTCACAAAATAAGATGGGGCCGGAAATGCCTGAAGATATTACCGATGTAGAAATATTGATAGCCGACCAGATATCTAAAGACCTTTTCAGTTATGAAAACGATGTACGATTTTTCCGGTTTACCAAGTCATATTATAAACGAAACGGCAATGTCGATTTGATACAAGATGATATCCCCAATGCGCCAAGAGAGGATATTAAAGAATCTATCAAATTCTACGAAACGAAAGGTGCCGGAGGTTTAAGGGAATATCTCGATACTAAAGACTGGGGTGTTATCAAGAGTGGCTACGAACCCCACATCGCTATAAATCCAAAAATACAAGCACACAGGATTAAGGCAACCGTAATGGGTTCAGGCCGACTAAAGAGTCGAGAAGGTGTCGATTTCGCTCCTCACGAAAAGAATATACTTCAGCGTAGAGCTGCATATATCCGACAGATGGAAAACCTGAAATTAGAACCATATTTTAGGGAGATTGACAGGATATTTCAGAACGATGTCGCTACAAAATTAAAGAACACTTCAGGTACGGCTCATAATATAGAAATGTGGATGCAGGAAGCGAAGGGCTATTATCCTCAAGAGATATTTGCGGTAATTGCCATGAGGATGGCCGGTTTCTCGTTCAGCACACTAGCTCTTTCACCGCACATGTTTATCAGAAACCTCTTCCAAAACCCTGCACTACACCCGGATGTCGGAGTGTTCTTCGACCCGCGAAACAGGATTCTTGCTCCACAGGAGCAAGAATACGTCAAAACTTATGTCAGCCAGTTCAAGGCCGTTATGAAAGAGTGGCTGATGCAGGAAGGGATGGGTAATACAGCTATTGAGCGAGCTCTGAAAAAGATATCATATTATGGAAAATCAGACCAGATTAACAGGGATATCCTAGCTGTCTTCGCAAGTCTTAATAAAGCTGAGAGAGCATTATTCCAATATCAGAAGGACGGGAATGTAAAGAAATTCATAGACGCCTCCGGCATGAACGATATGTCGCATACGGAGCAGGTAAGAGTATTGGAATTGTTAGCTCAGGATAAAGTCGGTTATGGTCTAGAGAGTATCGAATCGGTGACTGGCGGGGAAGCCGCCGTAAGAGAAATTGCCAATTTTGTAACGACTAGGACGCATTTTAGATATAAAAGGCGTGACCGTGCCCCTTTAGAAATGGGGATTTCAGGAAGGATACTCGGTAATCTGGCGACATTCCCTCGAAGCGTTGCCCAGAAAATGTACCTCCACTTTGAGAAATTAAGGCCGGGTTCCAATACTTCCCCATCCATGAAACGCAGGGCGTTAAAGAGCCTAATAGCTGCCGCTGTTGGCATGTACCTAGCTGGAGAAACATACCGCAAAGTTACAGGGAAAAAGAGAAATCCCTACGACCTTTTCTCAATGTTAATGGGTTGGAGTCCTGGTGGTCTGGCCACAGGTTCGATAGAAGCAGCAACAGCCGTAATGAATGATATAAACGGCATAATGCACGGCGAAGAGTGGGCGATGGACAACCTTGTAAAAGACGTTCCAAGAGCTGCCGATATGTTTATACTATTCTACGGCAGAGTTATGGATATTCTCGAAGTTGCCACAGAGCAACAGTACCTTGACAGGAAGATACTCAGGCAGGTTAAAGAGATATTTGATAAGACATACGAACTCAACTCTGAGTTTTACGAAAAGGAACGCAACTGGTACGAGGCAATCCAACACGCTCTATTCGCGGGTGAAGCATCCGACCCTACCATTAATGAAGTCGCTTTAGAGTCTGTAAACGAAGCTATTGCACAGCTTGGCGGAGAAGATACCTTAACTAAAGAAAAGGCTTTGGCAAACGCTAGTATTGATAAGCGTCTTGAACTTGAGGATAAAGATTGGAATTATACAATGTCCGACCTCGGTGCTGACATTGGGAGTGCAACCTATAAATTAGAGCCTGATATGAGAACAACAGACGAGGGTTTCAATAAACTCGTTGAATATTATTGGTCGTACAAAGAGCAGAGAGATTACTATTATGACGAATTAACATCGGCACAACAGAAAGAATACAAAGATTCTCACCCTGAGTTCGTGGCCGACATGGTGATTTGGGGAACTTGGTCAACTATTTATGATGATGAAACTGAAGCTAGAATACGTCAATTAATGGAAGAATATGAAATACCTCCGAGTTCCATACCAGCACTTAAAAGAGGAAAAGAAGAAGGGAATAGAACAACCAAGCCTTCCTACCCCACGTCTTTTGAGGATATTCTCACTGGAGGGCAGGGGGATAAGGGCGGAATGCCATCATTTGAAGAATTACTCTCAGGTATTAAATAGAAGATTAAATAAAGAGGAGGAACAATAAATCATGGAAACCGAGGAACAGACTGGCGTTGTGGAGGAGACAGCTTTGGAAGATGAGAATACACCCGAACCAGAGAACGCTTCAACCGATGCGGAGGAGAATGTTTCAGAGGAAACAGAATCCGAGGAGACTAAAGGCGAAGAGGATGCAAAGCCGGAAATCAAGTATTCCGAGGATGACTTAATAAGTGCCAGGGATGATGAGAGGAAAAAATCACAGTCCAATAAGGACAAGGAATTAAAGCCTCTATATGATGAACTGGAAACAGTCAGGAAGGAAAACGCCGAACTCAACAACAAACTTGATGTAAAAGCTAACGAAGTCCTTTTTGCTGACGAGACCGATTCACACGGTGAAGAGAGAGCCATTAGTGCCAAAGAAGCCCGTGAAAGGATACTGAAAAGGCATCAGGAGCTAACAGGTCTCATAAATAAACACTCTTTCTTACAACTCTACAATGATAAGGAAGGCAAGGTTTCATCCAGATATGAGAACGGGTTAGCTGAGAGGGAACGGAGTCTAAAGGCACGGGATTATGGCTACAAATACTTTCCCAACGGGGATGCAAAAACTTCAAAGGTTCGAGAGGACTATATCAAGGAATTGGTAGAGTCCGATTCTTCGAGTCCGAAGGAGTTGGATTCTCTCGCAAAGGTGATGAGTATGGAAATTCAATCGAAGTCTCCCAACAAGCACAAGCCCGCCGATGCTAAGAGCAAGACGGCGGGGAGTATAAACCTTGAAGACCTTGATGCTCACGAACTACTTATCATGGGAGAAAGAAGAAAAAAGAAATAAGGAGGTAGTCACAATGACTACATTGGCAGAATATAAATATCTCGGACAAGACCAAGAGACACGGATGGGCATAGGTAAAACCTTGGTAAAAGTATCACCGTGGTTCAAGGATTTGCCCTTTGTGGAACTGACAGACAACAACATCTCCAGATACAAAATGGAGACTTCAGATGGGGGCGCAAGTGTGCATGATGTTGACGATACCTGGAGTACCATCAACCCCACGTGGGAATACAGGGAAGCGCAGTTAGCAATTCTCGGCGATAATATTGATGTAGACAACTTCGGCGAGTTTGCTTCTGGACCCGAGAGTGCGATGGTTGCGGCAATAGAGCTAAAAACAAAGGGAGTCAGCCAGACCTTTGACAAACTAGCTATCTACGGGAGAACTACATCTGTAGGTTCACTTTCCAGTAGCAAGAACTTCAAGGGGCTACTTAGACTAATAGCAGAGGCAGAGACGAGCACTACCACAGACCTTGATGGTTGGCTCTTTTCTGGAGATAACAGCAATGCACATAACCCACAGGTGCTCATGGCCGCATCTGACGCATCGGCAGCCCTAACCCTGGCGATGCTTCATGCCTTGAGGGATGCAGTGAGGCCAAGTCCAACACATTTCGTTATGAGTCGGTTGATGAGGCAGAAAGTGCAGACACTTGCTGAGGCATCCGGTCAGAACCTGAATGTTAGCAATGAACTCGGCAACATAGTGATCAGATTTGGGGAACAGAAACTCCTCATTGACGACCAGATAAAGAACAACATGGACGACTCGGCTAATACTATGGTTACTGCAATCGCAGACTACGACTACGACCAAGCTTATGATGCGGGGACTATCGACACCTCACCGATATTCGCCGTCAGGTTTGGTGAAGATGGCCTGTGCGGTATGAACGGTGTCGGTATGATTCAGGTAGATGACCTCGGCATACTGGAAGGCAAGGATGCCAAAGGAAAGCGCATCAAATTCTACTGTGGTATGAGGCTGACCAATAAGACGGCTGCCGCAGTCCTGATGAACGCTGCCTAGACTAACGAAAAGTAAATAAGGAGGATAATCTAATGGTAGACGGAAATGTTCAATATAGGCATCAAGTATTCAATGATAGCGGTTTCGTTCTGATGTATCCTAATATCGGAGACCAGGGTGAACTGCTACAGCATTACCCGCCTGATCCCTTTTCTATAAGTTCTGAGCAGAGATTCCCACTGGGTACTAAACTGATTCAGGGGGAAAGGGTATGGCGGTATGCTCTTAATGGGGCGGTAGCCCTGGTTCCCGGTTACACCTGCCAGACTGCCGCCTCTGCTGGGTCAGAGCACGATATGGACATGGTGACTGCGGCGGCGGATGTAGGAGACTACGATATAACAATAACCCCCACTTCCTCAGTGAGCATGACCAAAGATCAGTACAAGGAAGGGTATCTCTTCACCAATGATTTAGCCGGTGAAGGCCAGTGCCTAAAAATCAAGTCTCACCCGGCCATCACCCATAACGAAACAGGGGTTATCACGTGTTACGACCCGGTGACTCTGGCACTTACTGCATCTACACTCACTGGTGTCAGGCGCAATCCCTATAGCGGTGTGGTAATCACTCCAGACACTACCCTGACAGGCATGATTGTCGGAGCATGCGATATACCGGTTACAATTGCCTACTACTTCTGGATGCAGACGGGAGGCGACATTGCCATTCACGGCATTGGTACACTGGTACTTGGCGATGCTGTTTCTGGTATTACTTCATCTGGTACGGTTGACGGCTGCGTTGGCCCCGTAGAAGCATATACGCATCCGGTTATCGGCTTCTGCCGGAACGTCGGCGTAACAACTGATAAGTCACTGATATTCCTGACCCTAGACAGGTAAAAGTAATGGAGAGGGGGGCTAAAAACCCCCCTCTCTCACGGAGGTAGGATGTACCAAAAGATATGCGAAGATTTGAATTTAGACGCCTATCCCTATTCGCTCAAGGACAAAGTGCTTAACAGTCTGTGGTTCAACCATGTGGTAGATGTGGTTAAAGCCCCTTTGATGAAGGCTATCATCCTGGCTGCAAAGTTGCTTCCCGCTAAACCGACTAAACAGAACTGCCACCAGCACAATACACGAGTCCTTGACGGCATATTTGAAAGATTCCTCGAAGGGTTGATTAACCCCCGGCTCCATGAGTTATATGAGGCAAGCAGGGATATAATATTATTTGAAATGGAGCATGACGTTGTTGAGATGTTCGTGCTCAACTACTTCGCTGAAGAAATAGCGAAGGAAATAGCGAAAGGTAACTGGCAACTCAATGATGGCGGATGCCCTCAAAAAGGTATCTGGGAGGAGAAATAATGGCGACATTGATACCGAACATAACAATTTCAGAGTTTAAGAAACTCAAAGCCAGCCAGCTCAAAGAACTAAAGTCCTGTGAGGTTTATTCAGATGGCGAATATCTGTTTACGTTCACCAATTCGCAGACTGATTACGTCAGGACTCAGGCGGAGTATATGGCTATGAGGGGTAATACAATCGGTGGAAAAACCATTGAGGAGATTTTAGAGGATGCCACTGTACGAGTATAAATGCCCATTGGGGCATATCACAGCAAAGTTCAAAGCAATGAATGACTATAATAAACCCGTTAAATGCGATTGTGGCTTAACAGCCGAGAGGATATTATCCCCGTGCAACGCCACTTTCGGCTGGCGATTAACGGAGAGTTCTCATATAAAAGGAAATCCCGACCAATTAGAAAGAGCAATATAAGGAGGATAACATGACAGCATACAATACAGAGCTTATCAACCAATACGGGCAAATAATACGGCCGATTTTATTTAACACGGCAAAGGATGGTAGCGGTACATGGCTCTTTCCATTGCTTGATTCTGAGGGGCATTTGCAGGTAGATGTTCTATCCCTCATAGTTGGGAACTCTCTTGAGGTAAGAGTAGCCAAAGCCATTGACGCATCGATAGGGGCTTACGGATTTAACGATGTCGTGAACGATGACGACTGTTCTACTACGGCTACTTGCTGGACGTTTCCAGGTATGGCAAGTGCAGTCGGCGGATATGGTGTGATTAAATCCGCCACTATATTCAGTGAGACAGAGAATATTGAACCGCGATTAACCCTGTTTCTTTTCAATGCAACGCCGACAGGTCAACTCACGGACAACTCCGCAAACACCAATCCGCTTCCAGCAGACCGTATTAAATATGTAGGCAAGATAGAATTCCCTGCCCTGAACGCAAGGTCTGCTTCATGTGCTTCGGAAGCATCTGCGACTCCCTCAACAGTGGGTGGCTTGCCTTTATGGTATAAATGCGCCGCTGCTGCCACTGCCCTTTATGGAGTTCTGGTAACGGAAGATATATTCACTCAGTCAGTTACCGATGATATCGAAATCGCACTACAGATAGAACACCTTTAATGTATCTCAAGCATCAGATGAAGGCATCCCTTGAATACTTTGTGGATAAAGTAGATAAGCCACTTGTAAAGGCTATTGTTTTACTTGCCAGGCGCTATCCAGAACCTACTCACGAGAATGTTCTACACCCGAACTCGCATATTCTATTAGATGTAAGGGATGAGTTTCGCAAAAGCTGGGCTTTCGGACTAAGGGGGCTATTATTCGAGGCTCTCTTTAAATTATTGATAGTGAAATATGAGCAAAGCCCCCAATACCGTAACATACTTGATTGGATTCTAAAGGAGCTTTTTGAAAGTAATTGGAAACCCTTTAATCCTAACAGACAGATGATTTGCTGGAAAGGAGAGCGATGAGAGATTACCCTAAAAGCCTCTGGAGTTACAATCCCATTCCTAATGGTTGTGTTCTAAATCTCCCTTTGTGGGGGTTAAGAGGCTCTACGTTCAAGTCCATTGACCGTTACGGCCACTTGTGTACGGTTTCTGGGGCTGTATGGGTTTCGAAGGGCAGGTATTTTGACGGCACGGACGACTATCTAAAAAACACCACCGCTGATTGGAGACTTAATGATACTGCGGGTACGATTATTATCTGGTTCAAGTGCGGGACTACGGGTGCAAACCAGGCATTTTTCGGCTCGGCTGATGAAGGAACGAGTGCCTATTATATCTGGTTCGGTATAAGGAGTACGAACAAATTAGTTGTTTATCAGTATAAGTATGATACCGGCGATGATATAAGGGGAGGCACTACAGTAACCGATGATGCCTGGCATATGGCCTCCATCGTTAGTTCGGGAACAGCGTACACGATTTATCTTGATGTTACCGCAGAGAGCTTAACGGTTTCAGATGGAGCTAATAATGGAGATTGGTTCTTTGACACGACCAATAGGGATAACTTTTCGGTAGGGAATGTAATCAGGAGCGATAATGTCCACCATTATAAAGGGTATATCGGTGATGTAATCCTTTATGATAGGGCTTTAACTACCTACGAAATCAGCCACATATATCGCGCGACAAAGGGGAGATATTTATAATGGAAGCTATTGAACAAGGCGAAAGGTGTAATTGTGGTGGTGAAGTGGATAGACTCTACCTGATTAAAAAGAATATATGGCAAGGCAGGTGTTTCCGGTGCGGGAAACCCTATACCGTATTATCCAAAGAGGAGTAATGTAAATTATGACAGCAGGAATACAAGCCCAAAATCGTCAAGAAATAAGGCATCCCATTGGATATAACCTGAATGATGTTATCGTTGGTACAGTGACCGCCATACCGGGTGGTGGTGCAGACACATCTTCACTTATCGATACCGTAAGACTACAGGGCGGGGATGATGAACACAACGGTAAGCAGGTGATGATTTATGATGCTTATGGCTCTATTGTGGATGGTGAGGAATCACGTGTTTCTGATTATACGGGTTCTACATCAGATGCCACCTGTTCCCCGGTCTTTACGGATGACATCGTAGTTGGGGATAAGTACGAGATGTGGAGAGTCTTTACCATCGAGGAGATAAACGATGCTATAAATCAGGCTATTATCAAGGGCTCTCGATATGCGCTGCAAATGAAGAAAACCTTCGACACTTTTACTGAAAGAATTAAATATGAATACAACTGCCTTTCAGGTTTTACAGGTATCTCAAGAGTTGAATATGTCAAGAGCATCGGCGAGAGTGTCGTAGTTGATAGATGCGAGTTAGCTTGGACTGGTGGTACGAATGTCACAGCTACCCTCGACGAGACTATTGAAAAAGAAGGGAACGGATGCGCTAAACTCGCGGTAGCTGCCGGTGTTGCTGCCGGTGCGACTTTAGGTTACTATGCTATATCCTCAATAGACATCTCTAAGTGCGATACTTTAGAACTTTGGATTTACAGTTCAATCGCAATTACAGCCGGACAACTTCAAATCATGCTGGACGATACGGCAGCCTGCGTCTCTGCGTTGGAAACGATTGACTTACCTGCCTTGACCGCAGCCACATGGACTAGATGTGTTGTTTCTTTAGCAAATCCTCATTCGGATACCGCGATAATCAGCGTAGGGCTTCGCCAGAAGGCAACAATTGATATAGGACCTTGCACAATCTATCTTGACTATATATTGGCATTGAAATCTTCCAGCCGTGCCTACGCAGACCTGGCGAATGAATACTGGGAGTTAGTGAACGGCTCAACCAATTATCTCAAGATATCCAAAACAGGGCTTTCGGTTATGGGAGAGAACACACTTTTGAGACTTACGGGTTACGACCCGCCGGGCATGCTATCTGACGATACAACGGATTGCGAGGTAGACCCCGCCTACATTATATCTCAGGTAACAGGTTCACTCTTAATAAACCATGCCAAGTCAAGAAACTTAGATATTGATAATAGAGAAGACAAGGCTAAATACTGGCTCGGACAAGCTGAGTTAGGCTTGAGAAGTATGATTACGAATTATCCTAGAGGGGTAAGGTGGCTCTAAATGGCAAAGAGTATTACTAAGGACCCTAATAAAATCGCCTTAAACGACCAGTATTACACCCTCAAATCACCTTTGAGAGCGCAATATGTCTCCCGTATGCCTGGAAAAGTGAATATCGGCCCCGACAGTTACGATAGAGAGCAGATGTTAAGCAACTGGAATATCAAGGATTTAAGGGCTGGCCTGGGGCGGGAGGAAATGGATGAGAAGGTAGACTTCGACCGATACTGGTGGGGAAACCTCATCTGTGATTTTGAAGGGCATATATTACTACCAAGACTGGCTACGGAGATTTCTACTTTTAACGCCCTTGATGTAACACCAACGTGGACTGACCCTACAGGCAGTATTGGAACTGATTGGTCTGGTAGACCCGCTGCTTATAACAACAATACGACAGATTATTCTTATATTACCGTTGGTATATCTTCATGGTCTGCATATTACATATTTACTGTCCCTGCTAAGTTATATGGGCAGTTCAGAATCTACCCCGATAGAACGAATGTAGCTATTACCACGATGTCTATTGACGCATGGGATGGATATGAATGGATTTCTATTTATAGTGCCACACCGACTTATGGTGGATGGGTAACTATTGACCACACAGACCGTTTTTACTCTCAAGCAAGAGTGAGATTTTATAATAGCAGTGGAGCGACTGCTTATACTGCCAGAATACATGATGCAGACGCAGAAACTTGTGATTCATCAGCAGTTAGCGGGAATATAAGCCACTTTGCTAATTTTAATGGGGAACAATATGTTGCAATCGGGAATTACCTTCTTAAACTGGATGCAGGAAGGGCGAGTTACACTTGTGTTGAGTATCTTCCCACAACGATAACCGCTTTAATTCCATCTTTATCCTCTAAATTATATATATTCATGGGGGACAACCACTGTTACTGCACCTTAAATACTTCTGATTTTCTTGAACAGAATATTACAGCCGATGCCTATTGGGGATTCCAATATGATAACAAGCTTTTTAAGGTAAACTCTTCTGGGGCTTGTGCCTATTCATCAGACCCCGCCTCCTCAAGTCCAACATGGACTTCCATAGGTTCTATCACAGATATAGCCTCTCAAATAGCCCGATTCTTTGTCGGTAAGGATGCTTCGGGTGAAGAAGTTGTTTGCTGTGCTACGAAGTCATGGTTTAAAGTTCTCGCTATAGGTTCTACGTTTGCCAATTCAGTATGGGTAAATACTGCGGTAAAACTCCCCGACCACCCTAACGGCGGTAAGGGTGCTTGCTACTGGCATGGTGCGCATTATATCTCTTATGGATTGGGCGTTAAGAAGTACGTTAGCGGTTCGACAGCCACGATTACAGAGGTCGGGCTGAATAAGGATGATGGTCTCCCCGTAGAGTTCAACGGAGAAATAGTAAAGTTCGGGGAAGACTCTGCAATGGATGTCTTATTCGCCCTTGTAGATGCCTCTCAAACATCCGGTAATTCAAAATCCGGTCTTTATGCTTATACAGGCATGGGCTGGCGTTGCTGGTGGTATGACTCTGCGAATAATGGGGCGATGTACGATGTTATGGTTTCTTCCGCAGAAAGCGAATACGCTGTCTACTGGGTTTGTGGAGGGTCTGTCTTTTATATAGATATTCACAGGGGTATCTCCAATCCCAAACAGTTAGCGGGAACTCAAAAGTATGAATCAGCGGGTATCTTGATAAGCCCGATATTTGACGCAGATGCTGCTGCAATGAAGAAGTTAATAAAGAGAGTTAGAGACTACGCCAAATCCGTGACTACCACTGAAACCATTATCATTTATTATAGAATAGACCGCGCTACGCAAGATGTAGACTTAGACCTTAGCGGGAGTCACTGGACGATTTTAGCAGATTTAGATACTACGGCGGAAGCGGGGGAAGTGACAACGGAGTTCGCCTCCGGTGCCGGCGTTGCGGTAAATGCTATCCAATTTAGAATCGACATGGCCAGGGGCGGTACGAACACACTCTCGCCGGACTTGCAAAGCATGGTAACTTCATACCGTAAATTAACGAAAGGAAATTGGGTATACACAGCGCCCATAGTTATTGACGGATTACATAACCGGACTAAAAAGGAACAACACGAAGACCTTGAGAGTGCGGCCATCAGTGAGACGGACGTAGCTCTAATATATCGTAGTACCGCCAAGTATGTTCAGGTAATGCTCCCTCAAAGTTGGAAGCAGACTGGGACGAATTACGGTGGGGAGTACACACTTAGCTTAATCGAGGCATAAATGGATTTAATGACTACTCCTGAAAGGGCCGTTTATAATGCACTATTGAAGCTACAAATACCCTTTGAATTCCAGTCGAAACTTATGGGTGGGAGAGAAGTTAAGGGCGGAGCGATTGCCGACTTCTATCTGTCTGATTACGGGCTAGTGATTTCTGTCATCGGCGAGTATTTCCATTATGGCAGACCGGATGTAGAGGCCAGGGACATGATGCAGAACATATCCTTATCGACACAGGGAATTAATACGATATATATAGATGCTGAAGATGCACTGAGAGATGCCCGCTATTACGTTGAACAGGCTTTAATAGGAATAGACCACAGTACATACGCTGGGAGATAGGATAATACTATGACTAAATTAGTATTGAGAGTTCCATTAGCATGATAATCAGATTTAACCCCTCTGGGACAGACGTACACAAGAATCATTTAAAGATAAGGCTTGACCTATATCCAGAATATGAGCGAAGTTTGAGTCCAGCGGAAGTAAAACAAATTTATCAAGCAACTAAGTGGGTATATTAAGACATGTCAGAAATTCAATTTGATACAGCAACCTATGATGCCTTTGGAGTCCTGTTGAAAACTGGGGATGATACTCTGATGTACATCTATCGGCAGGGAGTGTTACATCAGGGCGGAGCCTCTACGATAGTCAAGCGGACTTACACAATCTCGACCGAGACTTGGGGTGCTGCTTCTACTGTCTATGAGGATGCCAATACGGTCTTGGGAGTGAGAGGGGTCGGGGGCGGTATCATAGGAACAAAGATACACATCTTCTTCGCTAGAGAGGATACTGCCAGCCCATATAAGAGAAGGGCGATAGTTCACCTTGTTTCTACAGACCTGACTGGCAGTTCATGGTCAATGGGTGCGCTTACCCAAGTTATAAATACTACCCAGACTAGCTATAACTCCTTGAGGAATGGCGGGGATACGAGGGCAGGTCAACGCATAGATGACCTTCCCGCATCTACCATAACATACGCTGCGTTCTATCTGAGAAAATACGGTTCTCCTACAGGGACGGCTACGGTAAATGTTAGGAAGGTAAGTGATGATAGCGTTATAGGCTCGCTCGGAA
>Ga0315546_1000865_pt1 | contig 20410 bp, 18 predicted proteins | sample SalMarSW160170MG_FD_203833 | JGI IMG/M metagenome (GOLD analysis project Ga0315546, IMG submission 203833) | Salt marsh sediment microbial communities from the Plum Island Ecosystem LTER, Massachusetts, United States - Salt Marsh Sediment SW1601-170 ... | reverse complement strand
GATTGTGGGCTGTGATCGGTTTCCGGTTTTCACCGGGACAGGCTCCAGTGAAAGGATTTTCAGACAGCCTTAACATCTAAAGAAAGGAGGAAAAAAGTGAAGAAGAGAATACTTTTTATCGCGTTAGCGGTAGTGTTAGCTCTCAGCGTGGGTATCATCGGCTGTAATGGCCAGCAGGAAGAAGAAGAAGAGGAGGAGGAAGAACCAGGGGAACGCCAGGTAATTACACTCGACTTTGCTACTTTCTGGCCGGATGTGGACTTCCAGTTTAATGGCGACCCAGCTTTGTACGACGGGAACACAGGTATGGGTCACACGGCCTGGATGAACGCCATAACGGCGGAAGTAGAAGCGAACACTCCTAACGACGAGACCGGTTATACTATCGAGTGGAATGCTGGCAGTGCCGCACCACCAGACCTATGGAGTGGTGTTACGGCTGGAACTTACGATGTCATAACCAGCGGTCCTGGCTATACCGGCGGTATTATTCCTTTGTGGGAAGGTCCGGAGTACGCGGCCGAGCTGCCAGGAAGAACGAATGCCTATGCGATGTCGATGGCACTTCAGGCCCTGTATGATGAATTCACACCGCTGCAGGATGAAATGGAAGGTACAGGTGTAAAGGTGATGCACTTCTGGTCTACTGGACCGGGCTACTTCCTGATGACAGAAGGTAACGATGTTGCCACACTGGCTGATTTTGCCGCTCTCAACGATCCCATTAGAGCAGCAAACCCCGCATCAGTGCTGACTATCGAAGCTCTGGGAGCAGGAGCTCTCAAGTGCGCCATGAGTCAGGCACTGGAGGAGTTTGCAGCCGGAACGATCAGTGGTATCCTTTGTCCTACAGACACGCCCAAGGGCTTTTCGCTGGGTGAGTACATTAGGTCCGGTGTCTACGTTCCATCTAGCTACCAGTTTGTGTTCATGAAAGTAATGAACCCGGACACCTGGGACGACTTGCCATCCGTAGTACAGGATGTCTTTAACGATGTCAACGCAGCGTGGCCTGAATACTATGGCAAGCTGAGGACATGGGGCGAGGCCGACGGGCTGCAGTACTGTTTTGACGAGATTGAAGGCTTTACCATGTTGGATCTGCCTACCGAGAACCCGACCGAGTACGCAGCCTGGACCGCCGCATTAGAACCCCTTATCGACGACTGGATCGGGACTGACGCTACTCGTCAGGCCCTGTGGGATAAGTTCGTCGAGATAGATGCCGAAATGGCGGAATTGTACGGTGACTGGACACCCGGCGCTAATCCGCCGACGCCACCGTTCTAGAACGACGTAACGAGCGTAGATTTAGTGTGATGTCAGTAAAGGTACCGTAAGGGAGCTGGGGTATCCCGGGGTTTGACCCGGGATACCCCCTCTCTTTCCTAGGACAAATCGATTGGTTGCTTACAACCAACCATATAGGAGGCTCGGGTGAAGAGATTTGAAAACGTGCTGCGGTCCATCACAGAGAAGGTGTCCTATGCTGCTATGGTTGCCCTGGTGGGGTGTACAAGCCTGGTGGTAGCCCATGTGGTCAGGCGGGCCTTTGGCTTGGGCCTGATTACTGGTACCAACGAAGTTGTAACCTTGCTAGCGGGCTGCATTCTCAGCCTGGGAATTCCCTACCTTACCTTCGTGAAAGGACATGTGGCGGTGGGTATCCTGGTGGACCGTTTGGCGCCCCGTAAGCAGGCTGGTTTTGTGGTCATCGTCTATGCAATTTCTCTTGCTGTCACCATCTTTGCTACCTGGGCGATGGTCGAATTGGGCCTGAGGAATCAGGAGTGGGGATGGCACAGCGGAGTTCTGGAAGTGCCGCTCTTCTATTTCAATTACATGATCGCTGGGTCGCTGGCGCTGACATGCGTAGTGCTCATAAAGGACCTGGCTAAGGCCGTAATTACCATTGTTAAGAAGGACGAGGCGACCTGATGGATAGGGAGTTGGTAGGTCTCCTATCCATTGTCCTGCTTTTCATACTCCTTTTCGCTCGCCTGCCTATCGCTTTCGTGATGCTGGTGCTGGGTATGGGAGGTCTATTCTTACTCAAGGGCCCGACGGCCATGCTGCAGAGTTCGGCCCAGACCATGTACAGCACACTTGCTTCCTATTCCCTGGTGGTTGTCCCCCTTTTCACCTGGATGGGATACATCGGTTTTCACGCCGGCATCAGCGAGCATCTTTATGATGCAGCGTACAAACTGGTGGGAAGTTTAAAGGGTGGGCTGATGATGGCTACCAGTATGGCATGCGCCGCTTTTGGCGCCATCTGCGGTTCCACCACAGCTACGTCGGCGACGTTTGCCGCCCTGGCGCTGCCCCAGATGAAAAAGCACGGTTACAACCGAGGCTTGGCCGCGGCCAATGTTGCCGCCTCGGGCATCCTGGGAGTGCTGATTCCACCCAGCGTCATCTTCATCGTCTACTGCAGTTTGACGGCACAAAGCGTCACTAAGCTTTTCGTAGCCGGTATCCTTCCCGGCCTGCTTTTGATGGTGCTCTTCATGGCGGCTACTTATATATCGGTAGCCCGCCACCCGGAGCTGGCGCCGCCCGGTCCGCTGTTTCCCTGGAAAGAGAGAATAAAGGCCGTGGCTAGAGGGGGAGTAGAGGTAATAATCATTTTTGCTGCCGTTATGGGCGGGCTGCTGTCCGGGTACTTCACGGCCACGGAGGCCGGGTCAGTTGGCGCTTTTGCTACGCTGCTGGTAGTGCTGGCAAGGCGGTCGCTCACTTGGCAGGCCTTTGTGAACTCGCTGAAAGACACTATTCGCACAGCTACCATGGTCATGTTCCTCGTGGCTGCGGCAGCCATCTACGGGAAGTTCCTGGAGATAACATATATTCCCGCGATGATAGCGGAGTGGACGGTAAGTCTTCCCCTGCCACCATTTGCTGTTATGATTACCATCCTGCTCATTCTCATGGCAATGGGCTGCGTTATCGATGCCCTGGCTATGATTCTGCTGACAATACCCATTTTTTATCCGGCAGCGCGTGTGCTGGGCTTCGACCCGGTATGGTTCGGAGTTATCGTCACCCTGGCTTTGGGTCTAGGAGTACTAACGCCGCCTGTCGGTGCCAACGTCTATGTGGTGTTCGCTGTGGACAAGGAAACACCGGTAATGGAAATCTTCCGGGCAACGTGGCCTTACCTTATTGCCATTTGGGTCTGTCTCATCTTGCTGATACTTTTCCCCCAGATTGCCACTTTGCTGCCAGGTCTTCTTGGGTAGTACCTGCCTAAGCTTATGGTTTCTGGAAGAACTATAGTTCTTTCTAAGAACCGGCCGGGCCAGCAGTAGCCTTTGGCAGTCAAAATAAAGCCAAAGACAGGGCTAACAATAACAAGATTGACACAAGACAGACAAATGAGTCCGTTTTGTGTCTCCTTTTCTAAGAAAATGTAATGCGAGGCTTTAGCCTCGTGCTGCGCGACCCTGAAGGGTCACACTACAAAATCTGGAGGTGAAAGGCCTACAAAATGCCCACAATTGAAGGCAAAAACAAAACTAAACAGCCTCTATGAAGAACGGAGCTACGAATAAAGAAGACTTGCGCAAGTAGGAGGTATTAGGATGGCTTGCGTTTGTTTCTGGCAGCTCAGCCTTCGCCATTGCAGTTGCCCGCCATATGAGCAATAACCTTCACCTGTCATTGCGAGCCCGACTTGGGCGGACCAGGCAATCTGGTTGCCAAGCCCAGGCCTCCTATGGTTGAACCGAGTGACCGCGCCTAGAGATTGCTTCGTCGCCCCGATCAATGGGGGCTCCTCACAACGGCAAGAAATTGCCAGTAAGCCACTGAACGAGGACATGTTATTGACAACATTGCGATTTCAGAGTACCATAAATTTCGATTTACATACAACACCAGGAGGTATCGTGAAATGAGCGAGAGGAATTTTGCCAGGTTTTGCCGTTTGAATGCCAGCAAGTACCCGGAAAGGGAGTTTCTAATTGAAAGTTGGCCATCCAAGGGGTTGAGGAGGGTTCTTAAGTGGAGAGACCTAGAGGAGCAGACTAACAAACTCGCCAATTACCTTATCAAGGAACTTGGTGTTAAGAGGGGCGATACAGTATTGCACCTGATGATGAATAGCCTGGAGTGGTATGTGGCATATATGGCAGTCCTGAAGACAGGTGCGTCAGTGGCACCTTTGAACTTCCGTTTTGCCCCGAGTGATATCAAATATGCTGCTGATGCTACGCAGTGTAAGTGCTTCATCCTGGGAGATGGTTTTTTACCAAAGGTTCAGCCTGTCCAGGCGGAGATGCCCTACATCGGGGGGTATGTCTGTGTAGGCCAGACTATTCCAGCCGATATGTTCTCTTACAAACTAATTCTGGAAAAAGGCGACCCTTCGGAGGTATTGGTGGACGTAGAGGAAGACGATATGGCCGAGTTAATGTTCACTTCAGGGACAACAGGTGCGCCAAAACCAGTTTGTCAGAGCCATAAGGTTCTATACTCGATAGCTATGGGAAATGCCTTGACCTACAGTATGGGGCATGAAACTGTTTACATTGCTCCCCATCCCTTCTATCACAGTGGAAGTCTTTTCCTATCCTTTCCTTGCTATCTGTCAGCTGGTAAGATCGTAATGCCTATGGAATTGCAGCCGGCCTCCCTCATTAAGACCCTGGCAGAGGAAAAGTGCACAAGGGGGTGGCTCACCGTGCCAACGTGGAGCGATCTCCTTAACACCATTGAAGCGGGGGAGATAAAAGTTAAGGATTATGACGTTTCTGCTCTGAGAAACATCGAAATAGGAGCACAGCCTGTTCCTCAAGTGATTTTTGAGAAGAGCAAAAAAATCTTTCCCCATATCGTGATCGGGAACATCTACGGGATTACCGAAGGGGGAGGTGGAGGCACTATTCACTTATACGATGAAGACGTATTCCGCAAACCTGGCTCTATTGGAAAAGCTACGGCATTTATGGAAGCGGAAGTCATAGATGATAAAGGGCGGGAGGTACACCGAGGTACGGTGGGACAGCTGGTGCTGAAAGGGCCACGGTTGATGAAGGAATACGCCTTCAATCCCGAGATGACCCGCAATACAGTCGTTAATGGGTGGCTCCATACTGGGGATCTTGCTTACATGGATGAAGAGGGCTACATCTTCTTTATCGACAGACAGAAAGACTTGGTCATCCGAGGGGGTGAAAACATATACCCTGTTGAGGTTGAAGACTTCCTGCGCCGACACCCCAAGGTCCAAGACGTGGCTGTGTTGGGTTACCCGCACCCGAGGTATGTGGAGATTGCTATGACGGTCATAAAAACTAAACCAAACGAGACATTGACGGAAGAAGAGCTACTCAACTTTTGCAGGGAAAAGGGACTCGCCAAGTATAAATGGCCGGAAAAGATCGTCTTTGCGGATGTCCCTCGGAACCCTGCCGGCAAGATCGATAAACCGAAACTGCGTGAGATGTACGTGAAACCGGCTCTATAAGCTATGAAGTCCCAGACCCCATAAACCCAATAAGTTGATTCCCGATCCAGAAAAAAGGAAGCTTGGATTATAAAAGCTGGCTGCCGACCCCAACAACCGGGCTGGAGCCGGCTACAGACATTCTGGCTATTTCGTTCTCAGTCAGGCTTTCCAGCGAACTGTGGATACTAAGCCAACTAGATATCTGGTTGTAATTTGCCTGTGGCAAGCCAGTGAACATCTTTCTTGACCAGTATTATACTATCTTGTAGGAGCTGGGAGGAAATGTAGTAAAGGCTCTTATTTAACGGAGCCACGACAATCTAGTTCAGATAGATGAGTAACACTTTGTATGTTTGTAATGTTGGGTAATAACCTCCTGTGTCATTGCCACGCCCCGACTTGTCGGGGCGTGGCAATCCCCTGCCCCCACCGAGATTGCTTCGTCGCCTTCGGCTCCTCGCAACGACACTGGGGAGATTACGAAGCCTGTTCCAAAGCTTAAGCGAGGAATCTCATTCCTCACAATGGCAAAAAGAGATATCACTAATCATATGAACGAGTACACAGGATTGACAAGCATTTAAAGGAATGTTATTCTCAAGCGTTTGGATGATTCCACCCCAGAGAAATCCGTTTATAAATGCTATCTCTTTAAGATGCCGTCCGAGTTTCTGTGAAAACTAAGGAGACTTGGGCTATAGGGAGGTGATAGAAAGATGACCATATCGGAGATGGTAGTCAGAAATAGACGAATGTATCCCAACGATACTGCGCTCATTGAACTAAGACCGAGCCAGGGGCTAAGAAAAGAAATAAGTTGGAAGGAGTTTGACGAAAGGGTAAACAGGGTTGCTAATGCCCTTATCGACCGAGGGGTTAGGAAAGGCGATAAGGTAATACATTGGATGATGAACTCTATTAACTGGCTGGAGGCATATTTTGGCCTAATTAGAACGGGGGCATGGGCAGTCCCCCTCAACTTTAGGTTTACCGGTCAAGATTTTAAATATTGTGCTGATATTGCTGAAGGCAAACTAATGATTCTGAGTGAGCAATTTATTGACAGGGTAAAAGAAGTCCGCTCCCAGCTACCGACAATTAAGAACTATATCGTAGTTAGCCAATCCATACCTGAAGGTATGGAGGACTTTGAGCAGGTAATAAGTAAGTCTTCTCCTCAGCCGGTAGAAGCAGGCTTAAGGGATGACGACGAGTGTGGGCTCTACTTCACTTCAGGCACCACCGGGGCACCCAAACCAATACTGCTTACCCACAAGAATATGGAGTGCGCTGCTATCACGGAGAACCGTCACCATTATCAAAGCCATGCCGATAACTTCATCATCATTCCGCCCTTATACCACACCGGAGCCAAAATGCATTGGTTCGGAAACCTGATTGTGGGTGCCCGGGCCGTGTTGCTAACTGAATTCAACCCCAAGAATCTATTCGACGCCGTCCACAAGGAGAGGGGGACTATCGTCTGGTTGCTGGTGCCCTGGGTGCAGGACATTCTTGTTGCTCTGGATAAAGGAGAACTGAAGAAAGAGGACTATGATTTAAGCTGCTGGCGGCTTATGCATACGGGGGCGCAGCCTATACCGCCGAGCCTGATTAGAGATTGGCAACAATACTTCCCGGACATGCAGTATGCATCGAATTACGGGCTAAGCGAAAGCACGGGACCGGGATGCGTGCACCTTAACATAGAGGATTCGCATAATCTAGAAGCTACAGGCAAGGCGGGCTTTAATTGGGAGACTCGCATCGTCAACGATAAAGGTGAGGATGTTCCTCGTGGACAAGTTGGCGAGTTGCTGGTCAAGGGCAACGGTGTGATGAAGGAATACTACAAGAACCCGGAAAAAACGGCGGAAACCTTAGAAGATGGCTGGCTACATACCGGCGATATGGCGAAGCAGGATGATGAGAGGTTCATCTACATTGTCGATAGAAAGAAGGATCTGGTCATCAGTGGGGGTGAGAACATCTTCCCTGTAGAAGTAGAGGAAGTCCTGCGGCGACACGAAAAGATTTACGATGCCGGGGTGATTGGAATTCCCGATGAGAGGCTGGGGGAGATAGTTGTAGCTGTAATCGATCCCAAGCCCGGGGAGACACTAACTGAGGAAGAGGTAAATCAGTTCTGTGAACAGAATTTGCCCCGCTACAAGAGACCGCGGCGCATTGTATTTGATCGGGTACCGCGCAACCCCACCGGTAAGATAGAAAAACCAAAACTAAGAGAAAAATATGCTAAGTTTAGCAGTTGAGGGCGTTTGAGTTGAAGCGGACGAGACTGACTGTTACATTTCTAAGCATTTCGAAGTGCATATCAATGCGAGAAAGGAGGTTAGCTTGAAAGAATTGACCATTAGTTCCGATGCCCCCGGCGAAAGAATCTTTGTCCTCGGCAATGAAGCGATAGCAAGAGGAGCAATAGAGGCTGGGGTTCAGGTTGCTGCTGCCTATCCCGGCACGCCGTCAAGTGAAATACTGGAAAACCTGGCCAAGGTAGCAAAAGAGGTCGATATGTATGTTGAGTGGTCAACTAATGAGAAGGTGGCCTTTGAGTGTGCCCTGGGCGCTTCAATCTGTGGGGTAAGGGCTATGGCATCAATGAAACATGTTGGACTAAACGTGGCTCATGACCCGCTGATGACTGCTAGCCATATCCGCGCCAAAGGAGGGTTCGTTGTAGTCGTGGCTGATGACCCCTGGGCCTGGAGCTCGCAAAATGAGCAGGATAGCCGCTACGTCGCCCTGCAGGGCAACATACCGGTTCTTGAGCCATCCTCACTGCAGGAAGCGAAAGACATGACGGCCGACGCTTTTAAATTGTCCGAAGAATTCGGACAGATGTTCATGGTCAGGTCAGTGACCAGGATAGGCCACGGGCGGAGTGACATTGTCCTGGGAAAAATATCACGGGAAAGGAGAAAAGGCTCCTTTAAAAAGGATCCCAGCCTGTTGGTCTATGTTCCCCGCACAGCCAGAATAAACAAACCGTTAATGTTGGAAAGGCTTGAAAAAATAAGGAAAGCGGTAAATACCATGCCCTATAATAAGCTGCAAATGGCGGATAAAGCCACGCTGGGTATTATCGCCAGTGGCTTGTCATACGGCTATACTATGGAGGCGCTAAAGTGGCTTGGGCTTGAGGACAAGGTCTCCATACTAAAGATTGGAACGCCGAACCCCCTCCCCGAGGAACTGATAACCAAACTGCTGAAGTCAGTGAAGGAGATACTGGTAGTGGAAGAGCTAGACCCGTTTGTTGAACTTCATGTAAAAGCGATAGCGGGAGACTATAATATCGCGGTCAAAGTTCACGGGAAGGACGTAGTGTCTCGGATAGGAGAGCTATCCACTAGAGGGGTCACTGAGGCTATTGCCAAGTTGACCAAATCCAAGCTCCCGATCGATTTCGCCGCGCTAGATAAACTAGAGCAGGAGGCGGCTCCGCTTCTGCCCTTGAGGCCGCCGGCCTTATGTCCTGGCTGCCCCCATCGCGGCTCGTTCCGCGCCATTAATGTAGCAGCACAGAGACTAGCTAAGGAATATGGAGAAGATGTAGAGCCTATCTATCCCAGTGATATTGGCTGCTATACTTTGGGTTTGAACCCGCCACTACGGGCTGTAGATACCACTATCTGTATGGGGGGAAGCTTTGGGCTTGCCAATGGTATGGCGCGTGTAGTGGACGCCCCGATAATAGCTCACCTGGGCGATTCAACCTTCTTCCATGCCGGGATACCACCGCTGATAAACGCCGTCTATAATAAGGCAAATATCACCATGGTTGTGCTTGACAACTCAGCCACGGCTATGACTGGCTTCCAGCCTCACCCTGGCACCGGCTATACTGCTACCGGAGATGAGACTGTCGCCCTAAAGGCAGAGGATATAGCCAGAGCCTGCGGAGTGAAATTCGTCGAGGTCGTTGACCCCTTCAACCTGAAAGCAGCAACCGAGACTGTGGAAAAAGCAATGAGGTTCCAAGGGCCGTCGGTCCTGGTTTTTCGAGCGCCGTGTGCCATGATTGAGTTGAGGGATAAGAAAAAAGCGGGAGAGAAGGTCGTTCCCTATCACGTAGACCCAGACAAATGCAACCCCAAGTGTGACGCCTGCATCAAACTTCTGGGTTGTCCAGCGATAATAAAACAGGGGGATAAAGCGGTGATTGACGCCTTACTATGCACAGGTTGCAGCCTCTGTGCACAAGTTTGCCCCTACAATGCTATAGTACAGGAGTGAAAGAAATGGTAAGAGAATTCAACATTCTAATCACTGGTGTTGGCGGTCAGGGGGTAATTCTGATGTCGGAACTGCTCGGAAAAGCAGCAATTGACGATGGATTGACTGTTAGAGGGTCCGAGATACTAGGGATGGCGGTCAGGGGCGGCTCGGTAACCAGCATCGTTAGAGTTGGAGAGGACGTGTATGGTCCTCTCATCCCGGCAGGAAAGTGTGACATCATCATAGGGATGGAGCCTTCTGAGGCGCTGAGGAATGCGGGCTTTCTATCGAAGTCGAGCTTGGTCATACTCAATACGGTACCGATAATTCCTTTCACCGTTTCGTTGGGTCAGAGCAGTTATCCCAGTCTAGAGCAAGTATTGGAAAAGCTGAACAGCATCACCAGCAAGATCATCAAGCTGGACGCCGCTCAAATTGCCCGGGAGGCCGGCAGCCTGTTGGCGGCCAACGTTGTGATGCTGGGGGCATTGTTTGGGACCGAGCTGCTGCCGCTAAAAATAGCGACGATAAAGGAGGCTATCGAGGCGCGTTTCCCGGCTAAAGTAGCTCCGGTTAATATTAAAGCCTTTGACCTTGGTTACCAAGTGTGCCAGCAAGCGGCAAAATAGGCTTTGTGTCACCAGCTCCGTAAGAGGCATCAGCCTTTCCCTGGCCTTTGATGTGACAGGCTGCGGTATGTTACCATCTGCAAGGGTAAGGGAAGAGACGTAACCATTATTCCAGATAACGTTACGGCAATCACTGCAGCGCCTGTCACTTTCATTTTTGTGTCCCTGAACAGGCACTCAGAAGCGAGACGTATAGCTTCAACTTAAATGAGGATAGTTGGTGGTTGCGCTATATTCCAAAAAATCTCGGTTAAGTTTTTTGTGATTCAAATCGACGCAAGAGTCATTGGCACGCCCCGACTTGTCGAAGCGGGCAATGACAGGTAAGATTGCGTCGGGGTTTGTGCTGATGGAGTGCAGATGAGTCGGGTGACGGCCATTACCGGCAAAGGATAAAGGAGAGTGCAGAAATGAAAGAGAAGAAAAAGCTCGTATGCAGCCTTATTTCCTTCGTCATGATCTTCAGCTTGACATTACCGCTGCTGTCATCGGTTGTTGAAGCGTCTTCGGTAACGGAAATACGAGATTGGCATGAGCTGCATGCCATCAGAGACAATCTGGGCGGCCATTATCTTCTGATGAACGACCTCGACACCACTACTGCCGGCTATCAGGAACTGTTGAGTCCGACAGTCAATCGGAGTAATGGTTGGGAGCCGATTGGAATTTATGAGCAGGGTGGGTCATTTGACCCATTTGTTGGGATTTTCGACGGTCAGGGGTATGAGATAAGGGATCTTTTTATCCACCGTCCTGACGAGGTAGGTGTTGGGCTTTTCGGTGCTGTGGTGGCATGGGCCGAGGGTGGGGTCATAGATAATGTCGGCGTAGTGAACGCCAACGTCACTGGCGAAATTGGCGTTGGCGGTCTAGTAGGGCTTAATGGGGGCACTGTCAGCAACTCCTACTGCACCGGGAACGTGACCGGTGAGTCGCGTGTTGGCGGGTTAGTGGGACTTAATACCGGTAACGTCAGCGACTCCTCCTCCAGCGTCAGCGTGACTGGCTATTCTTTGCTTGTTGGCGGTCTGATTGGATACAATACAGGCAATGTGAGTAACTCATATTCGGGTAATAGGGTGACTGGGGGAATGGGCGCCGGCGGTCTGGTGGGGCTGAATGAGGGAATGGTGAGCAATTCTCATTCCAGCGGCAACGTGACCGGAGACGAATATGTTGGCGGTCTAGCTGGACACAACTGGGACGGCATTGTGAGCAATTGCTATTCCAGCAGCAACGTGACTGGCGATTCGCGTGTTGGCGGTCTGGTGGGATACAATGATCATTATGCCACTGTGGACACGTCTTATGCCAGCGGCAGCGTGACTGGAAATGGCTCGGTTGGCGGTCTGGTGGGATACAATCGGGCCACTGTTGGCAGTTGCTATTCTAGCGGCAGCGTAGCTGGCAATAGCTCGGTTGGCGGTCTGGTGGGGGACAATGACGACATTGTGACGAACTCCTTCTGGGATAGTGAAGTTTCTGGGATGGAAACTAGTGACGGCGGGGTGGGCAAAACCACCGCCGAAATGATGTATATCGACACCTTCACGGATACGAGGACAGAAGGATTGGAAGATCCATGGGACATAACCGCCGTTGTTCACGGTGAGACCAATGACACCTACGCCTGGAATATCGTTGATGGTGAGAGTTATCCCTTCTTGAGCGGGAAGCAACCCAGTGAGTACAACCTCACCATCTCCAGTACCGCTGGAGGTAATGTAACCGAACCCGGTGAAGGGACTTTTACCTATGACGAAGGAATGGTGGTTGACATGAGGGTCGCGGTTGAGGAAAGTTCCCGATTTGTCAACTGGAGCGGCGATGTCGACACCATCGCCGATGTGAACGCCGCCGCAACTAACATCACCATGGAGGGCAACTATACCATAACGGCTAACTTTGAGCGACCAGTCAACAGGACTCTTATTGGCGGGATTGTAGCGGTGGTGGTGGTAGCGGGATCGGTGGTCTTGTTCATGCTGAGACGTAAAAGGAGAGTTGCCGAGACCAAAGGACTCTAAATTGAGCTCTCCCCCATCCATGCGACCATAAGGGCAAAGCTAAAATAGCGTCAATTATTTTTCCCTGTGCACCCCATCACTGCGAGACTACAAAAGTCAGCCAAGGCAATCCCGGCCGGTAGAGATCAGAAAGAAAAACGGAGTTACCCTTTGTGATAACCGAGCTATGCTACAGAGGCTTCCGGCTAGATTCTTTGCGATTCGACAACTCTCCCTTGGGTTTGACTTCAGATGATCTAAACCTTGCCAGGCCCTTTGTCAAACAGTAGTGGATCCACATTTTGCACTCTCTCCTCAGTGAGCTTCTCCCTTCCTACCAGGAATATCTTCTTCGGTATCTGCACCTTCCGCTTTCGCTGTACATCTTGCTCTATTCTTCTGGCTTCGTCCATCCTCTTATTGTATTCGGCCATTACATGGAACGGATCAACAACTACTCTAGCCAAGGGAAATACTGCCTCAGCTGGCTTCTTTAACCCCTCCTTCATATCAATGCATACTTATTTAACTTTATCTCCAGGAACCTTGGCCAGGAATTTCTTTAAGGTAGCTATGCGGCCATCTCTAAGAATTCCCACCACTTTTCTCTGTTTTACCTCGGTTACGGTTTGCACCAACTCCCGTTGTCTGAAATGGTAAGACCTCCTTCCCTTCAAGTCTTTTGCTCCGGGATTTTTATCAACATAATTTTTCTCAAAGAATTTTTTCACACAATCTACAATACAGCTGCCCTAAATGCTTGGCAGTGCGGTTGGTGATATAATAGACTATTGACACTGAAGAGATTAAACTATACGATAAGTCGTTGGAGCAAAACTGAACAACCAGGAGAATGTTCACATTAAGATGTAAAGCCTAATCAGGAGGTGGCTGATGGATAAGATCAAAGTAATGATAATTGATGAGCAAGCGTTTTTCAGAGCTGGGGTAAGTCAGACACTGTCTGACCAATCTGACCTGGAGATATTGGAATGTGACCCAACTCAAAATCCACTTGAGCTGATTGAAGCTACTCTCCCTGATGTTGTTCTGCTTGGCTCTGATCTGTCTAGCCGCAGCGGGATTGAGCTGGGTAGAAAAATCGCCCAATACTACCCCAATACCAAAGTCATCGTGCTAAGCCCTGACCCTAACGATGAGGAGCTCTTTGAGGTTATTAAGACTGCAGCCGCAGGCTGCTTGAGTAAGAGAGCCAATGCCGCCGAGCTAGCCAGCACTATAAGACGAGCCTACAGCGGTGAATACCCCATAAATGAGAGCTTGATGACCAGACCGAAGGTTGCCAGGCACGTATTGGACCAATTTCGCGGTTTGACGAAGACCATGGAAGGCGTAGCCGCTCCTCTTACCAAAAGGGAAACGGAGATTCTGACCTACGTTGCTGAGGGCAACTCAAATAAAGAAATTGCCCATATCCTGTCGATCAGTGAGCAAACAATTAAGAATCATGTCAGCGCTATCCTTCGTAAGCTAAACGCTAATGATAGGGCCCATGCTGTTGCGCTTGCCCTGCACAGCGGCTGGATTTCACCAGAAGCAAAACCACGAAGGGTACCAGAAGATTTTAACGAAATCTGAATGCCGCTTTACAGCGGACTATATTGATTTGCAGAAACGGCGACACAAAAGCCATTGTGAGACACCGCCTTCTGTCATTGCCAAGCTAATGTAGCTGCGGGCCTTAAGAACCGCGGGCAAGGCTAAAGCATCGCCCTTCCGGAAAAGCAACTGACAGCGTCCCATCCCAATGTATGAGAGCCCAGACGCTACCCCCCCAAAAGTCCTATTGACAAACTAATAGAATATGCTAAATTGTACTTATGTTCTGGAAAAGGTATATTATTATGCCCTGCTCGGCTCGGGTTAAGACATGGCGAACAATCTTGACTCTAGCCAATGGACGAATTGCACTTTTCCCGAATTATTGAAAGCGGATGATAAGATGAGCAAGACGGAAATTAGTCCGGAACTGGGGACACAGATCAGAGAGTATCTGGAGCAGCAGGAGTATGAAGTAACCGAGAAAGCCAAGCTCCCCGGGAAGTCAGGGATTGAGCATACCTTTGATATGCTGGCTGAGAGAGACGATGGCTTTACCAGCCACACTATTGCTATTGGCATTGCCACTGGTGGTGATAGGGAGGCAGAAATGGGCACTATTTTTAGCCTCGCCAACAAAGCCTATGACTGCGGCATCCTCGACAGGATTCTTGTTACCAGCCCTAAACTTAGTCAGCAAACGAAACAGTTGGCTGGCAAACAGCGAATAAAAGTCATTGACGGAGAACAAATTGCGCGACTATTGACCCGGAAACCGACGAGGCCAGTCGGGCCCGCGGAGCCGGTCACGTTTGAGACAAAGGATGATCTCGTCGCATCTTTGACCAGCCGGGGCTATGTAGTGGAGGAGAATCCCGAAGTCAAAGGCAAATCAGGAGTTAAACATACCTTCGATATACTGGCTCATGTTGAACACGGTCAGGTTGAGCACAGGCTTGGGATAGACTTCCTGAACGGGGACGAAGAAGTGAGCCTGGAACAGGTCATGCTATTTGACACCAAAGCCTATGATGTGGGCGTTGATGAGAAATTCATTGTGATATCAGGAGATCTTAGCGCCGGGGCAGAGCAATTTGTCCGTCAGCAACGGATAAAAGTCCTTGAGCCGGGGCAGGAACCAGCTTCTGAACCTGTGACTGAGGAGCTGCCTGCGCGAGGAGCAGAGAAGCCAGTTAAGGTAGAGGAACCTCGTACAAAGCTATTGAGGCAGAGGCCACAGCCCGAGGCATTACAGTTGATTCCCGAGGTGGTGGCCAGAAGATATAATGCCATACCCCTGACTATATCTAACCGCACACTGGAAGTAGCTATGGCAGACCCGACCGATGTTTTTGCCCTGGAGGCTTTTGCCGCCCATAGCCGGATGAGGGTCAAGCCGATAGCTGCTAGCGCTCGGGACGTCAGGGATGCTATTGACTTCAATTACAAAGCCTACGGCGAAATTGAACAGCAGATTTCCCGCGTGTCCACCCCGGTTGAAGAAACTGATGAGAGGCTTGCCCTTACTGCTACCACTGATACCCCGCTGGTTCAGGCTCTCAACCTCATAATTGAAGAGGCAGTAAAAGCCCGTGCATCCGATATTCATATTGAGCCGCAAGAAGATAGAGTAAGAGTACGCTATCGTATAGACGGCACTCTTCACGATATGATGTCTGTGCCTGTAAGTGCCCATCGGCCACTCATTTCCCGAGTTAAAATCCTCGGCGGCATGAATATCGCCGACCATTTTCGTCCTCAAGATGGTCAGTTCTCTACCAAGGCGAAAGGCCGAGAAATTGATATCAGAGTGGCCACTGCTCCCACTGTCAACGGTGAGAGGGCAACACTGCGGCTGCTGGACAAGACAATGGCTACCCTGGGCTTATCTGAGCTGGGTCTGCTCCCGGACAGCCTGGAGAAATTTGAAAATATGCTCAAGGTTCCCTATGGTATGATTCTGGTTAGTGGTCCTACCGGAGCCGGCAAGACTACCACTCTATATGCCGTAATCAATTCACTTGATACCATGGGAAGAAACATCATTACTATCGAAGATCCTGCCGAATACCGATTCAAGGATATTAACCAGATTCAGATCAACCCCCAGGCTGGTATTACCTTTGCCAGCGGCTTGAGATCTATACTTCGACTTGACCCGGACGTGATACTGGTTGGCGAGATACGCGATGTCGAGACGGCTAACATAGCCACCCAGTCAGCCTTAACGGGGCACCTTATGCTGTCTTCTGTTCATGCCAATGATGTTGCCGGTGTACTCTCTCGTCTCCTTGACTTGAAGGTAGAGCCTTTCTTAATAGCCTCAGCGGTTATTGGCGTTATCGCTCAGCGGATGATACGCCGGATTTGCCCTGATTGCGGCCATCTTATTGAAGCTTCCGTAGTGGAGCAGATGGCCTATGAACAAGAAACAGGAGAAAAGCGGACCAAGTTCCTCTACGGTACCGGCTGTAAGTCCTGCTCGCATACCGGTTACCTGGGGCGGACGGGAATATTCGAGATTCTAAACATGAATGATGATATAGGAACCATGGTCTGCAACCGTGCTAGCAGTAGCGCCATCCGGCAGCAGGCCCTTCAAGACGGTATGATATCTATGATGAACGATGGTATGCGCAAGGTGAAGGCGGGCATTACCACCCCATATGAAATATTGCGTAGCGCCTATGCTCCAACATAGTATTTTGGAGGGTGTAAAATGGATTTTGCTTATATAGCTTATACAGAAGACAAAAAACTGGTCAGGGGTAAGCTTTCGGCTTCCAGTGAAGAGATGGCAACTCAATTGTTGAGCTATGGCGGTTACCGGGTGGTTAGCCTTAAGAAAGTCGTTCGCTTTTTTGATAAGGAGAAACTGCTGTCCCGTTTTACCCGCATAAAGTCGACAGAAATAGCAATGTTTTTCCGCCAGCTGGCGTTACTCCTGGAATCCGGCACCGATATCGTTACTTCCTTAGATTTGTTGCAAGAACAGATAATTAATAAGGCCCTGAAGAAGACAATCGGTGAGGTGGCCTCGGATATTCGTGCTGGTAGTTCACTGTCAATAGCCCTGAGCAGATACCCACGGGCATTCTCTCCAATGTACTACCGGGCAATATCCGCCGGTGAGCAAGGCGGTAACCTGGAAGTGGTGCTGAGACAGCTGGCTACCCACATAGAGAAGGGGATCAATATCGATAAGCAGGTAAGAGGTGCCTTGACCTACCCCTTTATCGTGGTTATTGTCGCTGTGATAGTTGTAATTATACTGGCCACCTTCGTTTTGCCTGCCTTTACCAAAATGTACTCTGAATTTGGGGTTGACTTGCCTTTGATAACGAGAATCCTGATTGCTATCTCTGATTGGTTCAGCATATATGGGTTTTATCTTATTCTCGCGATCGTTGCTGCTGTGGTTGCAGTATATTTCTATATCAGAACGCCGGGCGGGAAACAATGGTGGGATACCACGGTGCTCAAGTTGCCTGTGCTCGGGCGTATTGTCCACTTGGGTGAGCTTTCCCGCTGCTGCCGGACTATGGCATTGTTGATAAGGATTGGCTTGCCTCTACCGGAGGTCATGGCCATGATTATTAACAACAGTAACAATAAAGTTGTGGCTAACAACCTGACCGGAGTACAGGAGGAGTTGATCAGAGGCGAGGGCCTGTCCCGCCCCATGGCCAAGCGAGAGCTCTTCCTGCCCTTGATGACGCAAATGGTGAAAGTCGGTGAAGAGACCGGCAGTCTTGACAACACGCTGGATACCGTAGCCGACAGCTTTGAAATGGAGGCCGCCGACAAGACCGCCTCCGCTATAGCGCTTATTCAACCTGTAATGACCATAATCATAGGTTTGGTAGTCGGGTTCGTTGTTCTAGCCATGGTTTCAGCCATGTATTCTATCTACGGTCAGTTCAACTAGATGGCAAGGCGGAGGTTATCAATGAGCAATATAATGATTTATAGAAGTGGCGGCATAAAAGTCCCACATGTCGTTGCGAGTCCCGATTTATCGGGACGAAGCAATCTCGGTGGGGCAAGAGGACTGACGTGAGCATTTTGCCAAAATGAAAAGAATAATATTGGGTCACAAAATAAGGAAAGCTCTTCGAGGGAGCTCCAGGGGCTTCACTCTGATTGAGGTGCTGGTAGCCCTGGCCCTCTTCGGCATAATTGCCATCGCCTTTGCCGGTGGCCTGGGCACCGCCTCCAGGGCTGTCCTTATTGGTGATGTACGGACCAATGCCGAAAGCCTGGCCCGCACCCAGATGGAGTCTGTTAAGAACCAGCCGTATGACCCGGCTTCAGATGGAGGTGGAGCCATCTATCCAACAATTACAGGCATCCCTGAAGGTTATACTATCTGGAGTGAGAATCGCACACCCGACCAATATGTCCCGAGTGTACTAGGTATACCCTGGGATAGTGGAAATAACACAGCTGTATATGTAGATAACGGCCTTCAGAAGATAACTCTGGTTGTCAGGCATGAGGGTAGGGACATAATCACCCTGGAGGGCTATAAGGTAGACCGGGGATAAAAAAGTATACAGTTTGAAAATCGCAAACTACGAACGAAGATGAGAAAGTTAAATAAAGATGAGAGGGGCTTCACTCTTATTGAGATGGTGGTAGTTATTGTCCTTATCGGCCTTATCACCGGCGGCATTACTGCAGCCATCATGCAGGTGCTGACTATAAATACCCGCGCCTCCAATCATATGATTGCCGTTCGCCAGGTGCAGCAGGCCGGTAAGGAGGTGAGCAAAGATGCACTGCAGGCTCAGAGCGTGAATGCCAGCGGAAGTCAGGGTTTTCCGCTCACCCTAACTTGGGACGAATGGGGAACCAATCAGACCCATGCAGTTAATTATACATTAGTAGATATGTCGAGTGGGCTCAAACAACTCCAGCGGACGCACACCTATAACGGTACAGCCCAAGCAACGGCTCCTCCCATTGTGGCCGAGTACATTGACCCTGCCCAAACTAGCTGCTCTTGGAATAACGTGACACTTACTTTCACGGTGACTGCCACGGTTGGCAGTGGTTCATATGGAGCAATCGAGACAAGGGTCTATGAAATCGAACCCAGGCCGGACTAACAATATACAGTTATCGTACAGTCCCTTGCCCTAAATACTATTGCGAGAAGCATAGCGACGAAGCAATCCCACCCATCACCCGTCTTTGCGAGGGGCGCCAGCCCCGAAGCAATCTTGCGGAGGGGCGATTCCAAATCTCAATAGGGAAATCCTAAATCCCAAGCACCAAATCCCTTCGACAAGCTCAGGACAGGCCCAAACAATATCGAAACACTAAATACCAATGCTCAAAACGTTTAGGATTTTGAGTTTTCATATTTGGATTTGTTCCGACCCTCTCAAAAATGCTCGATGAAATCGATATTTGGAGCTTGGATTTTTGTACTTGGAATTTATTAACTTGGATTGCTTAGTCACCCCGATTCATCAGGGCTCCTCGCCAACACATGGTGAATGTGTCAGTGCAGGCCAATAGCGCGCCTTAGTCTTATGTCCAGTTCTTTCTGGATAGTATGGCTGACTTTGCCGAGACGGCGAATGATCTTATTTCGCTCGATGGTGAGAAGTTTACTCATTCTGAAAGTCGAGGCTTTCTTGAGACCGGTTTGAGCGAAATCAGTATTGTCCTGGCGCAGCACATAATCAGTTTCGGATAATTCTCCGTGAGAGACTACAGAAGAGATAAAAGCGATGATAACATCAGTTTTCTGGGGGTTTACATATACTATAACTGCTGGCCGCAACTTCTCAGTGCTCAGGTCAGTGAAGGGGAAGGGAACAAGAACAATATCTCCGCGGCGGAGCGCAGCTTCTGGCTTCGGCTTAGACTGCCTCTCCATCATCAGTAGTGTAGATGTCCTCAGCAGCATGGTGCAGGAAATCATAACTGCCACCCTTCTCTGCCACCTGGCTGATAAGAGACAAGGGCAAATCGTCTTCTAGAATGAGGATTTTCAATGTCCGGTGTTCAGGAATATCCAGCTTCCCAAGTGGCTTGAGAACTCCGTTCTCATAGATTGCGTGCACCGTTTGCGGCATCGTTATCGCCTTTACACAAGCATAGCAATAAACTGTATTGAATGTCAAGGTGAACTGAAGGCAACTCTATTCTTCCCCACGTAAAGGGGGTCAACTCTTTTTTATGCCCCATTGTTTCGACCACTCACCAACTGGGAATCCTGAACCCCGAGCACGAAATCTCAAAATTATTAGATAGTAGTTAGTAGTCAGCACTTAAAAGATTCTCCTACTGGCTACTTGATTCTATATTCTTGTTACTACTACACGGCTTAGGATCTGTCATTTGGACTTTGATATTTGGATTTCATTTGTCATTTGAGCTTTATCATTTGGATTTTCTAACAGAATGCCCCCCTGTCTATGCGAGTCAACTTTCCCTCTTGTCATTGCGAGGAGCCGCAGGCGACGAAGCAATCCCACCCATCACCCGTCTTTGCGAGGGGCGAGATTCCT
>Ga0315546_1000856_pt1 | contig 20547 bp, 16 predicted proteins | sample SalMarSW160170MG_FD_203833 | JGI IMG/M metagenome (GOLD analysis project Ga0315546, IMG submission 203833) | Salt marsh sediment microbial communities from the Plum Island Ecosystem LTER, Massachusetts, United States - Salt Marsh Sediment SW1601-170 ... | reverse complement strand
GTCTGGTTTTTTCAGCAATTTACTGCAGGATAGTTTTCATATTATTTATTGGTTTAAAGATTAGATTAATATATGCATATAAAATAATGAGGATGCCCCATACGAGACAACCTCATTATTTTATTTCGAACCCGCGAAAAGTAATAATAAATTCAAAATTAATACTCCCACGGAAGTTTTATTATATCAGGGTGTATCCCAGAATACTCTGTTTACTAAATCATCAAGGCCACCAACTAGAGCTGTAACTGCAGCCTGGTAGTTATCTTTATTATCCGACAATTCAACATCAGGATAACTAAATCTGTGAACAAATCCATCACCTCCGTTTTCCAGAAGCTGGTTATCATAATCATTACGTTCCAAATCAGGGAATCCGCTCCTTCTGAAGTTGGCCCAGGCTTCTGCACCGTTCCTGATACACACAACCCAGTACTGTGTGTTAATCAGATCAAGAGCGTCAGCAGCACTGTATGCCACATCGGGTTGTGCAATATAGGCATCCTGTTCTGCTGCAGAAACCGGAGAATAACTGGATCCGGTCTCACTTAAATACAATGACATAATATCCATGTCCGCTCTTATTGCATCTTCATAATATTGCTGGGCAGCTGCTTCACCGCCGGTAATCCAGGCATTGTGAGCTGCTTCTGCGAGAAGCAGGGAAGTCTGTGCATACGTTATAAAGAATGTAGGGGCGCGTTGTGATGCCATTATATTCACGTTCATCTGCGAATAGTCATATCCTTGCCCTTTAACTCCTCTGTAAGGAGCATAGGGAAGGTCTGTTCTGACAACCCCAACCGGAACACCAAACTGATCTGCCAGATCAACACCAGGGACAAGAGTACCTAATGGATCACCCGGATCATCAAACATTGCCATCATATACTTACTGCGCGGATCACTAGTAGCTTTCAAATGATCAACAAAAGGCTCTGCTGCATAATAGAATTTTGGCTGGTTATTTACCAGACCTCCGTTAGCGCCATTTGTATACAATGTGCCATCATAAACCACGAACGCATTGTCGGCATTCGATGTCATCACTCCCCCGCTGAACGCTTCTGATGCAATTGATGCAGCTTTGGTAGGGTTAAGCTTGGAATAGCGCATTCCCAGTCTCAGTAACAACGAATTGCCAAGTTTTTTCCATTTGGCCACCTGTGCTGCTGCATCACTGGTAGTATAATAAGCATGAGTTCCGTAAAAAAGGTCTGCAGAAACAAAATCACCGGCAGGATCGAGGTCGGCCAATGCTTCAGTGATCTCGTCGTACAGGTCTTCATAGATAGCTTCATCATCGTCATATTCAGGGTAGAAATATTCCTCACCTAAAATAGCAGCCAGACCTATATTGAAGTATGGAACATCCGAGTAAGTATCTACCATTAACATAAGAGCCTGGGCTTTCCATATACGAACCATACTCTGTAAGTTAACCTGATCAGTGGTTCCTTCCAGAAGATGTAAAATATGAGCAAAAGTTTTGATTGAACCCGAATAAGCACCCCAACATCCGTTCTGGAAGTTGTCAACGTTGTAATTAAAATTGAAAGCCAATGTGGCTCCATCGTTAAACGGATTAACAAAATGCTGAACAATCGTATGTTCTGATTCCCAGCCACCAAGATAGGTGCGTTGTGCTCCGGCAAATAATAGCCCCGGGTCAATTTCATTTATTGCAAAGGGATCTGTGTTTATTTCCACAAAATCCTTATCGCATCCTCCAATCAAAAGCAGGGCTGCAAATAACAATATAACTTGCTTTATCTTTTTCATGATCTTTAGAATTTTGCATTTATACTAAACATATAATTTCGGGTTGTTGGTAATGATGAGTTTTCATAACCAGCCCTGGTGTCTCCTGAAGACTGAATAGCTTCTGGATCAAGGTTAGGTATATCCTTATAAAGAGTAACCACATTTCTGCAGGAAGCTGTCAGCATTAATCCCTTGATGAAGCCGAGGAAACTCGTACTTCTCAGTGCACTGGTAAGATCATAAGATAACGATATGTTTCTTAATTTGAGAAAGTCTGATTTAAATGTGAAAGGATCCCCGATCTGAAGATTCCGGTAATCTCCATAAAAGCCCTGCAGATCGGTAACCACAGTGGTGTTGGGTAGCCCGCTGGATTGATAAACACCAGGGAATGTCAGGCCGGCTTCTCCTTCTCTTCGACCCTCAAGTGAAAGCATGGAATGTCCCTGTCTTGTCATATTTAACAATGTAGACGACAGTACTGTGCCTCCCAGCTTGTAGTCGAAAAAGACACCCAGTGTAAGATCTTTGAAGGTAATCGTGTTGTTCCAGCCACCTGTATGTTTTGGTATCGAACTTCCCACAGGTACAAAATCGGGTGTTGCCAGCAATCTGCCGTTGTCTCTGACAAGTATGTCACCATTATCATTTCTCAGGTATGTTCTTGTATACAGCATGTTCATCGGCATTCCTACCGTGTAATGCAGTTCTCCAAGAAACTCCATACCGGTCCCGTTAAAGTAAATTACCAGCATATCATCAATTGGCGTTCCATCAGGGTCTACGCCAACGGAAAGTACTTCTGTCTTCAGGAAGGTATTGTTCCAGGAAGTTGTCCATCTGAAGTTCCTGGTTTCTACAGGTGTATACTCTATCATTAGTTCTATCCCCTGATTCTTTAATGAGCCAAGATTTTTCTTGGAAGTACTATATCCGGATGTAGTAGAAAGCTGAACATTTAATACCTGGTCAGTTGTCACCTTGTCAAAGGCAGCTATATCGACATGTAACCTGTTGTTAAACAACCTCGCTTCCAGACCTATTTCCTTTTCAGTTACTGTAAATGGCTGCAGGTTCGGATTAGGAGCGCTTGAGCCCGAAATACTTGCCAGAGTTTGACCATTAAATTGATTAGTACTGATACCATAAGTCAGGTTACCTTCATAAGTGTTTACACCATTGGCGCTACCTACCTGGGCCCAGGAACCTCTCAGTTTACCGTAAGAAAGCCAGGGCAGGTTTTTCAATAATTCCGAGAAAACAAAACTACCGGATACAGATGAATAAAACTTGGAATTATTTTGCGGATTTAATACAGAGAACCAGTCTTCTCTACCCGTAAAATTGATGTATAACATTGAGGCATATCCAAACTCTGCCAGTCCGTAAAGTGAATTTACCCGGCTTTGGTTAAAACCAAAACCCTGGTTTTTAGTAACACCGTTTGCTATGGAGTATAAGTCTCTGACAGTAAAATGTGAGGCGCTTACGTTAAAGTTGTGATTTTTGATTCTGAACGTGTTTCCCCCGAAACTTGCATCTACAGAAAACTTACCAAACTTTTTGCTTGCGCCCACAAGGTAATCGGCATTTATGTCAGTGCCCCAGCCTTCTGATACACTGTAAGTTCCTTTCCAAGTACCATCGGTTTCCTGTGGCTGACTGGTTCCTATACCGCCCGGTCTCTTAGACTCAGTAAAACTGAGCGAATAATCGTAGTTAAACCTTCCCTGGGCATACAGCCAGTCAGTTATATCATAACGTAAGGTAGCTGTCCCCAGAAAACGGTCTCTTGTCCTGATATAACTTTGACCCACCTGCTGGGCATAGTAGGGATTGTTGATTGTAGTCCAGCCGGCAATCGGCCATTCAGTTCCTGTTGCAGGATTGATTGCATTTTCTTCAATATTGGATAATGGAATGGATTGAGAAATCCGGGTGAAGAAGTTCATAGAACCTTCGCCCTGTGTTCCGATTTGCGGCGGGTTAATGTAATTCTCATTGGTATAGTTGACATTCATTGAAAAATTGACTTTTTCAGTAATGTCATAAACGACGCCTAAATTGGCAATGTTCCTTTTGTATTCATTTGTCGGTTCAATACCCTTGGTGTCTGTTCTTGTATACGACGCCCTGAAGCTTCCTTTTTGAGTGCCACCTGAAAATGCAATGGTGTTGGTGAAAACTTGTCCGGTATTAAAATATTCTTTCAACCTGTTTTCCTGAAATTCGTAAGGTATCATTGACCCGTCAAAACAAGGAACAAGCGAACCATCGTATTTTGCACCCCAGCCAAACTGGCCATTAGAGGTGGCATTAGGCCCACTTGTAGGTTTTGCTCCAACGACACCCAGTCCATATACATCCTGGAACTCAAAGAAATCCAGAACCTCCTGTAAAGTTAAACTGGATGAATATTCAACACCGATAGCCTGATTTCTCTGACCGGATTTAGTGGTAATGATGATTGCACCATTCGCTGCCCGTGAGCCATAAATAGCGGCGGCAGTTGCACCCTTAAGTACAGTCATATTTTCAATGTCATCCGGGTTAATATTGTTCATATTATCCCCCAGGTCACGCGATGCGCCATAACCATTTGCACTATTTGCACCCTGGTCTATCGGAAGGCCGTTAATTACCAGCAGCGGAGCATTATTAGCCCCGGTGAAAGCAACCTGTCCGCGCAAACGTATCTGCGTACTGGCACCTGCACCGGCAGCCGGAGGTGTAATATTCAGACCTGATACCTTGCCTTCAAGCGATTCCATCATGTTGACAGTTTTGCTTGTCAACATTTCTTCCGTATTAACAGATGTTATCGCATAACCAAGTTTTTTGGATTCTCGCTTAATACCAAGGGCTGTTACAACAACTTCCGCCATCTCTAACATGGTTTCTTCAAGGGAAACGTCCACAGTTGTTTGTGTACCAACTGTTACTTCCTGTGGAGTAAAACCAATAAAAGAGAATTGCAAAACAGCATCATCGTTCGGTACCGGAATAGAAAATCTTCCATCGGCATCAGTAATTATACCGGCAGGAGTTCCTTTAACCACTACAGTAACACCCGCAAGCGGGGTGTCATCTGCTGCTCTGGTTACTCTGCCGGTAACTGTTCGTTGAGCAAAAGCAACCTGTAAACCTGCGAATAACAGGAGTACAAGCATTGTTGTCAATTTTCTCATAGTTTAAGGGTTAGGTTAATAAAGAAAATATTTATCATGCTAATATAGTTATTTAATTATAAAAACCACAAAAATTCCTTCAAAATTAATCATTTTATGATTCTACTTAACAACCATAAAAAACCAATTTATCAGAAATACAATAACTTACCAATTGCATTCAAGGTTTTTTTACTACATGTTCATTTAAATATCAGTCATAATTTAGCGTACGACCCTGGCACTTCCGCCTTTCATCACTTTTTCTGCCTCGGCTCTCGTAGCCCAGTTCCAGTCACCCATGAATCCATGGCACAGTGCAGAATAGGCGGCTGAAAATTCAATTGTCTCCTGCGGATCTTTTCCTTCGAGCATGCAACAGATAAGTGCTGATGCAAAGCTATCTCCTCCTCCGGTCCTGTCAAGAATCTCAAGATTCTCATATTTTCTTGAGGCATAAAACTTATCCTTGTAAAACATAACAGTCTGCCAGTCGTTCAGGAGAGCTGTCTTTACATGTCTTAAAGTAGTTCCCACTACCTGTACATTGGGAAATTGCTTTACAACCTGCTGTGCTACAACCTTATAATTTTCGGGATCGAGATCCGAATAGGATTCTGTACCTCCTTCAGTTTTTATCCCCAGCATTTTCTCAAAATCTTCTTCGTTGCCAATAATTACATCCACATATGGCATAACTTTCTTCATCACCTCTTTAGCTTTTTCCGAACTCCACAGGGTCGATCTGAAATTCAGGTCGAAGCTGGTGGTCACACCAAGTTTTTTTGCGGTTTTCAGAGATGTAATTGCTTCAGCAGCTGCATTATCAGATATTGCTGTAGTGATTCCGGTGGTATGGAACCACCTTGTCTGGGAAAGTGTTTTTTCCCATTCGATATCCCCCGGTATGATCAGGCTGATGGCTGAGTGTGCCCTGTCGTACATCTGCTTGCTTGCTCTTGGTCCGATACCTGCCTCAAGGTAGCATAAACCATTTCTTACAGTCCCTTTACCGTCGAACGGGAGGAGGATTACACCGGACATATCAACACCATGTTCCCTGCCCTTATTTATTATATACTGTCCTGACCATATGTCCACAAGCTTGGATAACCATGCTGTTTTATGCCCGAGCCTTGAAGCATTAACAGTTACATTTAATTCTGCTGCTGCAATGGCTATCAATAGATGCGATGATTGTTCAAGCCGGCCGTGATCAGGTGCTGTGAACCTTATCATTGCCTCGCCAAAACCGATAAGATCATATTTTTTCTCTGTACTCATTACTTTTAAGTTAATTTAATACTACAGGTTGAGTCCTTTTCTGTTAAAAATGGATCTGGGCATTCTGCCTTCGAGATAATCCACTATTCCCTGAGCTGCTTCACAGGCGACCCTTACCGTGCATTCTTTTGTAAGTGCAGCGCTGTGAGGACTTACTATAGTTTTAGGATTTTTAAGGAATGGTTCATCTTCGAGAGGGGGTTCGTCAGCCAGTACATCAAAACCTGCACCTGCAAGTCTTCCTTCATCAATCATTTTACATACGTACATTTCATCAACAATATGACCTCTCGCTGTATTCACCAGGAAAGCAGATGGCTTCATTAAAGAAAGCAGCTTCTCACCAACATGATCTCTGGTCTCATCTGTCATTGGAACATGAAGAGAGAGAACATCGGCTTCCTTATATACTTTCTCCTCATCATTGTAACGAACGACTCCGGGAGCAATCACATCATCGCTGATATAAGGGTCATAAATAATCACCTTCATATTAAATGCAGCCATACACTTTTTGGCTACCTGTTTTCCAATCCTTCCATATCCGATTATTCCAAGGGTTTTTCCGTCGAGATCAACAGGCAGATAATATCTTCTTGCTATCTTGAACTTACCCTGACGGGTTTCGGAATCAAGGAAAACCAGGTATTTTGTCAGTGCCCCAATAAAAGCAACAGTATGTTCTGCAACGGTGATTGTGTTTGCATCAGGGGTATGCAGTACCAATATTCCTCTTTCTGTTGCAGCGGGTACATCAACATTATCCACACCGGTTCCGGTACGGCTTATTACCTTTAGATTCGGGGCTGAATCCATAAGTTCCGGTGTGAATTTTATTGTGGTATCAAGCATTATACCGGTAATATCCTTCAGCGCTTTTTTAATTTCCTCATGATCACCTGATGGTATATATACGACTTCTGCCGCTTTATTAAGAATATTCAGTGCATCAGGACTTACTTTTTCATTTACAATTACTTTCTTCATATTAATCCCTCTTTTTTAAGATAATCTTCAATTTTCTTTTTCACTTCATCGCGTAAAGGCAACAGAGGCAGTCTGGGATTTCCTCCGTAGAGGCCGGCCAGATCCATTGCATATTTTACTGCGGCAACGCCCCCGGTGCCCGATACGGTCTTATTGAGCTGAATAACTTTTTCATTAAGCTTAAAAGCCTCTTCATACTGTTTGCTTACTGTAAGATCATAAAGCTTGCAGGTAATTTCTGGAAATACGTTAGCCAGTGAGACAACTCCTCCCGGTGCCCCCATAATGAGACCGTTTACAAAGAAGTTGGCGGAACCGGGCATAACATTAAAAGTATCCCTTACAGCAAGCAGGAAACTCTCGATATTTCCTGTTGAGGAGTCTTTTACACCTTTTATATTCGGATGTTTTGCCAGTTCCCTGATGAGGCTGACGGACATTGTTGTTCCGCCGCAGAACTGCGGTGCATTATATACAAGGCACGGAGTTGAAAGACTGCTTGCTACGTCAGTAAAATATTTCAGAAGCACGGGATCTGTCATCTCCTTCTTAAAATATGACGGAGGCAGAAGTGTAATAAAATCCGCTCCCAATCCCTGTGCAATTTTCGCAAATTCCATGGTTTCCTTTGTGGATTCAAAAATACATCCGGCCATAACAACTTGCTCTGGTCCCTTATTTTTAATTATTGTCTCAAGGACCTTCTCCTTTTCGCTGTTGAAAAGACTTTTATTTTCCCCATTGGAGCCCAGAGCAAGATATCCCTTGAGCCTGGACTTTGCATAGAATTTCATGTTGTCTTCGAGTTTGTCGTATGCCACCTCTCCTTTTTCATCAAACGGAGTCGTAATAGGTGCGAAAACTCCCATTAGCTTTTTTTCCATTGGTTTACTTTTTATTAATATTGTTAAAACATTAAAATCATTTCTGCCCACTGGCTGCATTCATGAACCTCCTCTGGTATGAAATTCCCTGAGGAGCAGTGGTGAATTTGGCAAGGTATTCCGGAATATAGATTTGTTATAAATCCGTTAACCGTTTTTATGGCTGTCTCTGCGGTGCCGGCTGATTTGAAGGTTGAGCAGGAGCAGAAGGAGCCTGTTGTCCGGGTCTCGGTCCCTGTTGTCCGGGTCTCGGACCCTGTGACGGCAGATTAAGTGGATCTTTCCATTCAAGCTGCCTATCAATATTTGAGCCCAACTTATAAGTTATAATACTCTTATCGGGATCTTTGCCTCCTATAATATCTATCTTATCCCTGTCCATATTGCCCAAACCGGCAGCAGCACAGTAATTTATATATCCAACATTCTCAAGCGGAATGCCCATAAGTCTTGCGCACATACTGTCGACCGCCACAACGTCAAATCCGGCCATTGCAATCCTGTGGTCAACGGGAGTGCCGGCTATCGGACCGTTTCCTTCCATACCTTCAACACCATCAATAATCGTGAAGTCGGGACGAACGCCCTGTGCCACAAGGTACATATTATAATGCAGCCAGCGCGATCCTCCGGAATGCATATTCCTTTTATAGCTTATAGGTTTACCCCCATTCACAGCTCCCGGGTTAAGCGGTGCCCCCATTGTAATGTTCTTAATACCTGCGGTCATCACGACAGAGTTATGAGTCTTAAGTCTCGATAATGAAATAATATAATAATCGGGATTGGCGAAAATATCGGCAATCTCGATTTTGTCAAGATGAAGATTTCTGTCGAGGATAAAATACGGTTTGCCGGTTGCTTTGGTATTAAGGTCAACGAATTTTACGTTATAGTCTTTCTCAAGATCAGTGTAGCCATAGTTTTTAAATCCTTCTGCAGAGTTTACTGTGGAACTTGATTCAGCAATAATGACCTGTCCTTTATAGATCGGCTTCAGATATTCAAGGAGGGCTGCGATTGCTTCCTTGGGTGTTGCACAAAGCGGCCGGTTGGTAACAACCATATTGGGTTTTATGACCAGCTGTTTCTTTTTCAAAGCGAACTTGATTTCACTTTCGAAAGGTTTGATTACCTCGAATAACATCTGCTGACGGTCAGTCCCGGTTGTAAAAGCCACCGGGCTTTTACCATCGTTGATGACAGGCTTTGGCCTGGCTTTCATATCTGCCGGCTCGGTAGCCATTATATCGCTAAAACCTGATGATAACATTGCTGCAGATCCCAGTCCCAGCATTTTAAGGGCATTTCGTCGCCCAATAACTAAATGTTTCTCTGATGTCTTCATAGTCTTATGTTTTATTCTTTGATTCTATTCTATATTACGGTCAAATTCTGGTTTAAGATATTTTTTGCCTGCTTTATTTATTGGTTGTCAATTTTACAAAAATTACCCTCTAAAATATTGTCAGCAGAATTTATTTGTACTGGTAATTAAACCAATCATGAATTTACCAGTCCGTATGGTTCGGCAAGCATTGAATGAGGCTTGAATTTGAACAGGCAATCCTTCAGATTTGCACCTATGACATTTATTTTGTCAAGGTCGCCCTGCCCCATTCCGGCTTCATTCATTGTTGACAGGTAAAGTATTTGGGTGGGATCAAATCCCATTATTTTTGTTCCAAGCGAATCCAGGGCAAGCGGGTCAACACTGGCAAGTGCAAGTCTTGTATCCACAGGTGTTCCGTCGATCGGACCATCACCTTCCATTGATGTGAATGCATCAACAACAGCAAGATCGGGATATGTGATTTGAGAAAGCTGGAAAAGATTGTAATGCAATATCATGTCCTTTTCCAGAGTAAACTTCATACCCCTCCTGAAACTCTTAGGATCCCAGGCATGCATCAGGGACTTATCATTCTGTGTTTTATAGTCGTTTACAGGAGCACCCATAAGTATATTTTTCAGTGAAATGGTTACCAGAACACAATTATGTGTTTTCATCTTGCCGGCAGAAATCAGGTACTGATCTCTGTCGAGATAATTCCGAATAATACGGATTCGTTGCGGTTTATTACCGGCAGGAGTGAAAATGTAGTGATTTATGGTAGGTTCCAGGTTCAGGTCAGTAAGTTTAACACCATACTCTTTTCCCAGCGGCAGATATCCGTAATCCTTGAATCCGGTATATGTAGTTTGCTCTCCCAGACCACTCCCTCTCGAACCGGAAACTGTTGCTTCGCCTATTTCAATAGTACCATTGAAGCGTGGTTTGATAAAATCGAGGATTCCCCTGACTGTATTGACACCAGTGGCACAAAGCGGGTTAGTGACAACAACAAAATTCGGTTTGATCAGTATGCGTTTTTTCCCTTCAAGAGATGCCAGTATTTCGTCTTCAATAGTTTTAAGGGCATTAAATGTGTTATCACGCTCATCATTGCCTTTAATAAGACTTACATTGGATGTTGTAAGGACTTTTTCGAAAGTGGCTTTTTTCCCGTGACCTGTATATACTCGTTCATCCGGATCAGTATTTCCTCCTGTTTTCGGAGAAGCGGTACATCCGGCCAATCCATAAGCCACAGCCCCTAACGAGAGGGTCTTGAGTACATGACGGCGGTTCATAAGTAATTTGTCCTTTTCCATTTTACGAGTTGGTATTGAGTAAGGTTTGTTGAATTTTTAAGATAAAATTCTCAGATTGCTGTATTATAATTTTAATTTTTGGTTTAAAAGTTTCTGGGAGTCTTCATGGATTCCCGTTCTTTTATATATGTTTTGATGAATTCCGGCGAAGGAGTAGCTCCCGGATCATCGAAATATTTAGTCATTGTATTTACATTATCTTTAAGCCATTGTGTAAATTCCGCATGCATTTCGGGGGTATAGGCGCCATCTGCCTGCTGAGCTGTAAAACGGCCCTCCCTTACGCCCATATGGGCCCAGACATCCTGCATACGTGTCTTTTCCGATATTTCAATTACCCTTAATGCCAGCTGGGGAGGGATGAAGACGACCCCTTCATTTGTAGCCAGTACAACATCGCCGGGCATAACAGTTACATATCCCACCTGGATCGGACAATTTATACCGATACACAAGTTTGAGCTGTTGGCCTGTGGTTTGAAGTCGCGAACAAATATGTTCCAGTTTTCATTAACCTTAAGATTCCCGAACATGTCACGCACTGTACCCCTGATGATGGCTCCATTACCTGTTTTTGTCCAGATCGTGGTACCAAGGTTGTCTCCTACGTGGGAGGCATCAAGAATGCCCTCGGCAACATTAGCTACATATACATCGCCTTCCTGTAACTGGTCTATTCCCCAGGTATACTGGCCTCTGCCTCTTCCGTCCTTCATGCCCTGCTGCTGTATCAGGCCATTAAGATCGGGACGATACGGCATAAAATGCATTGTTGAAACTCTGCCGCATATGATTACGCCCTCCCTCAGCTGCTTCCAGTTACCGACATATTGGTTTGTATATGCCGGCATCCTGAATTCTCCGAAACTAACAGGTCCCTGGTTCGCTTCATCTCTCATACTGTTCAGATTCTGCCAGGCTTCTGTAACCGACACATACCTCATTCTCTTGATTATGTCATCAGGGACCTTCGGCCGTCCGTCAGATAAGCGTTCCCCTTTCCACAGTGATGTGTAATAAAGCATTTCATCTTTTGTCAGTGAAGTTGGCTGAGCACTGACTGAAGAGTACCAAATTATCCCTGCCAATAATGTAAGGCATAACGAATAATATGATTTTCTGATTTTCATAGTTTATCCTCCGACTAATTAATTATAATATTTTAAATAATTGATACTTAAAAACAATCATTAAATCTAAACAACAAGATTTATCGTTCCGAAATTATATTTTAAAAACTCAATAACCAATCGATTGCATATTTAATTTATCACCTTGGTCTAAATATTAACATTTTTTATGTTTTGGCTTGTTTCACTTTGGGTTCCTTAATCCTGGGTTCTCGCTGGCTCCAGAAACTGGCAAGCGAGGAGGCGGATATGTTCATCCAGGTACCGAAAATCAGAGGAGCAAGAGCCGCAGCCGTACTTTTAAGAACATCGTAGGCCAGTCCTACTGCAAGGCCGGAATTTTTAAGTCCAACCTCGATTGTAAGAGCTCTCACGTCTACATCACTCAGACGAAGCGCCTTAGCAGTTCCAAAGCCTAAGGCAAATCCGATAATATTATGCGCTATGGTTGCAAGAAAGAGGGCAGGCCCAATAGTCAGCAAGGTTGCCTTGTTATGTGCAGCTACTATAACTATATACATCATAATGGCTCCCAGAGATAATTTTGGAAGGACAATATCCATCCAGTCCTCGGGACCATTTTTACGTCGGATGGCTATAATAGTGACAGATACAATGGCGATAGCCCAGGCAACCAGGATGAGTCCGGTCTGTAATGAACTGACAACTGCAGGGAAAGGGATGAATATAAGAACCAGGCCTGCAATAAAGGTGCATACTGCTAGTATTATCATGTTGAGATCCTTCTTTACCCATTCCAGCTTGCCATAGAGAATTTTGTTAGCAACTATACCGGCGAATATTGGAATTAATATCATATTGACAATGCTGATCATCATGCTTGTGGCATTAACCTCAATAAGCTGACCTGCAAATAACATCATAAGCAGTGGAGTTACCAGCGGGGACAGCAGGGTTGCAAAAGTTGTAACCGTTACAGAAAGGGCAAGATTACCTTTTGCAAGATATGTCATTACATTCGAAGCCACTCCTCCAGGACATGCGCCAACCAGGATGATACCGGCTGCTACTTCCGGCGGGAATTTCCAGACTTTGATAATCAGGAATGCCGCAAGAGGCATCAGCACAAAAACCATCAAAGTACCGGCAATAACCACCAACGGCTTTGAAAATTCTTTTATGAAATCCCTGAGATTCAGTTTTGTCCCCATGCCAAACATAATAACCTGTATTGACGGTACAATCAGTTTATTGGTGTCAAAACCCCAGTCAGTAAATATCTGTGGGAAATAAAGCGTGAAGGAGACGAATGCAAATATCTGCAGTGTAAAGGAGAGTCCTTTGAATTTCTCCGATTTCAGAGCGCCGATAGCCAGGGCATAGAACAATCCAAACATTATCAGCCCGGAGATTGGCAGCTTCCCATTTCCGGTGGCAAGCAGCAGGATTTCTGCGATGGCAAGTAAACCTGCCATTGCAAGATACATCTTTATTGCGCCAGAATTTTTCATATACGATTCCGAGTTATTTATTTTTTAAGAATTTGATTACAGTTTCTTTTATCTGATCAGGCTGAAGCCCGTATTTCCCTATTAATTCTTCATAAGGACCGTTACTTGCGTAAAAATCGCCAATACCTATCATCTTCATTTTTACCGGGTGTTCCTGGCTGCATAATTCAGCAATTGCGCTGCCCAGGCCACCGGCTATAAAATGCTCCTCAACAGTTACAATCCTTCCTGTTTCCCTTGCTGCTGACAGTATGAGTTCACGGTCAAGAGGCTTAATGGTATGAATGTCAATAAGGCGTACGCTGATGCCCGACTCTTCAAGGAGTCTTGCAGCGGCAACAGCTTTCGACAATACAGTACCAGTCCCTATCAGTGCCACGTCATGGCCATCTTTCATAACTATGCCTTTCCCAAGCCTGAAATCCACATCTTCGGGATAAAGTACCGGCATTTTAGGGTTTCCGATTTTCATATAGCAGGGTCCCCTGTGCTCGATCATGGCATGAACAGCCTTTTTAATAGTAACCGGATCACCCGGGTTTATCACCGTGACACCCGGTATGGTACGTATCAGAGCAACATCGTCGATAGAATGATGTGTAGAACCAAGCTGATCGTAAGTCAGCCCGGCACACCGGCCAACCACCTTAACGTTTTGATTCATATAACCCAGGTCGTTCCGGAACATTTCGAATGGACGCGCAGTAACGAATGGAGCTATGGCAGCAAAGACAGGTATCTTTCCTGTTGTGGCAAGCCCGCTTGCAAACCCTATTACACCCTGTTCCATTATTCCAAATTCAAAATGTCTGTTAGGGAACATTGTACGGAAATCTCCCAAACCTGATCCCGAACTGCTGTCGGCTGAAAGGACAACAATGTCCGGATTCTTCGCGGCTGCCTCAATAACGGCCTCTCCAAAAGTCTTTCTTGGATCTTTCAATTCATTAATCATAGTCCAATCCTCTCCATTTTTGCTTTCAGCTGTTTCTCTATATTATCCATGTCACGTTCTGCCTGTTCCAGTTCTTCGGGTTTTGCTTTCCAGTAATGGTAACTTACTTTAGCCTCAGCAAAACTAAGTCCTTTCGATTTTATGGTATCAGCTATCAGAACCGATGGTTTACCTTTTTCAAACGGAGCCTGCTTTACATTGCTGATGATTGACTCCAGATCGTGACCATCAATAATCCTGACACCCCAGCCAAATGACCGCCACCTTTCGTCAAGTGGTTCATAGCTCATAACTTCACTTGTAGGTCCGCTTATCTGAAGTTTATTCCTGTCGACGAAAACGATCATGTTATCAAGCTTGTGCATTGAAGCAGCTGAGGCAGCTTCCCAGTTAGAACCTTCGGCAAGTTCTCCGTCGCCCATTAATACATAAACCTTTGCGGGTGATTTGTCAAGTCTTAAGCCAAGAGCCATACCCCCGGCGATTGATAATCCGTGGCCAAGAGCACCTGTGTTTGTTTCCACGCCAGGAAGCTTATGCATATTGGGGTGTCCGGGAATCCTGGAATCGAGAGCACCGTATGTATCAAGGACAGATTTATCAAAGAATCCCCGTTCTGCAAGTGCAGAATATAAGACCAGACATTTATGGCCGGCAGACAGTACAAAACGGTCGCGTTGAGGCCAGTCTGGATTTCCGGGATCAATACGGAGCAGATTAAAATAAAGGGCTGTCAATATTTCGACAGAAGAGAGAGCCCCTCCTGAGTGACCTGCCTCCCCTGCCCTTATAAGCCGTAAAATATCCCGTCTTATTGTAAGAGCTGTAAATTCCAGCTTCAAAATTTCCTTTTTATCCATCAGAATCTATAAGTAATCCTCATATTTGTTAAACCTGGTGTTTACCGGCATATTCCACATAGCAGGCAACCTTGGGTTCAGAAGCTGTGCCTGTCTGCCATCTTGCTTCCATCCAGGTCTTTACGATCTGTTTGGCTACTTCTGTTCCGGTGGTAAAGGCTCCAATGGTCAATACATTGGCATTGTTGCTTTTAATGGCTCTTTCTGCTGAATATGTATCGGCACAAAGTGCGGCAAAAATGCCCGGTACTTTGTTGGCAGCGATACTCATGCCTATCCCGGTTCCGCAAAGAAGAATACCTCTGTCAAATGACTTTGCCGCTACCGCCTCTCCTACAGCAAATGCTACCCTGGCATAGATGGGATCATCACTTCCGAAATCCTTTACGGTATAACCCATCTCTTTAAGCTGACCTATAATAATTTCTTTAAGAGTCGCAGCATTTGGATCGCATCCAATGGCAACAGTCAGTCTTTTTTCATCTGATAATTGTGTCATTACAATAATAATTTCTAAACGTTTTTATTGCTTTTGTTTATAATTTATACCAATTGAAATTGAGGTTTTAAAACTAATTACTTTTTTTTAATCGCCAAAAAAAGGCTGCAATACGTACAGACTAATCTCTGGCTACCAGAGTAACAGTCTGCCTGAAAAGTATCCTTCTCCTGTTTGAAGAGCAGTGGTGATCTTTAATGATTTATAAATATTGTTAATATAAAGCATATTTGATATATTTACCATACTGTAAAAACCTGATAAATGAAAAATAAAAACCTTGTTCCTGGCTTCATTGTACTTCTCTGCAGTTTATTATGCTTCAGTTGTATGACCGGAAAGTCTGAAAAGACAATTGTGTTAAAAGTCAATAATAAGGGCCGCACTTTAACATTATTTGATTCATCATGGCGTTTTAACCATGGAGATGTAAAGGATGCAGAAAAAATTGATTTCGATGATTCATCATGGCGATCCTTAGATCTTCCACACGACTGGAGTATAGAAGATATTCCCGGCACCAATGCTCCTGTTGATTCAATTGCCATCGGTGGTGCGAGCACAGGATACACAGTCGGGGGAACAGGATGGTACAGGAAGACATTTTATACTGGCAATGAAATCAAAGGGAAATGTATCAGCATTCAATTTGATGGCATTTATATGAACGCTGATATCTGGCTCAATGGTGTATTTCTTGGATCTCATCCTTACGGCTACACCAGTTTTTCATACGACATAACCTCAAAACTCTCACCGGGCGAACTTAATACTATAGCTGTAAAAGTTAAGAACGAAGGACGTAACACCCGCTGGTACAGCGGATCAGGCATTTACCGTCATGTCTCGATCACAGCAACTGACCAATTGCATGTTGATCAGTGGGGTACTTGTATTATAACTCCTGAGGTGGCTGAAAATCTTGCAAAGGTCAATGTTAAAACTAAAATTCTGAATGAATCTGTTGAGGATATTGATGTTCTTCTTGTTACGCGTATCCTGACAAATGAAGGGATAGTGGTTGCAGTGAATGAATCGAGCCGGAAAATATCCGGAAAATCCGGTACTGAGTTTAACCAGGATATGGAGATGTCCAATCCTTTGTTATGGTCTGTTGAATCACCATCGCTTTACACCGCTATTAATGAAGTATACAAACTAAATGGAAATGAACGATCAGAAATGATCGACCGTACTGAAAATACTTTTGGTATCAGGAGTATTTCAGTGAGTGCAGAGAATGGTTTTTTACTGAATGGTAAGCCTGTCTTGCTGAAAGGTGGCTGCATGCATCATGATAACGGGCCACTTGGTGCCGCAGCTTATGACAGGGCAGAGGTAAGAAGGATTGAGCTAATGAAAGCCAGCGGTTTTAATGCGATCAGGTGCTCCCATAATCCTCCATCACCTGCTTTCCTCGATGCCTGCGACCGCATGGGAATGCTGGTGATCGATGAGGCATTTGATGTGTGGAAAGAACAAAAAAATAAAGACGATTATCACTTATGTTTTGATGAATGGTGGCAGAAAGATATGAGCAGCATGATACTGCGCGACAGAAATCATCCATCTGTTGTATTGTGGAGCATTGGCAATGAAGTTCCTGAACGGGGGAAGCCGGAAGGTGCTGCCCTGGCAGATATACTTGCAGAATTTGTCAGAAAAATGGATCTCACTCGTCCTGTTACTGCTGCGGTGAATTTTACTACTCCGGATAAAGATCCATACTTTGCTGCCCTGAATGTTTGCGGTTATAATTATGCACTCAATAATTATGTAAGCGACCATAACAGGCTGCCGGAGAGAATCATCCTCGGGACAGAATCGTTTCCCAGGCATGCATTTGAAAACTGGATGGCTGTGATTGATTATCCCTGGGTCATCGGAGATTTTGTCTGGACAGGCTTTGATTACCTTGGCGAAGCAAGTATCGGCTGGCTGGGTTTTGCTTTCAGGACTACTTTTTATCCATGGATTCAGGCATATTGCGGAGACATAGATATTTGCGGGTGGAAGAGGCCTCAATCTTATTACAGGGATGCCCTCTGGAAGCCCGGTCAACTTTCACTATTTGTAAAATCACCCGACCCGACATTCAAACTTAATCCGATAACTAAGGTTGAAAGCATGTGGTCATGGCCCGATGAAGCAGCAAGCTGGAACTGGAAGGGTTATGAAGGACAGATGATGGAAATAAAAGTATACAGCTCCTGTGATGAGGTTGAATTATTCCTCAACGGTAATTCACTGGGAAGGATGAAGACCGACCGGGAAACCCGCTTTATGGCTGAATATAACATTGAGTACACTCCCGGAATTTTACGTGCTGTCGGTTATACAGATGGCAGGGAAGTAAACTCGAATGAACTTCAGACAACAGGAGAAGCCGAGAAAATATCTCTGACTGCCGACAGGGAAATTATAAAAGCCGACGGACAGGATCTCAGTTATGTGACTGTTGAAATCCTCGACAGCAAAGGACTTCGTATTCCCACCGCAAGAAATCAGATTAATTTTGAGATTAAGGGTCCGGGTAAAATAATTGCGGTTGGCAGCTCGGATCCACTTGGCAATCAAAGTTTCACTCAGCCGGAGAGAAAAGCATACACAGGGAGATGCCTGGTTATAATAAAGTCGGAAAACAAACCAGGGGTAATAAGACTCAAGGCTAAAGCGGACGGGATCCGGTCTTCTCAAATTAAAATACAGGTTTCCAATAATCAGACATTATAAAATATACATACGGATTTGTTTAAATTGGCTGTAAATAGATAAATTACGATCTTAATTTTATAAACTTAAAACTTACCTGAATGAAAACCAGACAAACAATTATCAAAACAATGATTACACTCATTTCGGCGTTTGCTTTGGCCGCCTTAATGATGCAGATGAGCAGCTGCGGGGGAACCGACGGTAAAAAAGCTGCCAGTGAAATAGATTCTACCAAAGGCCTGAAAGATTTTTACAAGGACTATTTTCTGATTGGAGTGGCAGTCGGGCCGTACAACCTTGAGGGAGAACAGGCAGAGATGATAAAGAAACATTTTAACAGCCTCACGGCTGAAAATGTTATGAAGCCTGGACCGATACACCCTGAAGAAAACAGATATGCATGGGAAAATCCGGACAAGATTGTTGAATTTGCCGAAGCAAACGGTTTGAAAGTACGCGGACACACTCTTTGCTGGCATAACCAGACAGCACCCTGGATGTTTAAGGATGCTGAAGGAAACCAGGTCTCAAAGGAGGTAGCTCTGGCAAGGCTGAAAGATCATATTACTACTGTTGTTTCACGTTATAAGGGAAAAATAAATGCATGGGATGTACTTAATGAAGCAGTTGAGGACAGCGATACAACAAAAATTTACAGGGAGACGATGTGGTACAAGATATGCGGGGAAGAATATATTTCGAAAGTCTTCCAGTGGGCACATGAAGCAGATCCTGACGCAATGCTTGTATATAATGACTATAATACCGAGAATCCATCGAAAAGAGACAGGATATATACAATGCTTAAGAAACTGCTGGATCAGGGTGTGCCGGTACATGCCGTAGGACTTCAGGGTCACTGGAATATTAGCGATCCAACGGAAAAGAACCTGCGGGATGCAATTGAAAAGTTCACTTCACTCGGTTTGAAAATACAGGTAACTGAACTGGATGTTTCAATATATGGATCGAGAGCTGATACTGTTGGAATTGGATTCACCCCTGAAAGAGAGCAGAAACAGATAGATCTTTATAAAATGGCTTTCGATGTGTTCAGGGAAAATAAAGATGATATGACAAGTGTCACCTTCTGGAATGTTTCCGACCTGCATAGCTGGCGCGACAGGCGAAACATGAAAGTTTACCCGTTACTGTTCGATGAGAACCTGAAACCGAAAAAAGTATTCTGGGAAGTTGTAAAATTCTGATTTTATTTATTATTATTGACCCTGGGGAAAAGAATTTACAATTATTATAAAATAAAAATATCACCATTAAGACTGCCGCCTTTTTATTATAACGATGTCGCTGTTTTATCGGGGTGCTGAAAGGAGTATTCTCCCCGTTAACAACCTTAACAATTACTTCTCCTTTAGTGTTATGGTAACCGGCAACGGCATATTGCTTCTGGAGTATGTTGTATTCTATCTCTCCGAGGTTTACGCCATCAATTGTGCAACTGATCATTTTTCCATTGAAAGTAACCTTTATGTTATGCCATGTGTCGACACATCTGTTTGTAGTAGTCAAGAATTCTTTACCCGGACAGTAGTGATGAAGAACTGAGAAAAAGAATAATATCTGTGTATCAATATATTGAAAAAACTAATAAATACATCCGGAATTTCATAGTTATTAATATAGGTTAAAATATGAAAGTCAGGTTTGGAGAATTGTACTATTATTAATAACTTCAAAATAATTCAATTTTCGCTCGAATGTTATGACCAACTAATATCATTCTGGGTTTTAACGCATTGAATATGTGGAGATTATATTTATTTATTATAGATTTGTCGACGGGTCTCTCATTGTTCATACCTATAAACTTATCGTACATTTAAAATACGACAGGCTCATTAATAATTCACATAAAATAAATAATCATAATGAAAAGATCTTTGCTATTAATCCTGCTGTTATCAGTAACAGGATCTGTCCTTTACTCCCAGGTTACACCGCCCTCAACCCGGAACAGACCATCTGCATTCGCCGGTATGGGGGAAAATGCATTTACAGCAATATCCGATCCTGACAAACCGGTCACTTACAATAACCCTGTAATACCGGGCTTTTGGTCTGAATATTTTTGCCACAACCATCAGGTATCATGAAGGCACTTTTTATATGATAACCACGAATACGGATTTCGAAGGTAATTTCTATGTCACAGCC